>ERZ1023225.37-NODE-37-length-67600-cov-713.306921_pt1 | contig 67600 bp, 85 predicted proteins | sample MGYA00380450_ERZ1023225 | MGnify/ENA primary metagenome ERZ1023225 (study PRJEB33173, sample SAMEA4830413) | metagenome | study: EMG produced TPA metagenomics assembly of the PRJEB25223 data set... | reverse complement strand
TCAAATCCCTTGCAAGTACTTTTTACAAAAATATTTAAAAAAATGATCTTTTGATGGAAATATAAACATTTCATTAAAAAGTGCGGTGAGAATAGTCAAACTTTTATTGCTATTATTTCTTACGTAATGAAACTTCTCCACCATTAAACATCTGAATTTTATTGCCACATAATACTTTTAAATAACCACGTTCATCTATGCCTTGTTCAATACCTGAAATAACACCTTGCTCAGTAAGCACCTTTACTTCACTATTTGAAAACGCATTATATGATTGCCATGCTTGTTGAAATTCCGCATTAATACCATTTTTCTCAAAGATATTTAAACGTGTATATAAATGTTGTATAAGTTTGGTTAATAAAGTTTGTCGCTCTACATCAGGATCAATTTCACACACTTCCGCATAAGGCTGACTAATTTCTGTTTGTTTTGACAACGACACATTAATACCTACGCCAATCACTAAATTGAGCATGCCATTTTTATGATTAGCAATTTCAACTAAAATGCCACCTAACTTTCTTTCATCAAACAAAATATCATTTGGCCATTTCACTTGTACATTTAGCACTTCCGCAATCGCCAAACCGATGACTAAACTTAACCCCTCAATTGATTTTTTAGGATCAAACGTCCAATAAAAACTAAACATGATTTGCCCAGCAAAAGGCGATAACCATTGGCGACCACGCCGACCGCGCCCTGCAGTTTGATATTCAGCCACACAAAGATCGCCTTTTTTTAATGAAAGAATATTTTGTAGTATCCATTCATTTGTAGAGGAAATTATCGGCTGATAATGGATGCCATAAGGAAAAAGTGCGGTTGAAATTTGCTGATGATTTAATAAAGGAAGCATTGGCACTAAGCGATAATCTTGTCCATCAACGAGAATATCCAAACCAATTTCACGTAATTGTTGAATATCTTCCTCTAGATTTTTAGAAAACTTTTCCAATTCAGACCGCACTTTTGTCTGACAATCCGATAAATATGTCAATAACGTAAAATTCATCATTCATTCCTTATGGCAAATAGTATGAAAATCATAGCATAAATCCTAAAATTTCGTTTTCAAAATCAAGTAAAATCTGTATAATCCCGCCGCAATATTTTTTAACTTCAACTTAGCGAGAATATTGCAATGTCATTACGCATTAAACAAGAAGCCCTTACTTTTGACGATGTTCTACTCGTCCCAGCTCACTCAACTGTGCTTCCAAATACAGCCAATCTTTCAACCAAACTCACTAAAGAAATTCGTTTAAATATCCCAATGCTTTCAGCAGCAATGGATACCGTAACTGAAACCAAGCTTGCGATCTCTTTAGCACAAGAAGGCGGTATTGGCTTTATTCATAAAAATATGACGATCGAACGCCAAGCAGATCGTGTTCGTAAAGTAAAAAAATTCGAAAGTGGTATCGTTTCTGAACCAGTAACTGTTTTACCAAATTTAATGCTTGCCGAACTTGCTGAAATGGTGAAGAAAAACGGATTTGCGGGCTACCCTGTTGTAGATGAGGAAAATAACTTAATCGGTATCATTACTGGCCGTGATACACGTTTCGTAAAAGATTTAAGCAAAACTGTTTCACAAGTAATGACAAAAAAAGAAGACTTGGTGACCGTAAAAGAAGGGGCGAGTCGCGAAGAAATTTTGGAATTAATGCATCAACACCGTGTTGAAAAAGTATTAGTGGTTAATGATAGTTTCAAACTTAAAGGTATGATTACCGTTAAAGACTTCCAAAAAGCAGAACAAAAACCAAATGCATGTAAAGATGAATTCGGTCGTTTACGTGTCGGTGCGGCTGTAGGTGCAGGTGCTGGCAACGAAGAACGTATTGATGCATTAGTGAAAGCAGGCATAGATGTACTATTAATTGATTCTTCTCACGGTCACTCAGAAGGCGTATTACAACGCGTTCGTGAAACTCGTGCAAAATATCCAAATTTGCCTATCGTTGCAGGTAACGTAGCAACGGCTGAAGGTGCAATTGCATTAGCAGACGCAGGCGCAAGTGCTGTAAAAGTAGGTATTGGCCCTGGTTCAATTTGTACAACTCGTATTGTAACTGGCGTAGGTGTTCCACAAATCACGGCTATCGCAGATGCAGCGGCGGCATTAAAAGATCGTGGCATTCCAGTTATCGCAGACGGCGGTATCCGCTTCTCTGGTGATATTGCAAAAGCTATCGCTGCAGGCGCAAGCTGTGTAATGGTTGGCTCGATGTTTGCCGGTACTGAAGAAGCACCAGGTGAAATCGAACTTTACCAAGGCCGCGCATTTAAATCTTACCGTGGTATGGGCTCATTAGGTGCTATGGCGAAAGGCTCATCAGATCGTTACTTCCAATCGGATAACGCGGCAGACAAACTCGTACCAGAAGGTATCGAAGGCCGTATTCCATACAAAGGTTACTTAAAAGAAATTATCCACCAACAAATGGGTGGCTTACGTTCTTGTATGGGCTTAACGGGCTGTGCAACTATTGATGAATTACGCACCAAAGCGGAATTTGTTCGCATTAGCGGTGCAGGCATTAAAGAAAGCCACGTTCACGATGTTGCTATTACTAAAGAAGCACCGAACTATCGTATGGGCTAATCTTTAAGGTGGGCTTTAGCCTGCCTTTTGCTGTTTAAAGTGCGGTTGGTTTTTGCAAAGTTTTAAATAATATAAACCGCTTACACTATCAATAATAAGAGCATTATAAATGACAAATATCCACAATCACAAAATCCTGATCCTCGACTTTGGTTCACAATACACTCAACTGATTGCGCGTCGTGTGCGTGAAATCGGTGTGTACTGCGAACTTTGGGCTTGGGATGTAACCGAACAACAAATCCGTGAATTTGCTCCAACGGGTATCATTCTTTCTGGCAGTCCTGAAAGCACAACTGAAGAAAATAGCCCTCGTGCACCGGAATATGTATTTAATGCTGGTGTACCAGTGCTCGGCGTTTGCTATGGAATGCAAACGATGGCAATGCAACTTGGCGGTTTAACCGAAACGTCTGATCACAGAGAGTTCGGCTATGCTTCAGTTTCTCTTGAAAATTCCACCGCACTTTTTGCAAATCTTAACGATAATTTAACCGCTTCTGAGCCAAAATTAGACGTTTGGATGAGCCATGGAGATAAAGTCACTCGTTTACCTCAAAATTTCCAAGTAACAGGGACTACTCCAACCTGCCCTATCGCAGCAATGTCAGACGAAAGCCGTCGTTTCTACGGTGTGCAGTTCCACCCTGAAGTAACGCACACCAAAAAAGGTTTAGAATTATTAACTAATTTTGTCGTGAATATCTGTGGTTGCGAAACTAAATGGACAGCTGAAAACATTATCGAAGATGCCGTTGCTCGCATCAAAGAACAAGTGGGCGATGATGAAGTGATTTTAGGCTTATCTGGTGGTGTGGACTCTTCTGTGGTTGCATTACTTTTACACCGTGCTATCGGCAAAAACTTACACTGCGTATTCGTAGATAACGGTTTACTCCGCTTACACGAAGGCGATCAAGTCATGGAAATGTTTGGCGATAAATTCGGCTTGAACATTACCCGTGTTGATGCTGAAAGCCGTTTCTTAGGCGAACTTGCTGGCGTATCTGATCCTGAAGCGAAACGTAAAATTATCGGTAAAGTATTTGTTGATGTATTTGATGATGAATCGAAAAAACTCACTAATGTGAAATGGTTAGCCCAAGGTACGATTTACCCTGATGTCATTGAATCTGCAGCAAGCAAGACAGGCAAAGCCCACGTAATTAAATCACACCACAATGTAGGTGGCTTACCAGACTATATGAAACTTGGCTTAGTTGAACCGTTACGTGAGTTATTTAAAGATGAAGTGCGTAAAATCGGTTTGGCATTAGGCTTACCAGCTGAAATGATCAACCGCCACCCATTCCCTGGCCCAGGCTTAGGTGTGCGTGTATTAGGCGAAGTGAAAAAAGAATACTGCGATTTATTACGCCGTGCGGATGCGATCTTTATCGAAGAATTACGCAACAGCGGTTGGTATGAAAAAACCAGCCAAGCCTTCAGCGTATTCTTACCAGTGAAATCTGTAGGTGTGATGGGCGATGGCCGTAAATACGATTGGGTTATTTCCCTACGCGCAGTAGAAACCATTGATTTTATGACCGCACATTGGGCTCATTTACCTTATGATTTATTAGGCAAAGTGTCTAACCGTATCATCAACGAAGTGAATGGCATTTCCCGCGTCGTGTATGACATCAGCGGAAAACCACCAGCGACAATCGAGTGGGAATAGAAAATCTCTATTTCAGATACTTTCTAATTATTTCAGTAACTTTAATAAGTGCGGTTAATTTTCACCGCACTTTATTTTTGTTTAAAAGCCCTTCTATGCCAATCACAATGAGACTTAACCAAATAGGCACATAAGTAAAATAGTCGCTTGTGGTTATTTGATTATCTAGCACAAAGACAGCTATTAAAAAAAGCAATATGGGTTCAATATAACTCAACACCGCAAAAATACTAACTGGAATTTGTTGGCTTGATTTTAAGTTGGCTGAAAGCGAAATCGCACTCACAATACCAAGTGCTGGTAGCAATAACCAATAACGATATTCTTGCGTAACCAAAGAAAGCGTATCGCTTTGAGAAAGAATATAAATAAAACAAGGAATCGAAATTAAAATAATATCCAATGTAATTCCTTGTAGAGCAGGGATTTTCATCCATTTACGGCTTAGATAATAAAATGGATAAACCGTACAAACCCACAAGCTTGTCCATGAAAAACTTTGAGTGTGCCATAATTCATGTGCAACACCGCAGGCAGCCAGTAAAAGCGCGATTTTCTGAATAAATGATAAGCGTTCTTTTAACCAAGCCCATCCTAAAACAGCCATAATCAGCGGAAAAAGAAAATATCCCATCGCAATATTTATCCCTTCGCCATTTAGCGGTGCCCACATAAAGAGCCAGAATTGACTTCCCGCATCTAATGTCCCCAGTAAAAATAAAACCCAACGCGTCCAACTTTTTCCTAAAGTTATCGTGATTAGAGACAAAAGAGAACGGCAACCAATAGTCGGGAATAAAATTAAAAGTAACCCAAAGATCATGGTCAGCATACGCCACGCAAAAACATCCGTTCCGCTAAGTGGTTGGAGCCATATACTAAATAAATACAATATGCCAAATAAACATTGTGAAAAAATGCACAATAATACGCCTTGAATGACTACTTTCATCTTGAACCTCATCTCATCAATGTGATTATTATAAAAGCCCAAGGCAATAAAAAATCTCAACTTTATTTTTTATTGTGATAATATTTTTCTCAATAGTTACATTTTTGAGAAATTATCTTATGCAAACACTGGATAAATTAGATCGTAATATTTTGAATGTATTACAACAAGATGCCATGATTCCATTAAAAGAACTGTCAGAGAAAGTGAATAGTTCCGTTGCAACCTGCCAACGACGTGTGCAAGCATTAACTGATTCAGGCGTTATTACAAAACGAGTTGCAGTAGTTTCTCCAAAAGCCGTTGGGCGTACGATTAGCGTATTTGTCATGGTCGAAATGGATAATCAACATTCTTATTATCAAGAGCAATTTGAACGGAAAATGCGTCAAGAAGACGAAGTGGTGAGCTGTTACGAAATCTCAGGGGACTATGATTTTATGTTGCTACTCCATGCAAAAGATATGGAAAGCTATCACGCATTCACACGCCGAGTATTGACGGGTGAATTTCATGTAAGAACTTATAAAAGTTTATTTGTAATGAATTTTACCAAAGCAGATAGTGGAATTATCTTATAGAACAAGTGCGGTAAATTTTTACCGCACTTTGTGTATGATTAACTTAGTTTTGTCGTCTGTTTTAAGAATAAATAACCAAGTATTGCCGAAACAGTTGATCCAAGTAGAATACCTAAACGAGAAAGCGTATTGACACTTTCCCCCGCATTAGCATCAAATGCAAGGCTTGCTAAGAACATTGACATCGTAAAACCGATTCCACATAAAACCGCAACAGCAAAAATTTGTTTAAAATTAATTCCATCTGGTAATTTAGCTAATCCCAATTTAACAGAAATATAACTAAATCCAAATATACCGACTGGTTTACCAATAATTAAACCGCTTGCTATAGCCAATAATAATGGCGACGAAATCATATTCACATCTATGCCTGCAAAACTCACACCAGCATTGGCAAATGCGAAAAGTGGTAAAATAACGAAAGATGACCAAGAGGCTAAAATATGCTCGAAATCATCTAATGGGCGTTCTCCTTTTTTACCTTTCAATGGAATGCTAAAACCAATAATAACGCCTGCTAAAGTAGCGTGCACACCAGACTTTAATACGGAAGCCCATAAAATTGCACCTACGACCATATAAGCGCAAAGTGCGGAAACTTTGAAACGATTTAATAATATCAGCGCAATAATTGCCACGGCAGAAAAAATTAGTGCTTGCACACTCAATCCGTGCGAGAAAAATAATGCAATAACAACTATCGCACCGAGGTCATCAATAATAGCAAGGGCAAGTAAAAATATTTTCAGTGGAAGTGGCACTTGTTTACTCAATAACGCCATAATTCCCAGTGCAAAAGCAATGTCTGTTGCCATTGGAATTGCCCAGCCATTAGCTAAACTGGGATCTTGTTTAGCGATAAACCAATAAACTACAGCCGGTATAACCATTCCGCCAATAGCTGCAATAGCAGGGAAAATAGCTTGTTGATAGGTAGAAAGCGCGCCTTCAAATAATTCTTTTTTGACTTCCATTCCCACTAATACAAAAAACACCGCCATAAAACCATCGTTAATCCAGTGAATTAAGGTTTTATTAATTGAGAAACTACCAATTTGTAAACTTACAGGCAAATTTAAAAAATCATTATATTGGTTGCTTAACGGCGAATTAGCCAGCAACATCGCAACAACAGCTGAAAAAAGCAATAATATACCGCCAGCAGATTCTAATTTAAAAAAACGTTGGATCAGTTTTATCACATAAACCCCTTTAAAAATACATAGCAAAAAATTCACAAAGGGACATCCTAGCATATTTTCGAAGTTAAAGGAAAAAGTGCGGTAGATTTTGTCGGGATTTTTAGCGAATTGTCGATAAAATGCCATATATTGTGACAAAATTCACATTTTTAATTTTACACAATAGGGATTTTATCTACTTTGTAGTAGAATGCAGGCCTTTTTATTTTTAGAGTCAAAAATTATGTTTTCACGTAAAGATATTATCGTTTTAGGAATGATGATCTTCGCCTTATTTTTAGGTGCAGGTAATATCATTTTTCCGCCTATGGAAGGATTTTCCGCAGGACAACATTGGACGAGTGCTTCCTTAGGCTTTGTTTTAACTGGCGTTTTAATGCCATTTATTACTCTTGTCGTGGTAGCGATTTTAGGTCGTGGCGAAGAACTTACTAAAGATTTACCAAAATGGGCTGGCACAGGTTTCCTCGTTATACTTTATTTAACCATTGGCTCTACCTTTGCAATGCCTCGTATCACGAATGTTGCTTATGAAATGGCGTGGTTGCCTTTAGACCTAGTGGAAGATAATGCGAGTGTTCGTTTTGTATTCTCACTCATTTTTAACTTAATCGCGATGGGCTTTATGATTAGCCCAAATACGATCATTTCAAGCGTGGGTAAATTTATGACACCAGCTTTATTAGTGTTACTTATTGCTGTGGCAATTACCGTATTTATTTCGCCTTTATCTGAAATTCAAGCACCAAGTAATGCTTATGAAAATAGCCATTCTTTATTAATCGGCTTAACCAGTGGTTATCAAACCATGGATGTACTTGCAGCCATCGCTTTCGGTGGAATTGTCGCCCGAGCATTATCAGCGAAAAATGTGACAAAAACCAAAGATATTGTGAAATACACCATTTCAGCAGGATTTGTTTCAGTCATCTTACTTGCGGGTTTATATTTTTCGCTTTTCTATCTAGGCGCGACTAGTGCTGCAGTTGCAGAAGGGGCAACGAATGGTGGACAAATTTTCTCTCGTTATGTAAATGTCTTATTCGGTTCAGCTGGGACTTGGATTATGGCAGGTATTATTGTGTTAGCGAGCTTAACAACACTTGTTGGTGTAACTAGCGCATCTGCTGATTATTTTTCAAAATTCTCTGTGCGTTTTTCTTATCCATTCTGGGCCGCACTTTTTACCGCAATGACAATCACTGTTTCACAATATGGTTTAACGGATCTACTTCGCATAACGATCCCAGCCTTGTTATTAATTTACCCAGTAGCTATTGTTCTTGTTTTATTGCAATTCTTACGAAAAAAACTTCCATCAATAAAATTTACATACAATAGTACATTGCTCGTTACGGTTTGTTTTAGTTTATGTGACAGCTTAAATAACGTTAAAATGTTACCAGAAAGCATCAATTCATTATTGAAACACTTCCCTCTTTCATCTGAAGGAATGGCTTGGTTGGTTCCGACTTTAGTAATGTTAGTTGCAAGCATTTTTATTGGAAAAGCATTGCATAAACCCCATTCTTAATCTCACAAAGTGTTTTATTTATCTTTCAACACTCTCAATGGTTGCATATCACTATTGCCTACAATCACTCGACTCGAATCAGAACGTAGGCAAGTGCCGCCATAATGCCCTCCAACAGTAAAAGTACAAACTTGCAAGTATTGCTCTTCCACTTGTGGTAAGCACCAAAGTTGTTGATAAATGTTTTCTTGTTTGCCAAATTTACCCTTTGTGACACCTAAGGTGGCATTATTTTCGCCAATAAGTTTAACATTATCTCCCCGACGACCTGCAATTGGTTTTTGCGCATAGCCATTTTGAATTAAATTTAGCGTGAGATGAAAACTTGCCTCTAACAAATAACGATGATTAGGGAATAGAGACCAAAGCACAGGCAAAATCGCCTTAACTGTATTTTTGTATAGTAATTTTTTTGAATTTTAGGGAATTAATTGGGCAAAATGAAATTAAGAGGGCTTATTTGTTATTTTTCCTATCATATAGAGCAAGATTTAATTCGTCTATAATATAGGGAAAATTGAAGAAATCCTTGTGTCTGCAACAAATCAAATAGAATAAGTGCATCACAAGGATTTGCTTTTTATCAGCCCTGTGCCGTAAAACTCCGTCCTTCAGAGCGGAGATATAAGGCACAGGGCTGATAAAGGTAAAAAATCAGGTAAAAAACCAAAAGATTTGTTAGCAAAATTTAGTGATTGGTTAACAAGGAAGCTAACATAAAGGAGCTTATTCTCACTGTGAGCTGATTGTTAGAAAAGAAGAGTTTTTAACTGGGCATCACTATGAAACAGAAGTGATGTACGAGTGTTATTCGTCTTCAATTCGAGACGGCGGTGTACGTTGTAAGCAAATTGATGTGTCCGATAATACCAAATGGGATTTAATTCCGCTCGACGGTGTAACCGAAGCACAAATCAAAGCTTATTTTGACCGCACTTTGGGCTGTAAATATGACTGGTGGGGTGCGTTAGGGATTGTGCTAGGCATCAAACAAAAACGCTCAAAATATTTTTGTAGCGAATGGTGCTTTAATGTGATTCTCGGTGGCGAGAGCGGTTGGCGGTTTAGTCCAAATCAACTAGCAGCTATATTTAATAAAGAGAAAAGTTAAAAGGAGAGTTTACCCTGCACAAAGTTTAATTCAGTAAAGAAAAGACGGCGATAACAACGGCACTGGGAATGCTCGTTGTTACCAGCTACGCAGAACAAGCCTGCATATAGCCATACGCCGCCTACCTTGCGCAAGGCGGGCGGATTGTAACAAATCTTTTGATTAGGAGAAATATATGCAGTCAATTAAAGCAATCCGTTGCACATTTTGTAACAAATTATTGGCGAAAGTGGGGATAGTTGGTTATTTAGAAATCAAATGCCCTCGTTGCAAAACCGTTAATACTACACGTTAATTTGATTTGAGTGTCAGAATGCCTTGAGCATCGGAACGCCATAGAAAGGAAAAACTATGGCAAATCAAAACACCTTTAAACAAGCCCCATTGCCGTTTATCGGACAAAAACGAATGTTTCTTAAACATTTTGAAACAGTTTTAAATGAGAATATAAAAGGCGATGGAAAAGATTGGACGATTATTGATGTTTTTGGTGGGAGCGGCTTATTAAGCAACACGGCAAAGCGTGTAAAACCTAAATCAAGAGTGATTTACAACGGGTATTCAGAAAGACTAAATCACATAACTGAAATTAATCAATTACGTGAAATACTCTATCAAACTGTTAATGGAATTATAACAAAAAATAAACTCATTAGCAAGCGGTTAAAAGAAGAAATTATTAATAAAATCAATAATTTTAGCGGTTATAAAGATGTAAATTGCTTATCTTCATGGCTGCTTTTTAGCGGTCAGCAAGTGAACTCTTTAGATGAGCTATTTAAGCAGCGTTTCTATAATTGCATTAGAAAAAGTGACTATGAATTAGCCGATGGTTATCTGAATGGCTTAGAAGTTATTAATGAGTCTTTTCATCAACTATTACCTAAGTTTATAGATAAAGAAAAGGTATTATTAATATTAGATCCACCATATTTGTGCACAAGACAGGAAAGCTACAAACAGGCGAGTTATTTTGATTTAATTGACTTCCTACGATTAATTCACCTCACAAAGCCACCCTTTATCTTCTTCAGCTCAACAAAATCCGAATTTATTCGATTTATTGAGGCGATGGTGGAAGATAAATGGGATAATTGGCAAGTATTTAATGAAGTCAATCGAATTACAGTTAATGCATCAGCAAGTTATAACGGTAAGTACGAGGATAATTTAATTTATAAATTTTAAACGTGGTTTAAATACGATTTAAAGACAATAAAAAACCGCTTAAAGTGAGAAATTGTTACAGATTGATTTTCCCATTTTAAGCGGTTGCGTTTCTCAAATTTCGCGGTCGGCTACAGTGGGGCAGATCCCACCTTTTTTATTCCAATAATGAAACTTTATTTTATTAAAGGTATCTAAGTAGCACCCTATATAGGGGATTAATTAAGAGGATTTAATAATGAATTTAACTAAAATTTTACCCGCATTTGCTGCTGCAGTCGTATTATCTGCTTGTGCAAAGGATGCACCTGAAATGACAAAATCATCTGCGCAAATAGCTGAAATGCAAACACTTCCAACAATCACTGATAAAACAGTTGTATATTCCTGCAATAAACAAACGGTGACTGCTGTGTATCAATTTGAAAACCAAGAACCAGTTGCTGCAATGGTAAGTGTGGGCGATGGCATTATTGCGAAAGATTTTACTCGTGATAAATCACAAAATGACTTTACAAGTTTCGTTTCTGGGGATTATGTTTGGAATGTAGATAGTGGCTTAACGTTAGATAAATTTGATTCTGTTGCGCCTGTCAATTTAATTCAAAAAGGTAAATCTAGCGATAATATCATCGTCAAAAATTGTGATGTAAACGTAAAAGCAACTAAAAAAGCAAATTTATAATTAATCCCAAATGACCAGCATAATTGCTGGTTATTTTATCTTCCCCGAGGGGAGATTTTTTCTTGAGATCATTTTCAATTCAAACTAGACTTACCGCCTATTTTATTTAACCTAAATTTTGTTATGCGTGTTTCAGACTTTAACTTTGATTTACCCGATGAATTAATTGCTCGTTATCCTAAAACTGATCGTGTTTCTTGTCGTTTATTACAGTTAAATGGCGAAAACGGAGAAATTTTTCACCGCACTTTTTCTGATGTATTAGATTTAATTGATCAAGGCGATTTATTGATTTTCAATAATACTCGCGTCATTCCTGCAAGAATGTTTGGGCGTAAAGCCAGCGGTGGTAAAATTGAAGTTTTAGTTGAACGCATGTTAGATGAGCATCGTTTCTTAGCGCATATTCGTTCATCAAAATCACCTAAAGAAGGGGCTGAATTATTTTTAGGGGAAGATAAATTAGGCGAAAATAATGGCATTAAAGCAGTAATGAAAGCTCGTCATAGCTCGTTGTTTGAAGTGGAATTAAGTGATAAATCAACCGCTCTTTTAGATGTGTTGCAAACCATTGGGCATATGCCATTACCGCCTTATATCGATCGTCCAGATGAAGAAGCCGATAAAGAATGTTATCAAACGGTTTATAGTAAAGTACCAGGTGCGGTAGCAGCACCAACGGCTGGTTTGCATTTTGATAAAAATTTACTTGAAAAACTCAAAGCAAAGGGTGTGAATTTTGAATTTGTTACATTACATGTAGGCGCGGGAACATTCCAGCCTGTTCGTGTGGAAAATATTGAAGATCACGTAATGCACGCAGAGTACGTGGAAGTTTCTCAAGAAGTTTGCAATGCTATTATTGCAACAAAGAAAGCGGGTAAACGTGTTATTGCAGTGGGAACTACTTCTGTTCGTTCTATTGAAAGTGCGGCGCTTTCTGCGGAAGAATTTGGTAATCCAGATTTAATTGAGCCTTATTTTTCTGATACCTCTATTTTTATTTATCCAGGGAAAAAATTCCGAGTGGTGGATTGCTTAATTACTAATTTCCACTTACCTGAAAGCACATTGATAATGTTAGTTTCAGCTTTTGCTGGTTATAAAAATACCATGAATGCGTATAAGCAGGCAGTGCAAGAAAAATATTGTTTCTTTAGTTATGGCGATGCGATGTTTATTAATAAAAATTCTAATGTGAGAGAGTTGGAATAAGTTGTTTGACTTGTAATTAGTCAGCACCTACAATAAAGAACAAGAGATGGCGGTAACCATCTCTTGTCGGCATCAACTACTAATAGCCAGTGCTACTTTTCAATAACAGGCAAAGTAGAATAATGATGACCAACTTAATCATAAATTTAGTCATATTTTTATCCTTAGTATGATTAACAAACTCAGGATCTACGAAATAGCCCGACAGCGGCAACTGGCGGACTATCTTAGTAGATCCGCCTCTGCTCAAAGAGCATTGAAAATATGATATCACAAAGCCTGTATTTTTTAACAGGCTTTTTTGTTCAAAAAAATCTTCGAACTGTTTATTCGTTGGAGCAAAAATGAAGTATGAATTAGATAAAACAAGTGGCAATGCTCGTCGTGGTCGCTTGGTATTTGAACGTCCACAGGGCACGTTCAGTGTAGAAACCCCTGCGTTTATGCCAGTGGGTACTTATGGCACGGTAAAAGGCATGACACCAGAAGAAGTGCGTGCGACAGGTGCAGAAATTTTACTGGGTAACACCTTCCATTTATGGCTTCGTCCAGGACAGGAAGTGATGCGTAAACACGGTGATTTGCACGATTTTATGCAATGGCATCGCCCGATTTTGACTGACAGTGGCGGTTTCCAAGTATTCAGTTTAGGTAAATTACGTAAAATTACCGAAGAAGGCGTAAAATTCCAAAACCCAATTAATGGTGAGCGGATCTTCCTTTCGCCTGAAAAATCCATGGAAATTCAATATGATTTGGGTTCTGATATCGTCATGATTTTTGATGAATGTACGCCTTACCCAGCGACTTTCGATTATGCGAAAAAATCTATGGAAATGTCACTTCGTTGGGCAAAACGCAGCCGCGATCGCTTTGATGAATTAGGCAATAAAAATGCGTTATTCGGTATTATCCAAGGCGGCGTATTTGAAGAATTACGCAAAGTATCATTAGAAGGCTTAGTCAATATTGGCTTTGACGGTTATGCGGTGGGCGGTTTAGCGGTAGGCGAACCAAAAGAAGATATGCACCGCATTTTAGAATACATCTGCCCACAAATCCCAGCTGACAAATCACGTTATTTAATGGGCGTGGGTAAACCAGAAGATTTAGTGGAAGGCGTGCGTCGTGGCATTGATATGTTTGACTGCGTAATGCCAACCCGTAACGCACGTAATGGCCATTTATTTGTGACAGACGGCATTGTCAAAATCCGTAATGCAAAATATCGTGATGATACCAGCCCGTTAGATCCTGAATGTGATTGCTACACCTGTAAAAACTACACCAAAGCGTATTTATATCATTTAGATAAATGCGGTGAAATTTTAGGTGCACGCTTAAATACCATTCACAATTTACGCTATTATCAACGTTTAATGGCGGAAATTCGTCAAGCGATTGAAGATGATCGTTTTGATGATTTTGTGGTGGAATTCTATGCTCGCATGGGCAAACCTGTTCCGCCATTACAATTAGCGGATAAATCATAATTGATGAAAGTGCGGTAGAAAAATGAAATGTTTTTTGACCGCACTTTTTAACAAAGGAAATCTTATGCAAATCCTCGAACCTCAACAATTCGCCACATGGAATGAACCTATTGAAATGCTTTATGCCTGCCATAGCAAGGTAAAACGTTTTTGTCGTCAGTTAAGCATTTTGCCTGATTATCTAGAAAAACACGGCTATACTCAGGCTGTGTTAAATGATGTTGAGCAAATTTTAACTTATTTCAATCGTGCCGCACCGTTACATCACGATGATGAAGAATCAGATTTTTTCCCTCAATTAGTCAAAGTGGCTCCGCAAGCACAAACTTCCATTGATGAATTAGAAAAACAGCACGAATATTTGCATGAAAATTGGAATGCATTATCTGTGCAGTTAGAAGAGCTTATTTCTGAACAACGTCAAAATATTGATGAATATTTAATTGAACGCTTTATTCAAGGTTATGATCGTCATATTGCGTTAGAAGAGCCGTTATTTGAAATGGGGCGTGAATGCTTAAGTGCGGATATTTTGACTGAAATGGGCAAGAACATGAGTGCTCGTCGTCAAGTTAAAGAATGAAATATCAGCTCAATTTAACCGCACTTCGATGCCCCATTCCTCTTTTAAGTGCCAAAAAAGCCTTAAAAAATTTGGATAAAAATGATGAACTAATGTTGATCTTAAACCTTGAAAGTGCGGTGGAAAATTTTTCTATTTTTGCCGAAGAAAATTCTGTTGCTTTGGTCGAGCAATATTACGCTTCGGAAAAAGAATTTATCGTTATCTTGAAAAAATAAAATTAATCGCCATAACGTAGGATATTGGGCTTAGTTCGCCTTTCCCAATGAAGCAATTTATGGTATTTTACGCAAAATTTTTAACTTAAATTAATAAGGAAAACACAATGGAAGCACAAAGCCCAATGTCCACGCTATTTATTTTCGTGATCTTTGGTTTAATTTTCTACTTTATGATTTATCGCCCGCAAGCTAAACGCAATAAAGAACACAAAAAATTGATGTCTGAGCTTGCAAAAGGTACTGAAGTTTTAACTGCTGGTGGTTTAATCGGCAAAATTACTAAAGTAACCGAAGGTAGCGATAGCATCGTGATTGCGTTAAACGACACGACAGAAATTACGATTAATCGTAACTACATTGTGAGCGTTCTTCCTAAAGGTTCATTAAAATCACTTTAAGAATAACGTTAAATTATTTTCCAGAGCCACGCATTGTGGCTCTGTGCGTTAGAAAAGAAAAGGAAAACTATGTTAAACCGTTATCCATTATGGAAGAATTTGATGGTTATTTTTATTGTGGCCATCGGGATTTTATATTCTCTTCCAAATATTTATGGTGAAGATCCTGCGGTGCAAATTTCCGGTACGCGCGGTCAAGAAGCAAATACTAGCGTGCTTGGACAAGTTCAAGATGTGCTTAAAACCAATAATCTTCCAACCAAATCTATCGTGCTTGAGAATGGCTCAATTCTAGCTCGTTTTACTAATACCGATGATCAACTTCTTGCTAAAGATAAAATTGCTGAACGTCTTGGCAATAATTACACCACCGCATTAAATCTTGCTCCAGCCACTCCAGCTTGGTTAAGTATGTTTGGTGCGAATCCTATGAAATGGGGATTAGACTTACGCGGTGGGGTTCGTTTTTTGATGGAAGTCGATATGAATGCCGCACTTGTAAAACGCCAAGAGCAATTACAAGATAGTTTGCGTGGCGAACTTCGCAAAGAAAAAATTCAATATACTGCCATTAAAAATACTGAGCATTTTGGTACGTTGATAACCTTAGCTAATGTGAGCCAGCGTGCTAAAGCTGAGCGAATTATTCGACAATTACATCCAACATTAGACATTACTGAGCCTGATGCTGATAGTATTAATTTAGGGCTATCTACTGCAGCATTAAATGAAGCACGCGACTTAGCCATTGAGCAAAATTTAACGATTTTACGTAAACGTGTTGCTGAATTAGGTGTTGCAGAAGCGGTAATTCAACGTCAAGGTGCTGAACGTATTGTGATTGAATTACCAGGTGTTCAAGACACTGCACGCGCAAAAGAAATTTTAGGGGCAACGGCAACACTTGAGTTTCGTATCGTAAATCAAAATGTTACGGCTGATGCTATTTCTCGTAATATGTTACCAGCTGATTCGGAAGTTAAATATGATCGCCAAGGTCATCCTGTTGCGCTATTTAAACGTGCCGTATTAGGTGGGGAACATATCATTAATTCAAGCTCTGGTTTAGATCAGCATTCAAGTACGCCGCAAGTGAGTGTAACCTTGGATAGCGAAGGTGGCGAGATTATGTCTCAGACCACTAAAAAATATTACAAGAAACCAATGGCAACGCTTTATGTTGAATATAAAGATAATGGCAAAAAAGATGAAAATGGCAAAACCATTTTAGAAAAGCATGAAGAAGTCATTAATGTTGCAACAATTCAAGGTCGTTTTGGTTCTAATTTCCAAATTACTGGTGTTGATAGTATTGCCGAAGCACATAATCTTTCTACCTTGTTGAAATCTGGCGCATTAATTGCACCAATTCAAATTGTTGAAGAACGCACAATTGGCCCATCATTAGGTGCACAAAACGTAGAGCAAGGGATTAATGCGAGTCTTTGGGGATTAGTTGCTGTTATTGCCTTTATGTTGTTTTACTACAAAATGTTTGGTGTGATTGCAAGTTTTGCACTTGTTATTAATATCGTATTACTTGTGGGATTAATGTCTATTTTACCCGGCGCGACACTTTCAATGCCGGGTATTGCGGGTATCGTTTTAACTTTAGGTATGTCAGTAGATGCGAATGTATTGATTTTTGAACGTATTAAAGAAGAAATTCGTAATGGTCGTTCAATTCAGCAAGCCATTAATGAAGGTTATAACGGTGCATTTACTTCTATTTTTGATGCAAACTTAACCACAATCTTAACCGCAATTATTCTATACGCGGTAGGAACAGGCCCAATTCAAGGTTTTGCGATTACGCTTTCACTTGGTGTTGCGATTTCTATGTTTACCGCAATTACTGGAACTCGCGCATTAGTTAATGCCCTTTACGGCGGCAAACAACTTAAAAAATTATTAATTTAGGCGGGAAATGATGAAACTTTTTACAAAAGATAAAGACGGACATTTTATCCGTGAAATCAATGGGATAAAGCTCCCGTTCCCATTGACTGAATTTATGAAAGTGCGTAAATTTGGTTATATATTATCCGCACTTTTGATGGTAATTTCTCTATTTTTTATTATTACCAAAGGATTTAACTGGGGCTTAGATTTTACTGGTGGAGTGGTATTTGATACTCACTTCTCGCAGTCCGCTAACCTTGAACAAATTCGTAGTAAACTTCACGAAAATGGAATTGAAAGCCCAATTGTACAAACCACAGGATCAGTTCAGGATGTGATGATTCGTTTACCTGCAAGTAATAATGATTCTACCATTGGTGAACACGTCAAAAGTATGCTACAGAATGTAGATAAAGACATTCAAATTCGTAGTATTGAGTTCGTTGGCCCAAATGTTGGTGAAGAATTAGCACAAGGTGCGGTATATGCGACTTTAGCGACATTAGCAATGGTGCTTATTTATGTGGGGTCACGTTTTGAATGGCGTTTAGGCTTTGGCAGTATCGCTTCTCTTGCGCACGACGTCATTATTACGCTAGGGGTATTCTCTGCATTACAAATTGAAATTGATCTTACTTTTGTCGCAGCGATTTTATCTGTGGTGGGTTACTCCATCAACGATAGTATTGTGGTATTTGACCGGGTTCGTGAAAATTTCCGAAAAATTAGACGATTGGATACGATTGATATTATTGATATTTCTTTAACGCAAACTTTATCAAGAACTATCATTACTTCGGTTACTACATTAGTTGTCGTGATGGCATTGTTCTTCTTTGGAGGTTCTTCCATTCATAACTTTTCACTTGCTTTACTCGTAGGTATTGGATTTGGTACTTATTCCTCGATTTTTGTTGCCATCGCCATTGCATACGATGTTGGTTTGCGTCGTGAACATATGATCCCACCTAAAGTAGATAAAGAAATTGATGAATTACCTTAGTTAATTTACTTTTAGAATAAATTAAAAAAATAGTTAATCGAAAATTTACGATTAACTATTTTTTATTTATATAAAGCTCTAATTAAAATAGACTACTTAAAATTCAAAGATTATTTAATCTTGAGGTAAGGCATTTATTACGGCCTTTACTAAAGTGGCTAAAGGAATGGCAAAGAATACACCCCAAAATCCCCATAAACCGCCAAAAATTAATACTGAAATGATAATAATTAGTGGATGTAAATTGACGGCTTCAGAAAATAAATAAGGCACAAGGAGATTTCCATCTAAAAGTTGGCTTACAGCAAAAGCAATAATGATGTACCAAAATGTTGGGCTGATTCCAAACTGGAATAAAGCAACCAATGCAACAGGAATCGTGACAATAACTGCGCCAATATAAGGGACGAGAACTGAAAGCCCCACTGCAAAAGCCAATAAGAGCGGATAATTTAGCCCAAAAATTAAGAAAATAATATAAGTGATTAAAGTGACAATCAGTATTTCTAATAATTTTCCGTGAATGTAATTAGAAATTTGTTGTTGCATTTCTTTCCATACTTTGAAAGCTAAGTTTCTATTTTTCGGTAAGAAACGGCTGACGCCTTGTAAAAGTTCTGATTTATCTTTCAACATAAAAAACATCATTAATGGCACTAAAAAGGCATAAATCCCTAAAGAAACCAAGTTCATAATAGAGGCTAAAGAAAGTTTTACAGCAGATTCGCCAAAACCAAGGATTTTTTCTCGCACAGAATTGAAAATAGAATCAACCATTGAATAATCAATAAGTTCAGGATAATTTTTAGGTAAATTGAGTAGCCATTCATTAGATTTATTAAACATAGCGGGCAAATCACTTAATAAGGAAATAGTTTGATTCCACAACATTGGCACCAATACCAAAAAGAAAACTGCTGCTAGACCAATAAAACTACCGAAAATAAGAATTGTCGCTAACATTCTTGGGCATTTTAAATATTGATTTAAAAAATTGATTGGTATTTCAAGTAAATAGGATAGCACTAGAGCAATCAACAAAGGTGCAATTAAATCTCCAAAAAAATAAATGGAGATAAAGCCAAATAATAATATAGCTAATAGTCCCATCGCTTGTGGATCACTTAAACGGCGTGAGTACCAGCTTTTCAACATTTCTAGCATAATTTCTTTTCCTGTAAGTATTTTTTGCCATTATAAGTTAAAATTTACAGTGTTTATAGCTACTAAGAGGAAATCCTATGTCTGTTATTATTTATCACAACCCACATTGCTCAAAAAGCCGTGAAACGCTAGCATTATTAGAAAATAAAGGTATTCAGCCGATTATTGAACTGTATTTGCAAAAGCAGTATTCCGTTAATGAATTACAAAGCATTGCCAAAAAATTAGGAATTGATGATGTTCGCCAAATGATGCGCACGAAAGATGAACTATATAAAAGCTTAAATTTAGATAATTTAGATCTTTCTCAAGCAGAATTATTTAAAGCGATAAGTGAACATTCAGCACTTATTGAACGCCCAATTGTTATTAATGGCGATAAAGCTAAAATCGGGCGTCCGCCAGAAACTGTACTTGAGATTTTGTAATTTAAACGTTTGCATGTATAATACACCAGCCGTGGAAATCCTTCCGCGGCTTTTTTAAGGAAAATTTATGAGAAAGAAACAAAAAAGTGCGGTTGAAAATGAAACCGTTTATTTGCACACTCGAGGCGTGATAAAAGATAATGCAGTGATGGCATTGCTAGGCGATAAATTATTTCGTCAGCGTGTCGAGAAAAAACGTAAAGGGAAAGGCAGTTACCAACGTAAGGCGAAACACCCAGGGAAAATGTTTGAAAAGCCCGATTATAAATTTTTTGATTACAGAAACTTTATAATCGGGTTTTTCTTAGGTTAAAATAATAAGGAGTAAAATATGTCAAAACAGCCTCAAATTCTACTTAATAATACGTGGAATGTGCGTATTAGCGATCCCGGAGAGGAGGGGGCAAAAAGCCATTTCTTTGAAACGATTTATTTAACTCTAACAGCTTATTTTGAAGAAAATAACATACGCTATGAATTTGTGCGTAAAGTGGAGGATCAAATAAAAATTCAGCGTTCTTTTACAGAGTTAAATGAATTGTTCAAATTTTTAGGGGGTTATTTTGATCCCGTCTCGATTGGTCTAGTCGGTGTGAAAATTGGAAACTTAGGGATAAAATCAGAATAAAATATTGATTAATCTATAAAATTTCACACTATATTTTACGATTATTGTAAAACAAAGATCGCACTTTAATGATATAAATTACATAAAAAAGTGCGGTTATTTTTTTCTTTATTTTGATAAGAAAAATAGATTACTTAGCAACAAATTTCTTGTACGACAAATTGTAATGAATGTCTCGAAAATTGTTGTTGTTTGCGGTGTTTTAAACGTCTTAAACGTAGATTACGTGATAAAGAACTTTGTTGTAAATTAGCTTTCTTTTTAAGAAAAGTTTTACGTTTTAACATTTTATTAATCCTCATTTTCTTTTATTTCTTCTAAATTTTTAACCGCACTTTCGTTGTTGGCATTATCATTCGTTGTTTGATTTTCTTGGACTCGATGATAATTCACTATGCTATTCATATAGCGGCGAATATTTTCTACATATTGATGGGCTTCATAGCCTCGCGCATAGCCGTATTTCAGTTGGGAATAATAGCGTTTTTCTGCTAATAAAGGCAGATTTTTTTTCACATCGAGCCAATTATCTGGATTTCCTCCAAGATTTTGAGTTAAACGGCGTGCATCAATTAAGTGACCGAGTCCTATGTTATAGGCAACTAAGGCAAACCAAATTCTTTCTTCCTTTTCAATGCTTTCAGGAAGCTGACTAATCAACCAGTGTAAATATTCTGAACCAGCTTTAATACTTTGTTCAGGATCTGTTCTATCGCTGATTTTCATATGTTGTGCGGTATTTTTGGTGAGCATCATTATGCCACGTACTCCAGTTGGAGATGTTGCGTCAGGATTCCAATGAGATTCTTGATAAGCCACTGCTGCGAGTAGTCGCCAATCTAATTCACCTTTGTATTTTTCAAAGAGCGGTGAGAATTGTGGCAGGGTATTTTCAATTGCGTTCATATAAGAGCGCATATCCACGTAATCAAATTGTGAAATATGTCCTAAATATTTTTCTTTTAAATTATCTAAAAGTCCCGTTTCTTCGGCATTATTCATAAAATTGAGTAAAGCCGTTTGTAGATCGCGGTAGGGGCTATTGGGTAAATACCAGTGAACGTTTGCTTCATCAGTAATATCAAAGGCAATGGCTAACTCTGGTTTGATTTGTTGAATTGCAGCAATATCAATAGAATTTGCAATAACATAAGGAATTTTGCCTTCAGCCAGTTGTAGTAATAGTTCTTCTTGAGTAAGTGCTTGATTTCTTTTCCAAATTAATTGTGGATATTGTTTTTGTAATTCTTTTAGCGTTTCTTCTAATGCTAAATTATTTGAGATATAAATATCTTTCTTTACGTTACCTAAATTTTTAGGACGATTTTCATTTTTTCGATAAGCTAATTGCCATGAAGCAGAATGATATGCAGGACCTATTTGGAAACGTTCTGCATTTTTAGGATGGTATAAAAGGTGGGCGGCAGCTAAATCAATATTGTGTTTATCAAGTTCATCAAATAACTGCTCTTGATTATCGAAAATTTTCATTTCGAGTTCTACGCCTAAAGTATCAGCAAATGCTTTGGCTAATTCATATTCAAAGCCTCGTTCGCTATCTTTATTAATAAAATAAGAAATCTGGTTATTTATTGTTCCTACATAAAGTGATCCCCTAGCTTGAATTGCAGTATAATGATTTTCTTCAGTATGACGTAAAAATTGCCATGGGAACACCGTATCAATAGCCCAAAATAATAACGCTAGAGCAGTAATAATACGTAAAAAAAGACCTTTCAATGATTTTTCCTATATAAAAAAGTTATGGGATTGTAGCCAAAACTTTCACTATAGACAATAAAAAGCCCCCTTGAGGTTCAAGGGGCTAAGTGTATGTAAAATATCAGACGATTTATTTTTAGAATGATGATCTACGATCACGGCGTGGTTTATCGCTAAAAGTGCGGTTACTTTTTTCATTAAATTTACGATTTCCACGATTATCATTGCCGCGTTCACGTCCGCGCTCTCCACGGAAATCGCCACCACGACCTTTACGTTTACCGTTAAAATCATCGCTGCCACGGGAATTATCGGATTTTACTGCACCTAAGAAAGACATTTGCATTTGTTTATTCAATACTCGTGTTTTTCCGAATTGTTGCAATAATTCTTTCGGCATACCTTGTGGCAATTCAACGGTAGTGTAATCATCATAAAGTTTAATATGACCAATATAACGGCTGTTAATATCGCCTTCGTTAGCAATCGCACCAACGATATGGCGAACTTCTACACCATCTGCACGACCGACTTCGATACGATATAAATCCATTGGTTGTGGATTTCCATAGCCTTTACGTTCGCCACGACGTTCAGCTGAACGTGGATTTTCACGGCGATCACCGCGATCATTACGTTCACGACGACGTTTTTCCATTGGTGGATCAGGTGGAAGAATGAGTTTTTGTTTGCCTTGAAGCAGCATCAACATTGCTGCAGCAATATTTTCTTGATCCTGATCGGCTGTGAATAAGTCTTCTAATAAACTACGATATTGCTCTAAATCGTGATGCTCGAGTTGTTTCGTAATTTTGGCGACGAATTTTTTGCGGCGGCATTCTTGTAACACAAGATGATTTGGCAATTCTACTTCATTGATACCTTTTTTCATTAGGTGTTCAATATTACGAAGTAAACGACGCTCGCGAGGTTCAACAAATAATAAAGCACGACCAGAACGACCAGCACGACCAGTACGGCCAATTCGGTGTACATAAGATTCTGCATCAAGCGGAATGTCGTAGTTCACCACAAGGCTGATGCGTTCAATATCAATACCGCGTGCAGCCACATCGGTTGCCACAACAATATCTAAACTGCCGTTACGTAAGCGATCGAGGGTTTGTTCGCGTAATTGTTGTGTCATATCGCCATTAAGTGCGGCAGAACGGAAACCATTTTTTTCAAGTAGTTCTGTAATATCTAAAGTACCTGTTTTAGTGCGAGCAAAAATAATCGCAGCATCAAAATCTTCCACTTCTAAGAAACGAAGAAGGGCTTCATTTTTACGCACGCCGTGCACATACCAACAACTTTGGTCGATATCTGGGGCATTTTCGTTATTAACTTTGATCTTCACTTCTTTCGGATCATTCATAAAACGTTTCGTAATACGACGGATCGGTTCAGGCATTGTTGCAGAGAATAACGCAGTTTGATGATTTTCTGGTAATTCAGCCATGACGGTTTCTACATCATCAATGAAACCCATGCGTAGCATTTCATCGGCTTCATCTAATACGATAAAACGAAGTTCAGAAAGATTTAATGTTCCGCGACGAATATGGTCAAGAATACGACCTGGTGTACCCACAATCACTTGTGCGCCTTGTTTTAATGCACGAAGTTGGATGTCATAACGTTGGCCACCATATAAGGTAACAATGCGAGTGCCGTGTGCATATTTAACAAATTGTTCGCACGCATCGGCAACTTGAATAGCAAGTTCGCGTGTAGGTGCCATCACTAACATTTGTGGATGTTTTTCACTTGGATCAATTTGCGCGAGTAAAGGCAGTGCAAAGGCAGCGGTTTTACCACTACCTGTTTGTGCCATACCTAGCACATCATTGCCATTGAGCAAATGCGGGATACAAGATTGTTGAATTGGAGAAGGTGTTTCAAAACCTAAGTCAGAAACAGCTTTTAAGATGAACTCAGGTAAGCCTAAGTCATTAAAAGTAATTTTGTCAGTCATTAAAATACTCGAATATAAATAAGGAAAGCTCAAAGAGGCCTTCGGTTTATTAAGTTGAGCAGAGCGAATGAATTTTTCTATTCGTTCTACTGCAAAGAGCGGTAAGTTTTGGATTGATTTTTAGAAAACAATCGCTTTTGCCACCGCACTTTTCTCTTCTTTTTCGTCTTCTGTTTGAACCGGTTTTAATTTCATGAGTTCAAACGCAGCAAAACGATACTCAACAAAGTTATAAACCTGATTTGCCATAGCTAGTTTAAATAAAGCTGCTGCTTCATCTACTAGCCCTACATTGAGTTTTTGTTTTGCTAGATAAAAATAGGTTTCTGTGAGAATTTCAGCATATTGTTGTGAATTTTCGGCAAATTCACTTGCACGTTGTTGTAATTCTTCTACAGAGATGTGTCCTAAGTAATATTGAACGATGTGTGTACCCCAGAAGTCCTCTGATAGCCCTTTTGCTCGTTCAACAAGGTTTGTTTGGGCTTCTTGTGGTTTTAATTTTTGTTCGTTCAAATATAGCCATAAGACACGATAGGGATCTTTTTTATCGGCTTGGTAGAACTGTAAGAAATCTTGCTGAGCAAGATGGTAGCGCCCTACATAATAAAAATTTAAACCACGATTAAGGTGGGTATAGTCATAACCTGAATCTAATTCAAACACCGTATTGAAAGCATCCAATGCGCCGTCGTAATCTTCTTCAAGCAATAAATAAAGCCCTAAGTAATTGTACACAGATGCCATTTTCGGCTGTAATGCAAGGGCTTGAGTAAGATCATAACGAGCAAGTCCCCATAATCCAAGAGAATCATAGAGTACGCCACGTTCAAAATGTAGCGATGCGCGTTCTTCATTACTCATTTTTCCAACCAGTAGTACTTGGCTTAATCGCACGATCATCACTTCTTGTTCAAAGTGAGTATTCGGGTTTTGTTCAGCCAACACGACATGATTTTTAGACACAAAACCGCCCCTAGACTGAACACAGCCTGCAAGGAATAAGATCGCACATAAGCTAAATAAATAGACTATAAAATGGCGAGATAAGCGAAAACACCGCATTTGCTTTCTTTATGCCTAAAAGTTGGAAAACAACAAAACTTGGCAGCGAATGCTACCAAGTTTTGATTCTATATTCCAAGATTATTCCTGTTCTTCGACAGGATCTTCTTGGTTAATTTCAGTTTCTTGTTTTGGAGCCAAGTCTTTCATTGTTAAACGAATACGACCTTGACGATCGATTTCAACAACTTTTACGTTTACTTCTTGACCCACTTGAAGGTAATCGCTAACTTTTTCTACACGCTCTTCAGCAATTTGAGAAATATGAACTAAACCTTCTTTATTTCCAACGATTGTGACGAATGCACCAAAATCAGCAAGACGAGTGACTTTACCTTTGTAAATTGCGCCAGCTTCAACTTCTGCAACGATTTCCTCAATACGTCCCATTACGTTTTTCGCTGCATTGCTGTCTACTGCGGCAATTTTCACTGTACCATCGTCATCAATATCAATAGAAGTGCCAGTTTCTTCAGTTAGTGAACGGATTGTTGCACCACCTTTACCAATCACATCTTTGATTTTCTTAGGATCGATTTTCATTGTATAGATGCGCGGTGCGTAGTCAGAAATATCAGCGCGTGGAGCAGGGATTGCTTGTTCCATGACACCAAGAATGTGCATACGTGCACTTTTCGCTTGGTTTAATGCAATTTGCATAATTTCAGGGGTGATACCTTCAATTTTGATGTCCATTTGAAGTGCTGTTACACCTTCGCGTGTACCAGCCACTTTAAAGTCCATATCACCTAAATGGTCTTCATCGCCTAAAATATCTGAAAGCACCACGAATTTTTCTTCTTCTTTCACTAAGCCCATTGCGATACCTGCAACAGCAGCTTTGATTGGAACACCTGCATCCATTAATGCTAAAGATGCACCACATACAGATGCCATAGAAGAAGAACCGTTAGATTCAGTGATTTCAGATACTACACGCACAACATACGGGAATTCTGCAAGGCTTGGCATAACAGCCGCTACACCACGTTTTGCTAAACGACCGTGACCGATCTCACGACGTTTTGGCGAGCCGATCATACCTGTTTCACCTACAGAATATGGAGGGAAATTATAATGGAATAAGAAGTGATCTTGACGTTCACCCGTTAATTCATCAATGATTTGTGCATCACGTTCGGTACCTAAGGTTGCAACAGCTAATGCTTGCGTTTCGCCACGAGTAAAAATCGCAGAACCGTGAGTACGTGGTAATACACCAGTGCAAATATCTAATGCACGAACAGTATCAACGGTACGACCGTCAATACGTGGTTCGCCTGCAATGATACGGCCACGAACGATTTGGCTTTCAAGTGCGGTGAAAATATCCACGATTTTACCTTCGCTGATCTCTTCATCTTCAGCTGTGATTTGCGCAATCACATCCGCTTTAATCGCATCGATTTGTTCGTAACGTAATTGTTTTTCAGTAATGCGGTATGCATCGCCTAAACGTGCTTCAGCAATCGCTTTTACTTTGTTGATTAAATCTGTGTTTGGTTGTGGAGCAACCCAATCCCAACGTGGTTTGCCCGCTTCTTTTGCAAATTCTTTGATTGCTTCAATCACAACTTGTTGTTGTTGATGACCGAATACGACTGCTGCTAACATTTGTTCTTCAGTTAAAACGTCTGCTTCAGATTCAACCATTAATACGGCTTTGTCAGTACCTGCAACCACTAAGTCCAAACGGCTTTGTTTTTGTTCAGCCATAGTTGGGTTTAATACGAATTGGTTGTCGATAAAACCAACACGCGCTGCACCGATAGGACCATTGAAAGGCACGCCAGATAAGGTTAATGCTGCAGAAGCACCGATCATTGCCACTAAGTCAGGGCTGATTTGTGGGTTTACTGAAACCACAGTTGCCACAACTTGGATTTCGTTGAAGAAACCTTCTGGGAATAATGGACGAATTGGGCGGTCGATTAAACGTGCAATTAAAGTTTCGCCTTCAGATGGACGACCTTCACGCTTGAAGAAACCACCTGGGATTTTACCCGCTGCATAAGTACGCTCTTGGTAGTTTACGGTTAATGGGAAGAAGTCTTGACCTTCTTTTACATCTTTTTTAGCAACAACAGTCACGAATACCGTGGTATCGTCCATGCTTGCCATAACCGCAGCCGTTGCTTGACGTGCAATCGCACCGGTTTCTAGAGTAACGGTATGCTGACCGTATTTAAATTGTTTAACAATTGGATTCACAATGTTTTCCTTAAAATTTATATTAAAAACAATGCCTTATTTCCCAGATTGCGACTAGCAAAAGAAATCTTTCGAAAAAATGACCGCACTTTGGGCGTTTAAAAATTTCTTTTGATAGCCGCACGCTAATGTAGAAAATAAAGCCCGTGCATTATACAGGATGTTTGGCTTTAATGGCTAACTTTATTTCACATTACCAACTTGTTATCATTGTTTCGACAGTATTTTCCTCCTAAAAATTGATTGTTCTCTCTGAAATTAGGTTCTTTTATATGAAATATAATGTAATGATGGCTAGTGATGCTAATTATCTTCCTTATGTAGAAATCACACTGAAATCTTTATTAATGTACAATGAAAATCTCTCTGTTTTTATTTTACATACAGGAGATATTTCTGAATCGTGGCAAAATGATCTTCAACTTTATTTTGCTAAACGCTATTCAACATTACAATTAGTTCATATAGATAAATCAGAATTAGATTCTTTTAGTGCAAATAATTATATTACTTCTGCTACTTATTTAAGATTTTATATTGATCGCTTGCTTCATTATAGTGATATTCCTTATTGGATTTATCTTGATTAATGGCAATATTACGCTTCCTTTTGAATATTTAGATTTCTCTCGTCATACAATAGCAGCAGTTTTAGATCCTTATGTAACTCGCATTGGCCATCCTTATAAAGATAAGGATTATTTCAATGCTGGTGTTTTATATTTTAATATGGATAAGTATCAATTAAGAATTTCATCATTTTCTAAAGAATTAATTACATTACATACCCAATTAAAAGAAAGTTTAATTTACGGCGATCAAGATATTCCAAATTACTATTTTGAGGATCGGTGGATTCCATTAGACAAGCGTTATAATTTCCAATTAGATCATATGATTTCATTTGATTCTCTCGATACTTCTCCTAATATTTTTCATTTTACAGGTCCTCATAAGCCTCTTGATAATATTTTTTCTGAAAATGCTTGTGTTAATGCCGTAATTTCATTGTTTAGACTTTATGCGTCAATAAGTTGGCAAGATATTTGCTCTCTTCCACTCGGTACTACAAGAGCTAATTGGATTAATCAAGAGAGATGATGTAATCGGTAGCTTTATTTCATTTAACCGACTTGGTATCATAGTGTAACTTTTATCCACTATAAGGAAAATTCTATGATTATTAGCAGTTTAACCAACCCAAATTTTAAAGTTGGTTTACCAAAAGTGATTACTGAAGTATGTGATTATTTAAATACGTTAGATTTGAATGCGTTAGAGAATGGTCGCCATGATATTAACGATCAAATTTATATGAACGTAATGGAACCAGAAACTGCAGAACCAAGCAGTAAAAAAGCAGAATTACATCATGAATACTTAGATGTACAAGTGCTTATTCGTGGCACGGAAAATATCGAAGTGGGCGCAACCTATCCGAATTTATCTAAGTATGAAGATTACAACGAAGCGGATGATTATCAACTTTGTGCAGATATTGATGATAAATTCACCGTCACAATGAAACCAAAAATGTTCGCTGTATTCTATCCTTATGAACCGCACAAGCCTTGCTGTGTAGTGAATGGAAAAACAGAAAAAATTAAAAAATTGGTCGTAAAAGTACCTGTTAAATTAATTTGATTTTTGAAAAAGTGCGGTTAGAAATTTATGGCGGTCTCAAACGATTTAGCAATGAATTTGTAGTCAGAGGCGACAAGTTAAAAGAGGGAATGAGTGCTTTATTAATGCAATTAGGCGGGTTCAGAGAACAAATTCAGAAAGGCAAATTTCACGTTATTGTAGGCAATAATAAAGAAAAAGAGTTATCCGAAGAAACAATTTACGCAAATTCCGATGAGGAATTAACCGAAAATACAACCTTACATATTATGCCAGTAATTAGAGGGGCTAAGCGTTTAGGCTTTTGCAGATAGTGGTGGGGACAGTATTAATTGCGGCCTCTTGGTGGGCTGGTGGTGCGGCAGGTTGGTCATATTTAGGAGCATCGGGATTTGCTGGGGCAACGGCAGCCTTTGCGTTAGCGTTATCTGATAGATGGTTTATCGCATCACCAAATTTTGCCATTTCACTAATCGGCTTGCCCAATACGTTCGCCATGGTTGCCATCGCAGTACCCGCATCACCTGCTGCCATATCGAATGCCACTCCCATTTTTGCGGCATCTTCGGCATAACCAAGTAAATTCTCTCTAGCAATACCCGCTTGACCACCTGCAGCAACAATAGCAGCGATTTCTTCACTTGCCATAGGGATAGTGCGTATGAGCCTAAGGATATCTTGCTCCATCTCTTTGAATTGAGCAGGACTATCAAAATTCACTACCTTTTTTACATCTGCCATTGCACTTTCAAATTTAATAGCAGGTTGTGCTATAGCAAGCATGGATGTTGTTGCGGCAGTACCTAACGAGATCAATGAACTGGTCCCAAGTGCAACATTTTTACCCAAGCCTAGCATGCGGCTCCCAACGCTTTGACTTTCGTCTTTAAAAAGCTTCAGGCTATTTCTTAAATTCTTAATTCCAGCTATCGCACCACCGACGGATGCGCCGATAACTAAAGATATTGCTAAATTTGAAGACATCGTTTATATTTCTCTCATTACTAAGGGGGGGGATATGAAAACCACTACTAGCTTTGATTTTTTAGAAAGCCTCATTGTATTGAGCTGTGTCGTAGGCTTTGGCTATACCCTGTATTCATTTTTAACTTTTGCAGCATCACAACTGGATTTTGTGCAAATTATTTTTGCTGTTTTTATCTGGGTTATTGCTTGGCAAATAATCGGTGCTGTTTTATTTTTTGCCTATCGGCTAGGTTCAGGACGCTTGTTTTCAAAAGCGAACAAATAAAGTAATAAAGCCACGTTATAGCGTGGCTTTACTTTTGCTGTATCCTGCTTTAATTTGGCGGTTAGCTTGTTCTAGCCAAGTTGATAATTCATCCAATGTCATTTGTTCAATTTCACTAACATTCCAACCAAACCACCACGCCACATCAGCAACCATAGCATTGAGCTGTTCAATACTTACTTTCCCTTTTGCATATCCGCTAACGCTGCTTGGACTTTGGCATAATCCGCAATATCCATAGCATCAAAATCCTCAGGTACCAGCCCTGTGAGAAGTGATAGCATATAGATTTCTTTATCTGCATCAGTGCCTTTAAAATTACTCATCTGTTTAATATCCGCCACTTTTGCACGGCGAATCTTTAATTCGGTAATATCTTTACCTTCCCCGTCTTTAATCGGAAATTGGAGTTGAATACTGCGATAAATTTGGATTTGATTAGAAAGAGACATAAAAAAACTCCTTAATACTTCATTGTTTAACTTCATTAAGGAGTTTAATTAAACACGATTTAAAGTGCTTTTAAAGTGCTTTAAAGATTTTTAACTATTGCCCAATATTAGTGCGGTATTTTTGTAACACATCTTGCCCATTTACACGCAAAATATTAGCAAATGCATCATAGAAGAAGATCTCCTTACCGCCAACGGTTTGCTTAATAGAATGCACTTGGAAGGTATCTGCGTGTTCTGTGGCTTCCTTGTTTTTGAGGCTTCCCCCTGTTGTTTTACTAAAGCTCACATTCATAATGGTAACCATAGGTTCTTCTGCCACTAAGCCACGGGCATCAAATACCTGCAGATTAGAACGAGCCATCAGCTGTACGCTCTTCATTGGGTTGTAGGCTTTGGCTCGCACTTCAGGATAAAAACTATCCCATGTTACTTCGCCCTCTAATGCTGCAATACCAGAGGGTAGCTTAATAGTTCCCACAAGCCCTAAGCCTTTGTGTTCGATTTGCTCAAATTCAATATCTGGCAATTTAAACTGTTTTGCTTTGCCCAGTAATGAGTTTCCATCCATATACACATTGGCATTGATAATCTGATTAATTGCTACGCTCATTTATTACTCCTTATTTTTGTGACACTAAATTAACCAAGTATTTACGTGTCATTACTGACGTGTTGGTAATACGTTCCGCGGGTAATTTCGGTGTGTAATCGTATTTAATCGGCACTTATCCTTTACTAAACGCATCCACTAAATCATAGTCATAATCTAGCCCTAAGCTATATCCGACAATTGAAGGTAAGGCACGCAAATAAGTGTCTACCGTTTCAGTAAGGCTATCAATTAATGCGTCATCAATTGGGCGGTCAATATATTGCAATTCAACCATGCGAATACTTTCATCAATTAAGTCCCCCGTGCGAAGTGCGGTTTCAAAATTGATGATATGCGTGACAGTTGGGTAATTTGATGAGCGGTTACCCCAAAGTCGGAAACCAGTGCCAAAACTGTTGAAAATGGTGGTGATGCCCACCGCATTTAAACGGTTCGTTTCAGATTGGATATCATCAATACGTGCAGTCAATGGTAATTCCATACCGATTACACCGAGTAATTGGTGGTTTGAGGTACTATGCCAATAGCCTTTTTCTACATCCACTTTCATACGAAGCCCTGCAGCGTGAACCGCCAAACTTTCTAACTGGTTACTGGAACCTAATGCATACGGAAAAAAGTGGCGTACACGTTCAGTTGAATCTTTTGCATTAATCGTGCCTTGTGGACCACGACCTTGGATAGCTTTAGAAAGGCTCGTGCCTTTCGGCAACTGCACATAAGCCACTGCTTTTAATTGTTCGGCAAGTGTACCAAGTGCTAAAGCACAGCTGGCTGTTTTATCAAATTCAGGACAAATCAGAATTTTTGCATCCGCACCATACAAGTTGAAACCATCTCGCAATAATTCAAAGCCTTTACGTTTACCTGTTGAACTTTCAATGCCACCCTTGATATCTTCTTCAGTGACTTTCTTGGGTCAGCGTAGGTATAAGTCGCAGTCAATGACGTCTTGCTCACTTTTAAACGAATTTCGCCCGTTTGCATATCTACCCAATAATCTTCATTTAGGGTTAATGGTGTGCTATTGGACTTTAATGTTAGGCTTAATAAGCCTTTTTTCTGCGTATTCGCAAGTAACGTGGTTTCATCCAGCGTAATACTTTCATCTTGAATTTCGCTTTTGTGTTTTGATACATCTAACACGTTCACAACATATACTTGCCCTGCGGCATAACGAGCAATCACATCAAATGCATCAGGTAAGGTGAAACCTTGATTTAAAATCGTACCAAATTTGGCAAAGTCTTTCTTAGTTTGACACAGTGTTAACTCATTAAGTGGACCTATTGGTGCTGTACCGACAATGCCAATAATTGCACCATCAACCGTTTCGACTGCAACGGAGCCACCTGTAACACGTTTGGTTTCTGTGCCATGATGAAATGCCATATAGTTCTCCTATGATTTAGGTTGTAAAATGGGGTTAAGCGGATCCGTTGGCTTGCGAGAATAGACGTTTGCCAATTTAGGTAAATCCACTGTTTTTGTTTGCTCAACTTGCCACGTTTCGGTTTGTACTAAGAGCTGATATTGCCAAAGCCCATCTTCCTCACCAGCAAATTCTTCATTGATTAATGCACAAGCGAGACAATTTTCTGGACGAAATCCAACAATAGCCAACCGCACTTGATCTAATATGGCTAAGGCACCATCATCATTGTGTTGACTGCGTGCAATGACCGTCAATGCAATGGTCACAGTGCGTCGTTGTTGAATAATATCCGTGCTATTAATGCGTTCAAACTTTGACCCTGCGTATTGAATAAGAATTGCACCAGATTCATCTCGCAGGAAATATTCACTCGGATTGTTAGGGAAGAGTTCAATAGCAAAACGGTCAATCTGTGATAGAAGGTGAGTTTGTATGCTGTTTAAAATTGGCTGTGTCGCACTCATAACAACACCTCTCAATAACCTGTTAAATCTATTTTCTTATTAGCTCTGGTTTTGAATTTAGCTACATCGTCCAATGCATTTGTGCCATTTTCATTCAGCTCTTCTAAGCCAAGATGTAACTTACCGCTTTGAATGCGCTCAAGATCTTTCAATGCTTGAGCGTAGGTATCCTTGACGTTCTCAGGGAAACCTTTCCCTTCGGGACGACGTGAATAAAGCCAAAAGCGAGCAAATTGCAAACAGATGTTACGCACGATTGTCGGCACCGATTTTAACGGCAACAAATAGCGAGAACGTAAATAACCGTCCACAGTTTCCGTGGCATACTGACAAGCCTTGTCAAGCACCAATGGGTTATACTCTGTCGCTCTAGAATGATCATTGGATAGTTCAATCAGACTGCGTTCACTCAATACTTCTGTTAAATCCTGTGCCGAAATGTACATTATTTATCTGCCTTTTCTTTGGTTTTTTCTTCCGTTTTTTTCTGTGCTTTTTCAGCAGCTAAACGCTCTTGCTCTGCTTTTTCTTCAGCAAGACGTCGTTCTTCTTTTTGCTTTTCCAATTCAGATTGGTCTAGCTGAATATAAAGCGATAAGTTTTCCGCTTCTTCAGCAGTCAATTCGATTTTGTCGCCCTTTTCATAGCGTTTGCCGTTGTGAAGAATTGCCATTGTGCCAACGACGGCATATAACATTTTTTTATTCATTTTTCTCTCCCAAAAAAGTGAGTAAACCGCACTTAAAACTCGTTTAAATACGGCTTAAATTAGATTTAAATACAGCCCTTGATTAAGTAACCAGCAGCTTTACCAACAATGTATGGCTTATTGATATCTGTTGTACGCACGATTTCAACTTTGCCCCCAACTTCAGTATAGGTATCCACATATAAGCCATTTTTACGACGCACGGTATAACCATAAGATGGCTCATAGATATTTTGTTTTTTCTCTTTTGATGCAGCTGCAACATAAGCAAGCACGATAGCTTTTGACCAAATATCTTTTAATTCACTACTTTGTTCATACACCGCCTCACCAATGATGACTTTGTCAATTTTGACTAACTTTGCAAAATCTTCAGGCGTTAATACTGCCGTTGCCACATATTTGATTTTTTCTAGTACTTTGGGGTGTTCACTTAACACTTCCCATACATCACCAGAAATTGCACAAACATTCGGCTTACGACCTGTCGCACGTTTAATTGCACGAATACCTGCTTTAATAACAGAAATTGGATCAGAGTTTTTATCCGTAAATTGAGAAGTACCACTTAACGTGATTTTATTGCTTGCATCATAGTTGTCTTCGTTTAATGCTAAATCCGCACAGGCTTTTTCACGATTTAATGCAATCACATCTTGAGTGACACCCGTTGCGTACTGACGAAGTGGATAAACGCCTTCCGCTTCATTCACTTCACGAATATCAATTGGATATTCAATGTCGTTTTCTTCTAACACAACAGTCAATGAACCAATATCTTCGGGTGTTAAACGATTTGATGCGGCTCGAAGTTCACGCTTTGTGGTTTGTAAGCGGAATGCTAAGCGCCCAAAAGTTGGGATTTTGCCCCCTTCTTTTTGTGTTTCTGCAATCGGGAATAACACTTCAGAAATCATATTCCCATTGTAATAACCCTGTGCTAACTCTGTTAATACAGGGTCAACAACACGATGTTTTGATAAATCAGACATTTGATTTTCTCCCTTGATTTATGAATGAATTGCATTGAATGCGGTGACATAAGACACATTGTGTTCTTTCATATAAGCACGTACACGCTTGTCCATATCAATAGCCTCTGCGCTTGTGCCTTCCGCATATTCAACCGTATTATCTTCAGTTGTTGTGGCATTATCTTTCGTTGCCACTTCACCAAATTGAATAATTTGAGGTTGCGCTTCTAAAAATGCTTTAATTGCAGTCAGGATGTTTTCCCCTTCGCCAAATTCAACTACGCCACCAGCTGATTGCACAGCAGCACAGTTCAGCAACTCAATGGCTTTTTCTTTTGACACAGGAGCAAGTTTCCCTACGCTAACTAGACTTTCTGCAAAATCAGCGTTTTCAGCTTTCGTTTGATTTAATTGCGCTTCAGCTTTTTGGGCTTCAGCTTGGGCTTTTTCATCTTTTAGCTGTTGGTTTTCAGCTTTCAGACGCTCAAGCTCAGCTTTTTCTTCTGCACTCATTTCAGGTTCTCCTTGTTGTTGAGTGGGTTCATTAAAAATCGGAGATTCCGCTTTTTGCGGTTGTAGCGAGTTGCGTACGGCTTCTTCTTATACGCTACCCACTAAATAATCGGGTAAAACTTTATCCGCCTCCTGTCCGTGCTTACCAATAAACCAGTCACGCAAACGTCGCCACAGTGTGGCTTCTGTCCAGTCAGAAAAATCCACCACTCCTTCTTCATCTTCAGCAAATTCAGGGTTACGCAATCCTTTGACAGCAGGTGGCATTGCCCCTAAAAATCCCACGTGACGTAAATAAAGCGAGCCTTGTTTAGGATTAGCTTGACTGTTGGCAAGATAGAATGAAGCAGAAACTTTTTTAAATCGTCCTTTATCTACCATCTCGGCAAATTCAGGGTCGATTTGGTCAAACTCTGCCTTGAGAATATCGCCATCAAGCTCTAGGCGTTTGACCCACGCATAAGCTGGATGATTATGTTGTGGATGACCGATAACAGCGGGAGCCTCGTGAAACTCCACGTTATAACTTTGTACTGCTTGTTGTAAGTCTTCGATAGTCAATGTGACTTCTTTGCCATTAGCATCTTTACGAGTGCCAGCTTTGAAAATTTCAATGAGATTCATAATGCCTCCGTTATAAAAACATTATGCCAAGAGGAAAGTGAAAAGAATTTTAAAGTGCTTTAAAGATTTGATGAGGAAAACATTATTAAGAGAGAGTTAAGTTTTATATAAAAACTTAAAGTGCTTTAAATGCGGTTCAAATCGCTTAAATTCAATTTAAATTTTTTGAGACGATAAATCGTATTATTTTTAGATTTAAACGCCACAGTGCGAATTTGTGGCGTTATTTTGATTTTTAGGGTTTATTTCAAATTTTGGTTAATTTGGCGTTGTAAAAGTGCGGTGGCTTTTTTCAGAAGTTTTTGTTCGTCTTGAGCATTTACACCTAACCATGGACGCGCAGGAATTTTAGATTGTTTAGCATAAACGGTATTACTCCCTTTTCCAAATTTTAACCGCTTGCCTTTCTTCGGTCTAATTACGCCACCGAACTGGTGCAATCTGGCATATTTTGCATCGGAACCAAATTCAAGACGATTATCATCATAATTGTATGCTGTCTTTTGTGATAAATAACCACCTTGTTTTAGAATCCGATCGTTTCCTTTTATTTCCCGTGTAATAGAGGAAAGGGGTTGCCATTTTTTACCATCGGGTGCAACTTCAGCTTTAAATCGGTCGGCGTGAATTTTCTTCAAGGTTTCGCCCAATAAGCCGTAGAGTTTGCGTGGGTGCTGTAGTTGTTGGGCAATGCTGTGCAGTTTTGCGAGCGCTTGGGTGTCGTTGAGGGTGATTTTGATCATGGCGTTATTCCACGCTAAAATGCAAGCGTGGTAATGTTGCCACGCTTTATTTAAGGAAATTTTATATCAAATTACGAAGACAACCTTTTAAGAAATATCTTCGTTGCTCAAGTAGCAACCTTGGCAAAAGCAATCAAAGCTGAAAAACTTGCTCAAGGAACAAGGACCACCAGTGATTGCTATCGTGAAGCTATCATTGAAATTAAACGGAATCGTGAGAAGATTCTATCTCTTCTTGATGAGATACAAGCTCATTACTAATGTCAAAACGTTGGTAATCTTGCACATAAGCTTGAAGCCAATGTAAGACAGAAATAATTTCGTTGATTGTTAAGCCTTGGAATTGTGGTAGTAATTCTAGGGCTTTTTTTCTTTCTTCAAGTTCAGTCATTTTATTCTCCTATTGATTAAAAAATAAGTTGGGCGTATAGTTACGGAAGCTAAGGTATCGTAGGGGCTTTAACAAGGTGGCTAAGTGGTCAAACCTTAAGACTTATAAGAACTACGGGAACGGTTCAAGTAAGTTGGTTTGGATATGTTTGTGGGTTCGAGTCCCACCCGATATTTTAGCGTTCCCTTAAAGCTCTCCCCATAACACTTCAAACTGTTGTAATTTCTTTAAATCTTCATCAATCACGCTTGCTGTTTTAACCACATTTAAATTAGCTTTAAATTTTTTGCTAGTAAGCTGATCTCTCAATTTAACTTCATAATCCATTTTGACTGCCACTTTGCCGTGATCTGTGTCATAGATAAAAAGCAAGGTATCTTTAGCATTTTTATCATTAAAACTTTCTTTAGGTTGAAACAAAATTGCCTTAGGATTTCTCAACTTCTCTGGCAACTGCTCCCAAAACTCAATCGGCAGGTTAATGCCTTTGGCTTGCTTAGTATCACGCAAGGCGTGTAATACATCTTCATCACGCACTGCTATCACAGCAGTTTGAGGGGCTTTATCCATTGCAGTTAGCTTATCAATCACTTCGTCATGAATAACCCCTACGTACTTCATTTTTCCTCTTGCAATTTTTTCATTAGATACCGTTTCTACCATTTCTTTCATTGAGTGATTTAATAACGCAACCGTTGCCGTATTTTTCATCACATCTTGAATTAATAAACTGGCAAAGCGAGGTTCTGCTGTTGTAAGTTTTTGAAACAAAATGCTATCAATCTCAACATTTCTGCTTGAGCTCAAATCATCAAAATTATAAGGTGCAAATCCAACATCATAGCCTTTGGGGAGTGTTACTAAACGCGGAGAGCCTGAACGAACACCGACTAATTTATCTTCATATTCAATCTCAACGGGAGGGCTAACTTGTTTCCCCATTGCTTTTAAATCATGCTCATCATGGGCAATGACTGTGCAATGACAACCATATGCTTTGATCGGGTAATAGTATTTCCAAAATGGATCTGTCGCTGGACGAATTGTCCCATCCAAGGCAACGTGTTCTGGTCTGGGGTGACTGTTATCATTATGTTGATATTCCCAGTAGGGCATGACATCTGCTAAATCTAAATGTTGCTGTAAACGCCCTCGGTTATATGCACCATAAACATTTGTATCGTAAATAATACGTGTTCGCCAATTTCTTCCTCCGTGATAATCCCAACCCGTTTTTTCGACAATCTCATCAAATCGCTGACGGAAACTTTCTAATGTTTCCCCATGATGAATCGCTTGATCTACTGCCTCACGAAATGCGTTGATAACTTCATTACGATTTGCGCCCGCAACAACGAAAAAATAGTCGTGCTCTTCACCCAATACATCTAAATAACTATTGGTTTTTAAATTGAGTTTTTTCTCAAAGTAACGAGATTGCTCTTGAAATGTAAACTTGCTCATTTATTTTTCTTCCACAACAGATTGGCGACCTGCTAAAAATGCTGTAGTACTTGCCCAAGCCATTAACTCACCGTATTCAGCAAAATTTAACTCAGGAATGAGGCTGTCAAGCTGGTTGCGAAAATCTTCCAAACTCTCAGCTTGACTCAATCTATCTTTAATGGTTTGCATCCATTCTTCAACATAAGGCTCACTTTCCACTTCTAACTGTTCAACAACCCCATCTGCGATATTCGATGGCAATGTTGGCTCATTAAACTCTGCGTTTTTTGGCGTGTTATTGACGGTTAATTCAATATCACCATCTTCAAAACCATAGGTGCGGTGAAGATATTGAGCGGTAAATTTCACCCCCATTTGCGATAAAATTTGGTCACGTTCTACTTGAACTTTATCAATGCTTTCTTGTTCGTAAAGTTCAAATTTAGGCAAGGTTTCCATATTAAAATTGAGCTCACAAATCCAATTCAATAACTGATTAAAACCGCTTTCAACGAGGGTAACATCCTCATTGCGGATTTCTTTTGTTACTTCAAGCCCAGCGGTAGCTGACGCACGATTGCTTTCTTGTTCGGTGGTTTGATTTTGCCCGAGTAAAGCAATGGCAATTTCAGACTTACAATACTTTAAAAATTCATCAAAGACCTGTGAAGAGCCACCTTTGCTTGCGCTTTCTAGCATTGAAATGGAGCTATCATCAAGGATTGCAGCAACAGCAGTACCAATCATTTGTTCGAGGCTATCTAACAAATCTTCGATTTCGTGTGTTTGTGCTTGGCGAGGATGTTTGCCGACCAACCAAGGCGAACCGTATTTTTCGGTAAATTCCAACCAGAACTTAAAGCCACCTCGCTTAAATGTGGCAGCCCAAAAGCACAAAGCGAGATCGAGTTTTCCGTAAGGATTGGTATAATTGGCTTCTTGGGTCGTCAGCAAAAACTTTTTCTCAGGAACAAGTTTGCCGTTACGGTTCTCTTTATCTCGTAACATCAGTTGATTCTGCTCATCAAAGACAAACCATTCTTGTGGCTTACCAATGACTTCTGCTGGTAACCACAAACCATTTTGGTTTTCCCACATCACTTCGAGCACTTGATAACCAAACAAAGCGGCATCTAACATTTCAGTAATAATTTGAGGTAGGGGAAGACGCTCAAAAAGTGTGTTCAGGATTTCGTCGGTTTTGTCATTGCCTGTTGGGGTGATTCGCCACTCTAAACCTTTGATAGCCGCTTTACGACGTCGGACACAACCTGCCACGTGACTATCTGACAAGACTTCACGGTAAGCAGAAATATCACGCCCCATTTTTTTCAGCACAGGATCAGGATTCGGCAAATAGTGCATAAATGACCAAAAGTCGATAGCCTTGGCGCGGGTAGCGATAACGCCGATTAAATCTTGTTTTTTCACTGTCATGGTTAATATCCTTGGGTCATTTTGCGACTGGCGCGCGGTTTACAGCTGTGGGCTTTTACCGGCAATTGAATCAACTGACGACTTGCATAGTGCGCTAACAGCAATGCGATTGCCGTGTCACCGTGGCGTTTGCTTTTGCCATCCGCACTTTTTGCCCGTTTATCCGGTATGCGTGGCACACCTTTTACCACTTGGAACGAACGTAGATCAGCGAGAATATCAGCGTCTTTTGGAATAGCTTCCAGTTCACCGTCCTCCAATGCTGCTTTAAACGGTGCGGTGTGTTCGCGATACCATTTTTCTGATAGCTGAACACAGTCAATAAGCGAACCGAACGCGTCACGGGCTGATTCAGCCAAATATCCACCATTTCCACGTGCGTCAAACGCACCGCCCGAAAAACGGGGAAGCTGTTTTAAAATAAACAATACGATTTGTTCTTGTTGTTTGTACGGCATATTGCCCAGCTCAACGATAAATTGAACCTGTTTTGTTAAGTTTTGTTGTTGGGCCAAAATTACAAACGAGGTCATATCTCCGCTGCGGGCAAAGTCTTCACCGAAAAAGTGCAGTAAGTTAGGCGATAAATTTTGCAAAATCGGGGCTAATGTTTTTTCACACCAATCGTTCATTTCCTTATAACGCGTTGGCTCCGGCACAAGGCTGAAGCCGTCTTTCGCTTCAAAACGCACGACAGGCGTTTTCTCACTCATTTGACGTTCTATCAATGCACGGGAAAGCCATAAACCCGACCCGTTTTTTGGCACGCAGAAATATTCTTCTAATGCGTCTTCTTCACTCGCCGTATCATTAAGCAGATTTTCAATCCATTCCTGTTCTTTCTCCGCTGCCCATTCTTGTTTCGTTACTTGGCAAATGCGTTGATATAAACCGTCATGGCAGGCATCTTCGATGGTGATGGTGTGTACGGAATAACGTTTTCGACCGGCACTGCTATCAAGAATCAGCTCATTAAATAGATTGTCCACACCATTATGCATTGAGATCACCCGCACTTTTGCACCCCACATCGTCAACGCTAATGCGGCTTTAAGCACCTCAGCGAGGTATTCGTGGAATGCAGCTTCATCAATCACAACAATACCTTGCATACCACGCAAGTTTTTAGGATTCGATGAGAGCGCCTTAACCTTAAAACCTGAAGCGAAATAAATGACGTAGGTTAGAATGTCTTTATCTTCGTCTTCAAAGACTTCTTCCTGAATTTCTTCCGCCGCATAGTTAAAGGCTTTCGCCCACATGGCGACGGCGTCAATATATTCGCGCGCCATTTCTTTGTTAGAACCGATGTAGAACACATCGGAACCACCATCTGATTTGCGCGTACTGGCAATTAAAGCATTGTCGGCGGCTTCTGCCCATGTTAAACCTCAACGACGAGTTTTCTCGGCTATCTTGAGTTGGCTATCATCGGCAATCCAACATTTTTGATAGCCTAACAACAGCTCATTCGGATTAAAAGCATGAATACAGTCAAGAAATGACTGACATTCAGGGGCTAATTCGTTTAATGGTCTGTTATTTAATAATGCCATTATGCAATACCTAAAATTTGTTCTTTAATGGCGCGAACCGTATCAGCAGATAAGCCTGCTTGGACGACCACTTTTTCTGCGGTTTCTGCCGCTAATTACGCCATTTCTTTGCGAATTGCCTGTTCACGTTTATGGGATAGACTTTCAGCCTGTTCCAAACGCTGAATGGCTGACGATAGCAATGCCAAATCTTTCGGCTCAGCCTTGCCGTTTTCGCTCATACCAATGGATGTTTCAAACGCTAGATTCTTCACAATTTCCATCAACAGTTTGCCGATGTCGCTCTGCGGGGCTTCACCGAATTGCTTCGTCCAAATTTCGGCGACTTCACGCGCATTGCGAATTTTGCTTGCCATTTGTTCCATGCGGCTGGCGTAACGGTTAAGACCTGTGCAGCTTAATTGATAGCTGTCATCTAACCCGCAATCGCGGATCAGGTCGTTGATTTCTTCAAGAGATTTTCGCTTGTGAAAGCTGTTTATCACGCAACATCATGGCCAGTTGAGTTTTGATATTAGGTGGAAGTAAGTCCACTTTGCTTGCACGGCCGCGTGTGTTTTTGTCGGTCATTTAAACCTCCTTTAAATTGGGTTTAAATCTTTGGACTTGGCTTTTTTACGCCGTCCACGAAAGCGCGACCTTGTGCCACATCCAACCCACGTTGTGTGATAGTAGCCACGAAGAAATCTTTGCCGTTATTGTTTAAACGAGTCAGCGTAATCAAACCTTGCTCTTCAAGCCATAACAGGTGGTTTCGCACTAAGTCGCGGCTAATATCGTGGCCATACATATCTAAGCAATCATTTAAAATGCTTTCATTGGCGTCATAACCACACTCTTCAAGCGAGCGAAGAATCACCAATCGTTGGTCTTTTGTGAAAATATCTTGGCGCATCATTCTTTATTTACCTCTTTTTCAATTAACAACTTCACTTGATGGTTAAGGCTGCCAATGTTGGTATTTAATACGTCGGTTTTGCCTTTCATTTCCGTCATCAATAAACGCAAATCGGCCACTTCTTTTGAAGTTGGCAGATGTCTTAATTCGCCTTTGACTTCCGATAGGCTTTTTTCGTTGTTTTCAATCGCCTTGCGCAAGTCTGACACATCGGTTTTGCTGCTGTCCATGGTCAACCAAAAATAAGTCCACACAGCCCCGCCAATCGCCACAACGATTGCTCAATGACGTTGAATAAACTCCAGTGTTTCTAGCATTATTTAGGTTCCTTCTTTTGGCAGATTTTTTCATAAGTCAAGTTATGATTAAGCACCTGCCGCTTGGTTTCTTCTGTATCTTTACGGCTTGGATAAATAAGACCAAACGCTGAACATCCGCTAGTCTTCACGGAAATAACCTTTTGACTGCAGCTGCTCATCAACAGACTTGCTAGACAAAGTGCGGTTAGTTTCAGTAATGTTTTTTGCTGTGTTTGCATTTTCTAACTCCTGGGCGACCGCGGCCGCTTCACGTTTTACGAATTCGATTTCTTCTTGTTGCTTGCGAATTTTTGCCGCTTGCACGCGCCCATGGATAAAAATGCCAGCCAAAACGGCGAAAGCCGCCCCTACAATATAAACATTAATCATTGTTGCCCCCTTGGCTATTTCTGCTTTGCATCGCATTGGCGAAGCCTTTGGTTGCCGCGCCACCGCCGCAAAAAATAGCAAATGTCGTGAATAACTCGGGTACGTAGGAGCGATTTAACCATACGCAAAACACCAAAATGCCCGCCATGAGAAGTGCGCCAAAGAACTGGATAAATGCAGTAGTCGACAGGCGACCATCGGCGTTAGTGATAAGCTGAAAAAACATTATTAGTAGCTCCAAGATACATAGAATCTTTGTGCGGCAGTACGCCCGCCATTGATTGCACGGTTACGTTTTGCGTTATTGCTTAATTTGTGACCGCGTGTAAATAGCTTTTTATGTCTCGGTAATTTGATTGACGCGCTCATTTCCCCTCCTGAATTTGTTGGCATTGGTAGATGGTGCTACCAACACTAAATTTGCCGTATGTTTGGCAAGTATCTTCAATAGACAGCATCGTAAACACAACGACAAGGCAACATATCACCCCGACCAGAAAAGCACCGCCAAGCAAGGGGTCTAAGTCCTGTATGAGAACTGTGGCAAAACACAGGCTCAAAATAAGAGCAAGAAATAATGCAATTCCCATGTTTACCCCCTGAATAAATGGTCGAAATTAATCACTTGTTCGGAATCCAACCACGTCCACACATCGAAACACGGGCAGTCCTTAATCCACTCATTCGGTGTAATCGAGCCGTCACCGTTGATGTCCGAGCTTAAATCACGATGTCCACAAATGCGTGCACTGGGATATTCGCTTTCCAGTTTTTGCAATAATGTATGCAAGGCAATCCATTGTTTTTCGGTGTATTCGCCGTAGTTTTTACCGTTTGCGTCAATACCACCTACAAGGCAAATGCCGACCGAATATTGATTATGACCTTTCACATGCGCACCGATTTCGCCGACCATACGACCGGTTTCGACGGTTCCGTCGGTGTCAATGACGTAGTGATAGCCGAGGTGTTGCAGGTGTGGGTTGAATTGTTTGGCTAACACGGGGCTACGCTTAAAACCGCGCTGTTTATGCCATTCGTCAATGCATTGCGCGGCGATTTGTGTTGTCGTGCGTAATGATTTGCCGTTTTTTGTGGCAGAACAGTGGATCACGATTTTGGTGATGGGTAGGGATAAAGACATGAAAAAACTCCTTCTAAGTGAACTTAAAAGGAGTTTAAAACGGATGGCGTTTTATTGATTTTAAAGTGATTTAAAGATAGTCGTTACGAAAAAATCTTATATACGGCCCAGATAATTGCTAGAAATATGATAAGCCCAATTATATCACTAGGCTTAGTGGGTTCGTTTTTAGCTTTATTAATACCAGTTTTTAGAGCTTGAATAATTGACAATGGTTTCTCTGAATCCTCAATTGGTTCAGATTTTGATGTGTTTTCTGTAAAAGAAAGAGTTTTGGGAAGTTCTAAAATATAGCTACGTCCAGCTTTCTTCCTTATAATCTCTCCACGATAATCCGCATAATAAAGTACATAACGTAACAATTCTGCGCCTCTTTCGCCGTGATCCTGTTTAACTATATTAGTGAGTTTACTTTGTAATAAAGACTCCTTTTCTAACATAATTTGACTTATAACTAACTTTAAAATCTCCTGATACGTAGGGTCTTCACCGGCAAAAATCGACACTTCTTTTGTGAATGCTTCTTTTTCCGGCTCAGTAAAGTAGTTGTAACCATACGCTACTTGTTGGTAGAAATCCCGTGCGGCATTGTAGTCTTTTTTTTTCCATGCTTTTCTTGCTATGTTTAATATATCTTCGTCAATCATAAATTTATCCTTAGATTGTTAAATTGAAATCTCATGATATAAAAATTCTACCCACAAAAAAACGCCCTTTCGGACGTTTTAATTAATTATCTGCCACAATCACATTGCGGGATTGGCATAGGGCGGTGTTTAGCTCTAATAATTGCGCCGGTACGCGGATCTTCACGCGTCCAACGGAAAATTAGAGGGCAAACACGACCGCACTTAGAACAAGTTGTCATAGCCATTAGGCTTACCTCTTATTTTTCAGGTTACCATCACTTTACCTATGGACAACATCATGCAACTTGTTTTAGAATACTTCACCGTTTTCAAAGGTGTTCTTCTTTTGCCGATGTAGTGTACAGCGGATGGAGAACTATACATAGTAATTAATACGCCAATATTACTTACTATCCTAAAACCCAGTCCTTGTGGTTGGGTTTTTATTTTCTATACTTAGAAATCCTTATTTCAGCACATTCATAACTAATCTGAAATAAGCCTGCGATTTCAGAAATAGATCTGCCACTATGCTGTTTAATGCAACTATCAGGCAATAATAGTCTTCCGGCAAATTCATTTGCTTGCCATTCGGCATTACAGTAAATCTTCGTATTATGATCAACCGGTCGAGCAAATCCTATCTGCTCCTTATGTAGAACTCCATGAGCTAATTCGTGAGCAACTGTAAATCGGTCTCGTCCATTGCCATAACAAGCCCCATTATAGACACTTTCCCTTAAAAGGATCTCTCCCGTTGGTAATGTCAGACCTAAAGCTCCTGCCATCTCATGATCTGGAATAATTCGAAATTTTTCGTAACCAAACTCTAAAAGAGATACTATATCAACGGCACCATTAGAATCTACCCACCCACATTTAGCTGCTATTTCACGGATCGCTTGAGTGATTGAGTCTATTTGTTTTTTTGACATAGGACTCACTGAAAAACCATCATTATAAAAAATTGAACTCACTATTTGACTCCTTTTAATAAATTTAATAATTCTTGTTTTTTAGTATCATCGAGTTCATTGAAATTCCGACAAAACGCCCCGATCAACATTTGATCTAATGTATTTTGTGGGATATTAATTGTGCTTTGAGTCCTTGTTGTGTCGATTGACTCAAACAAACTGTTTTTGTCTTCATCTGAAAAATTGAAATTAGAGACCAATTTCTGCTCAATACCTTGAGGAATAGGCTTATTACCATTTTCAACTGAAGATAAAAATGCTGAACTAAACCCTAGCGCATCAGCCATTTGTTTTAATAAAATTTTATTGGTGCGCCGATACCCCCTTATAAATTCTCCAAAGTTTGTTCTTTTCATAATAATCTCCTCGTTGCGATGTAAAACATTTGAAATGTTTACCTTGAGGTTAATTTTAACCTCGAGGTTAATTTGATGTCAATGCTTATTAAAAATAAAAAACGCCCTTTCGCACGTTTTTTCTCACTTTTAGCGGCTACGCATTGCCAAACATATCAAACTGCCGTCTTGCAATTTCTTCTTTTGTGATCTTCTTCACAATTTGATAAATCCACTGCATAGAAACATTGTACTTTCTCGCCAATTCTCGGTGGTTTGTACCGGTGAATTCGTTAAAAATCTTACGGTCGCGTTCGTTTAGTAATAACACGAGATTGCGGCGGGATATAAATCACCTCACCGCCCCAGCTTTGGGCGATTTGGCTTGCGACTTCCACGCTGATCTGTTGAGCGAGAGCGGGATCAATATCTGCAATGCGTTCTTTGATTTTTACTTCGGTATGCTTTGCCAAATCGGCTAAAATTTCAGGTGCTTTCTTATTAAACGTTTCAATTTGTTCCGTTGTTGCATTCAACATAGCCACCTCTACTGTTTGGACGATCATTATTGTGCAAAATTATAGCGATATTGTTCCATATTGTGCGGATTATTTTCAGGAAGGAATAAGAGTGGAGAGAATAATCACTTGATTTATAAAAGAAAAACCGCCATTTAGGCGGTTAAAAAAAGTTTATTTGGATTGGTTTTCCTTCCATTTTTTCCAGACTTCATAGCCTGGTAAATGTTCCACTGGTTGCCCGAGCTGGTGAAAACGCTCAATATATAAAATAGTGTTTTCTATTTCATCATTTTCCGCCAATCGCTCAGCCTGTTTGCGTTCTTCGTTGTTGATCGCAGCAGAACCCACGCCTGAGAAGAGCGGTTTATTGGTTTCCATCACTTGCATTAAGTAGCGGTGATTGTTAAGTGGGGCGAGATTTCGGCTTTCTTTTCGTTTCTTTTGCACAGCATTCACAGTTTCGCTTAATGAATGCGCCAATAATTGAGACGCTGGAAACATTGCCAGCACTTCGCGCATTAATTTAATCGCCCTTGAATTGCTTAATGCTGATTTGTCAGGGCGAAATAATGCAATATAACTAACTAAAGGTCGTGCCACACCATATTTTAATTCAGTGATTAGCCCTAATAATTCACGCCCAGCATCATCTTCTAGTTGGTCGAGGTGAATATCAGAATGGCACACTGGGCAACGGCATAATTTCATACATTCCCCCTTGCTTGCCATTTTTTCAGGCGTTCAAGCACTAAACCAGCCATTTGGTCGTTTAATGCGCCCACATTCAGCGCAAGCGGTTTGTTTTGAGCCGTTAATATCGGATTCACCACACCGCGCACCCATACATTTAAAGCGTTTTCCGAACCGTCACGCACAAGACCTTGTTTGCTCATTTAAATCCAAATGGAGCAGATTTTGTGGGCAATCAAGCTATTCACTTTGGCGTTTTCGGTGGTCGGCGAATGATGGCGTTTTGTGGTCTTTTTAAAGACTTTATTTTCCATAGCTTCTAAAACTTTAATCAATTGCATTATAGTCATTTGTTTGGTACTGTTTTTGCCAGTTAACTCATTTAGCAACATCCGATAGCTTAATTCGTCCATACGCAGCTTGTGCTTGGCAATATGGATCAGCTGAATCGCCTTTTCTTTGGTTGATCGCATTCTTTTCTCCTGTAAAACACATTATTCAGCCCACTTAAATCCCCCTCTTTTGTAAAGAGGGGCTAGGGGAGATTTAAAGAGCGTTTAAATGGGTTTTAAATTTCTTGTTCGAATGGTGTAATCACAAAGTCTTCTACGCCTGTTTTAATGGTCACGCCTGCTACGGTTGCCGCTAATTCTGGCTCGTTTAACATGGCTTCTTTGTTCACTTCTTCTTTCGTGCGAATGAATCGAACAAGCCCTAGGGTGCGCAAACTTTCAAGCACTGATTCCGCTCCGCGAATCCCCACACTTGGCGGACGCTGTCTCCATTGCACTTCGCCTGTATTAAATGAACCTGTTTTAGTTTTGCCGTTTTGCCGTTTTGCCGTTTTGCCGTTTTGCCGTTTTGCCGTTTTGCGTGAGTTCATCACGTCGGCTCTCACACCATGCTTGCACCGCATCTTGTTTTGGGGAGAGTTTTTCTTTGATTGCGTTCATTAAAGGCACGTATTCTTCGGTAATAGCCGCTAATTTGTCGTTTTGTTCAATCGCTAGGCGTTCTAATTCGCGGTTTAAATCGCCGATCTCTTTAATCGCCACCTCCACTTCATCGCGCGTTTGATAACGCACTGCAAAGGTGTCGGTTTTAATGCGGGTTGCTTTCTTAGCCATTGTTTTTTTCTCCTGTTATAATTAAGGTTGAGTGCCATTTGGGTAATGTTCTACCAACCATTCCACGATATAGCGTTCTTGCTCGGGGGTGAGGTTGGGTTGAAATTCGCCTTGTTCTTGTTTCCACTCTGCATTTGCACGTTCTTTTTGGCATTGCAAATTGCAGGTTTCTACATCTGTACAAGCAGTGAGTATTAGCGATAAAGTCAGTAAATATTTTTTCATTAGTTCACTCCTTGCATATGGGCTTTCGCCTGTAAAATTAGGTCAAGACTAATAACTGTCTCTTTGCCTTTGGCGGCAATAGCAGCAAGACGTAAATACTGAGTTAGTGCACGCAATCCGCCAGCCTTAGTGCCAATATCACACAGCGTATTCATCAATTCCTTATCTTCAGTATCAAGGTTCCACGCTTGTGCTACCGCTTTAACATCCGCCTTGGTACTGTGTTTAATGCCACAGTTATTGCCAATACGCGACCATAAACGAGCGTATTCATGAGCTTGGTTTACGCCACCTTGAATACGTGTGTAAACCTTATCGTTACCAATCAACGCAAAACCCACATCCGCCTCTTCTTGAATAATGCGAATTTCTTCAAGCGCGTCATAAGGCAAATGGTCGCTTTCATCAATAATCACTAAGCCTTGCGTGCCAGAGAGTTTTTTCGTAATCATCCGACTTAAGCGGTCTTTACGACGCGGTGCATCATTAATGCCTAGTTCTAGGGCTAATTCGTACAAAATCGTGCTTAAAGTCGCCCTTGCAGGACTTGCAGTAATCATCCACACGTTTTTATTGAGTTTTTTATACTCTTGGCTGGCTTTGGTTTTTCCTACACCGCTTGCGCCATAAATAGTCACCATTGTCGGCAATAACTTCGCCATATCTAATGCCCCAAACACTCGTTTGGCAGTGGGAATGTCGATAAAGTGCGGTGCGTCTACAAACACTTTTTGCTTTTTATCTTGGCTAGCAAGCCAGTTGTTTAATGCACTTTCAATGTTGTCAATATTGCCTGCATAAGTGCCTTTGAGATAGGCGCTTAATGCTCCAGCAGAAATGCCAGATTGCTGAGCAATATCTCGTTGCATAAAAGTTTTACTATCTAAAATTTGCTGAATTTGTTGGGTTAGTGTCATAATGGTTTCCTTCTAAATTTCGGCGGTTATTTCTGTACTTGCTTTAATCCGTTAAATAGATCCTGTTCAAAACTTAAGGTGTTTTGTTCTTCCGTTTCAGTTTCTAACTCGTGGTCAAGTTTGATAGTTTTAACAGTGTTACCGTCCGCAAACTGTGTCCAACTAAAGGCTTGTTTTTCGGCTGGCTCCACAAAATCTGCTGCAGATTGTTCAAACTGTTTGCGATACTGTGCCATTTCGTGTTCACTAAGTTTCTCGTGGTTATCCACCATTTTCTTAGTAATACGGCGTTGTTCGTTAATGAGGCGTTTTTGTACTCTTGCGCCTTCTTCACTATTGAAGGCGACTTTTTCTACACACTCGCCATCACATAAATACACTCCATTTTTGTCATAAATATGAACGGTGCCGTGCAAATCATCAGGGTCGTACCGCACAATCACATTGCCAATATTTCCCCCGATGAGAGCTTGGGCTTCGTAAACGTTCTTTTGATTGTTGAGGACATAACCCACTTTGAGAGTAAAGCGTCCGTGTTTGTCCACTTTAGTGCTTTCGCCTAACATCATTAACTGTCTCAGTTGTTCCTCTGTAGCAAAAGTTTGGCGAGTTTGCGCATAGTCACGCGCCCATAATTGATCTGCACTAAATATGCCTTGCCCTAACTCTGTTTCTCTTCCTGCTTTGTCGTTCCAAAGACGTACGCCCTGTTCTAATACTTCTAAAAACAAGGCTTTATTCACGCCTTTTTTAAACTGATAATCTTCGGTTTTTTCAGTCACTGACCAGCCTGTAAAAAAGCTTCTAAGCGTGCATCACCATCTACATAGGCAGGAAGGCTGTCTCGTTTGAACGCTCGCTCAATAGGCTTAGCACGCCCATTACCTCGCCCTTTAAACACTAAAGTGCGGATAACTTTGATGCCCAAACGATCAAACATACCGTCAATTTTTATGCCTGCAGTTTGACGCTTGCCTCGCTTGCGTTGTTGCGTGGTTTGCTTGTCGGAAGCAGCTCGGGTGTTATCCATTAAAATGGTTTTAGGACGGATAGGTGGGCGTCCATCTTCATACCAATCTACAAACACGTTATGCTGATAACCATCACCATTGACGATTTCATAAGCTTCCAAATCCATGACAGTGCGAATTTGAGGGGCGGTCAGTTCACGTAATTCGTGTTCACCACCACGTGCTAATGCGATTTCTGCTTCGGTAAATTCGTTATAAAATTTACGTTTCAAGCTACTTAGGCTCGGGATTGTCCAGTCGTTTTCTTCAGCAGCCAAGGTTAAACGGTAATAACACACACTAAATTTTGGTTTGCTTTTGCGTAGGTAGTCTGCGCAAAAGAATGCCCATGCTTTGTCTGAAATATCTGCCCAACGACAGCTGTTATCTCTTTCTGTTCGGTCGAGCAGAAGAGGTAGCCAAATGCCTTGTGGGTGTGTTTTTACTTTGTACCACCAGCGTTTTAAACTACCTTTGCTGATAGTTTCATCATCGCTGTCAGTTGCATAAAGTGCTACCACTTGCTCAAAAGCTTTCATTAGTGGGATTTTGTTTTCCACTAATCGAGCCACTTTAACTACCGCTTGGAAACGACGTTCTGCGCGTTTTTCTTGCTCAAAGGTGGCTGAAGCGAGGACGTTCCATGCGCTTTCAATGATGGGCTGATTTGAGTCGTTATTTTCTTTATTAACTTTCAGATCTTCACTGTGCTTGAGTAAATATTCTGTTTGAACTTCTAGAGGAAGAGAGGAGAAGGAGTATTCGTACACATTACCTTTTACGCCTTGTTTTCTACGTCTTTCCCAGTTTTCTAATTTTGCTTTCTTGGTTATCCCTGGCAGGGTAGCAGGTAAACCACCCAATCCTAAAATTTCTTTAAGTTCTATCCACATGACGGTTCTCCCGTTTCGCATAACGAGTTACCCAAATTTCGCTTGCTTCTACGCCGATTGCTTCTGCAATGATTTTTTCCCCTTTCGGATAGCTCACTCGTAGTGCATTTTTTAGCGTAGAAGGAGCAAGCCCAGCTTTTACAGAAAGTGAATGCAATGTGATATTGCGTTCGTGCAACTCATAGACAATTCGCTTTCTGCTCCAATCTTTTTTAGCCATAAATTAAACTCCTGCATTTAAATCAAACTCAGTTTCGGTTAAACTTTGATGTAAGCCTTTAGTGTTACCCTTTAAGTTAATCCTAAGTTTATATTAAAAAATTAAAATTATTTTTTGTATTTCGGGTAACTAATTGATTTTATTTAGCTTAACTTAAGATAACTCTAACTTATTCCAAGTTTATTTTAAGGGTGTTTAAAATGATCCGAGAATGGTATGAGATAAAAAATCTTCTTGGGGTTGCTGGGTTAGCTACAACCGGCAAGGAGTAACTAAAAAAGCCAAAAAAGAAAACTGGCAAAGGAGGCGTGTAGTAGGTGTAAAAGGCAATATATTTGAGTACTATGTCGGTGATATGCCATTAGCAGTACAGAAGGCTTTAGGATTTAAGCCAAACGAAGCCAAAAAAGAACCTTTGCCAGCAGCGCGTGTTGGTGAGCGGTTGAAAGAGATAGGCCGCATTATGGCGACAATTAGCTCGCTTGAGGCAAAGGTAAAAGAATTAGAAGAGCCAACATTGGATAGCCTACCTGATACGCTAGACCAAGCTGAAAAACGGCTTGTGCGTTGGTTTCGACAATGTAATAAGGATAGGCAGGCGATGTTACTTTCATCGGCTGAAGTTCTAGCAGATATGTCATTGAAGGAACAAAAAGAGAGCTCGGAGCCACTTGAAAATTGTGAAGTAGCTTAAAGGTTTTTAAAAATAAATAACCCTAGCAAATCCTTTCTATGAATTTGCACAATACCTTGATAATAAAAAGAATTATAAAGTAATGTCAAGATAGGTAAATTAATTTTGTGAACTATGCTTAAAATCAATTTAAACTGCATTTAAATTTAGTTTTTAATTTCTCACTTTATGCGGTTGAATTTGAGTTTTCTCAGAATTTTTCCCATTTCATTATTTTTCTTTTTTCTTGATATAAAAAAGGGGCTAGATTCTCTCAAGCCCCTGTTCATGCGGTTTCCGTCCCACTTAATCCCGAATTTTCCCGCCAAATCCCTATTTCTCTTTTTTCTCATTTTAAATGGTTGGATACAGCCACCTTGTTTATCAATAAACGATAAAATTATGTTGATTTTTACCAACGATACCCCAATTTCACGCCCACATTTTGCTGTTTGCCGAGTTGTGAACCTTGAGATTTTGAGATAAAAGCGGAAAGTTGGAAATGTAAAATTTCTGCCTTTAATCCCACTTCTTTTTGCCAATAACGCCCAAATGATTGTTGCAACATCGTGCTATTTACAGTGGTTTGTACGTTAGCGTTTGAAACATCAACATAATTAACGAAGAAATAAGGCTTAACGCTGATATTATCTGTCGGGGTAAACGTATAATCAACTCGAATGCCAGCATTATAGCGATTAAATGCAAGGCTCGGTGTTTGCACTTTCACGTCTTCAGATTGATAATTTTCACGTTCAATAAAATATCGATTAACACCCAAATAAGGCTGAATACCCAATTGCCCTAAACGGAACTGATAACTTGCATTCACACCATAATTTATCGCTTTTCGATGAATTTTTCGGCTTTGTTCTTCAGCCATTTTACTCGCACTAATTCCCGCGCCCACGTTTACACCAAATTGTAAATCGCCCCATTGATATTGGGCGAAACCCGACATCATCGTTAATGTCGCGTGATTTTTAACCTGTTCGTCAAAGGTATTATCTGAACGGCTATGCGAGAAAACCGCCCCAATTCGTCCATTATCTAAGGCTTTTTGCACCCCAATTTGACGCAAGTTCGTTTTCTGCTGATAAGCACGGAACGCATCAGAATCATAGCGTCTTTTATCCTGTGCGATATTTGTCCACACAGCAGATTGTGCTTGATCTACAAAAAGACGATCCAATTCATCTTGAACGGAAAGCATACTATTTACTGTTGCAGACAACTCCGATAACGCACTATTTGAGTAACGGCTGATCAAGTCTTTTTGTTTGCGTTGTCTTTTCTCTTGTTCCTCTTGATCTTGAGGTTCTTTTTTCACTTGCTGTTGGACATTAATAACCTCAAGTGCGGCTTGTAATACGTCTAACTGGCTTTGATCAGGCAGGGTATCAGAAAACGCTTCTCTCAATGCTCTTTTTGACCGCACTTTTTTTGTTTTTGCCTTACTTTTTTGTGTTTCAGCAGTCAGTTCAACTTGTTTGGCTTCTAATGCGTTTAACAGGCTTTGAGCAGGCGGGGTATCAGAAAACACCGCTCTTCTTAACCGCACTTTTTTTGCCTCACTTTTTTGTGTTTTAGCCGTCAGAGCTTGTTTGGCGTCTAATGTTTGTTCTGCTTGCTCTGCTCTTACTAAATCATTGCGCAATTCCTGCTCTTTTATTGGGTTATGCAAGCGGAATTCGCCATCATTCTTCACTAATTCATAACGTAATGCTCCTGCATCAACGTGGTCATTTTCTAACGTGAATGTGAGTTTGTCTGATAACGGTTTATTATCTTTGCTTTCAACCAAAGTTAATTGCCCAAAGGTCACGGGTTCTTTGCCTGTGTTGCGAACAGATAATGTGTAATCGCCCTCAGCGTCATTGGATAATTTTAATTTATCGCTTTTATAGCCAAATAAAGATGAAGTAAATTGGAATGTGCCTTTCCCCCTCAATTTACCATTTACTGTCAATGTGTTGAAACGATGTTCTGCCGATGTTGGCGTTGTTTCCGTCTCTAATGAACGGCGGTGACGTGGCGCATTATTTGAGCTAGCTGAATAAGCTGAATTTAACGTAACAGTACTATTATTTAGCGTTAAATTCTGCAATGTAGTATCGCTAGGCATTGTCCAAGTCGCATTTTCCAACGTCACTGTTGTGCCTTCCCCACCTTGGATTTGGTGCGAAAAATGGCTGTTTTTTAAAGAAAATTGAGCAGAATCCGTTAAATTCACATTACCATTTAACGTGGCATTATCTACTGTTGCATTTGCGTGATTTGAAAGTTTGATATTGCCTATTTGGGTGGCATTGTTGCTCAATGTAAATTGGCTGTGATTTATTAAAGTGACATTGCCATTAAGGTTTACTAAACCTTTAACATTTGCTGTTGCACTATCAGTTAAATTAATAGAACCATTAATTTGTGTTGTCGGTATGGAATCAATAACTTTTGTATCGGTTAAATCCACTGTTTTACAAGTCGTTAATCCTGTCCAATCTGAACGCGTGCAAATGGTATTTTGCTGATTTGGCACAACACCAAATGTGGCATTTGCATTATTGCTGACGGTCCAATTTCCCTCAATTGAAGAAACATTGCGAGAAACCACCGCACTTCCGCCTTTAATTTGGAAGTTTTCTGCTTTAAATGTGCGGTTGATCCAATCGTAATCCCACACAATTTCGCCTTGTGGTATACCTTCCAGTTTAGATAAGTCTTTTTTTAAATGATTGTAAGCGTGTGGCGTTGGGCGACCACTAAACACTAAGGTGCCACCTGCTTGAGTAATATCGCCTTTTAAGTTTGTTCCACCTGAAAGTAGCAAAGTACGATCTTCTGTGGTTGGTTTATAAATAAGGTTTAATCGTCCATTGTGTTTATTTTTATCTGTTTCGCCAAACCAACCGTTGTAGGCAATTTCCTTGCTGTAATCAAGTTTATTAATATTCTTTTTAGTAGTTGGAGCAATAATACTTTCGTTCCCAGTAATAGTAATATTAGCGACTTGAGTTGTATTATGGTTCACAATCATCGCCCCCTCGTCCGTATTTTGGATACGTTTAAAGGTTAATGAATGTCCGTTAAGATCTAAGCGACCACCACGAAAGCCGAAATAAAATTTATCGGTATCAAATTGCTTGTCATCGTTTAATTGAACAGTCCCTCTGCCACTAACTAAGCCTATTTCACTAAAGGCTTGTTTTTTGCCCTGATCGTCCGCCTGTTGATCCAAGATGACTTTACCATCTCCCACGCTGATCGAACCTTTATTTTCCCCTTTGGCTTTAACGTGTAATGTGCCTTTGCCGATTTTAGAAAGGCGATCATTTTCAACACCATTTACTTTCCAAGTAACAGTACTGTCTTCACCTACATGCACTCCAGCACCTTGCCAAGTTGCATTATTTTCTGAAGATACCGTAAAGTTACCCTCAAAATACAAACCACCAGCACCTTGATTTATATTATTTTCAATTGTTAAAGTTCCTGTTCCTCGATCGCCAAAGTAAATACTTTTACCATTATTTAGTCTTGGTTTATAAGCATTTACACCACCTGCAGCATAAACAGGTTCTTTATCTTTTTCTTTTAATGCTTCATTAAATAACTGAACCGTTCTGACTTTAAATTGAGGCATACTCACTTTTTCATTCGTTTGAGTAACCGTACCAGTTCCATTATTATTTGAAGTAAATGAATAATGACCGTTACTTCTTGGCTCTAAAAATGTTATAGGCAAATCTTCTACAAAGACATTATCATAAAACCAATTTTTTCTAATTAATTGGAATCCATTTCCAGCTCCCGAGAAAGGGTTACCAGTTTGCAATACGCCATTAATAAGCCATTTTTGTTTTATTGCATCATAAATAAACATTGGAGAACCACTATCTCCAAACGAAACACCCGTAGGAAGAGGTCCATAGTTATTTGGTTTTGTGATATCTCCACTTAAGTTTACCGTGCCGTTGCCCGCTCCACTTTGTGAATGTGTGTTACCTGCTATTCTCCACAGATAAGCATCAGCAAGCCATGAACTCTTACTTCCTTGCTTTTGTTCTTCATCAGTCCTCCACCATTGTTCACCTGTACCAATACGCACACGATCAGGATATTTACTTAAATCAGCGTAGTTCTTTCCATTCATACTGTCTGTCATCTTTGCTGGTTCAGCGTCAGTGACAAATTTGTGCAAACGAGGCATGTGATAGTCACCATGATAAGGGTTATCTTTGTCTGGCTTATAATTATTTCTTTTTACAATTTGATAAGTAAAACGATGCTGATCGGGATTTGGACCTTCTGCTCCAAAATCAACGCTATTATATCCACCGTTATGTGCCACACTCACAATATATTGATCGCCCACCAATGTCGCCACGCCATTTCGCGACACCACAGAAAAATCAATCATCGGGGCTTTTGTCATCGATGTGCCAACTAAATGCCCTTCTTTGTTATAAACCTCAATATTTTTAGCCCCAACTGTGAACTTCCCTTTATTCTCGGCAAAATCACGATAATATTGGTAGTCAATCCCAAAATAAGTATGACCTGCCCACGCTTGCGATACTATCCCTAATGAAATGCAAGCGGTTAAAAAATTCAGACGAAATACAGTTTTTTTCATAATGTTTATTTAATTAAGTAATTTTTCGTATTAAAAAATACGTGGTTAAACAACTATTGAACAATAAAAGTGCGGTGATTTTCTAAGGGATTTTAGCTAAAAAAACGAACTAAAAGGCACAAAAGAAAATAAATGAGTAAAACTATATAGTAATTAAGCCAAAATTTCTAGGTTTTTGCTTAATACTTAGTGGGTAATCTAATCTTGCGATGTGGTAATATTGTATATAATTTACATAGGCGACTAAAGTTAAAACAATATCACTAATAAAATAACCGCACTTTATGTGAGTTTTCTCTGAAAGTGCGGTCATTTTTTCTAAGGTTTTTCTAAAATCAGTTTAAGGAAGCGAGCGGTGTGGGAGCTTTTTACTTTAGCAACTTGCTCTGGTGTACCCGTCGCAATAATTTGTCCGCCGCCACTGCCTCCCTCTGGGCCAAGATCGACAATCCAGTCTGCGGTTTTAATCACATCAAGATTGTGTTCAATGACGACAATAGTATTTCCTTGGTCGCGTAATCGATGCAATACTTCAAGTAATTGCTTAATGTCAGCGAAATGCAAACCAGTCGTCGGTTCATCTAGAATATACAAGGTTTTACCCGTATCACGTTTAGAAAGCTCGGTCGCTAGCTTAACGCGTTGTGCTTCGCCGCCTGAAAGTGTTGTGGAAGATTGACCTAATCGAATATAGGATAATCCCACATCCATCAAGGTTTGTAATTTTCTTGCAATCATTGGAATCGCATCAAAAAACTCGCGTGCTTCTTCCACTGTCATATCTAAAACTTGATGGATGGTTTTACCTTTATAACGAATTTCTAAGGTTTCGCGATTATAGCGTTTACCTTTACATTGGTCGCAAGGGACATAAACATCGGGTAAAAAATGCATTTCAACTTTGAGTACACCATCGCCCTGACAGGCTTCACAGCGTCCACCTCGTACGTTAAAGCTAAAACGCCCCGGATTATAACCACGCGCACGCGCTTCTGGTACGCCAGCAAAAAGTTCACGAATTGGGGTAAATAAGCCTGTATAAGTGGCTGGATTTGAACGTGGCGTGCGTCCAATCGGGCTTTGGTTAATATCAATAACTTTATCGAAATGCTCTAATCCCTCGATAGATTGATAAGGCGCGTAATCCGTCTTTTCCGCTCGATTTAACGCATTTTGCGCAAGGGGAAATAAAGTGTCATTAATAAGTGTGGATTTTCCCGAACCAGACACACCAGTTACGCAAGTAAATAACCCAACGGGAATCTCTAAATTCACATTTTTTAAGTTATTACCTGATGCTCCTTTAAGTTTGAGCCATTTTTTCTTATCAAGTGCGGTGCGTTTTTTCGGGATTTCGATTTTATCTGCACCCGATAAAAATTTTCCTGTGATGGAATTTGGATTGAGCATAATTTCATCGGCATTTCCTTGTGCAATAACTTGTCCGCCATGCACGCCAGCACCAGGCCCAATATCAATAATATGGTCAGCTGCACGAATCGCATCTTCATCGTGTTCCACGACAATTACCGTATTACCAAGATTACGCAAATGAATTAACGTATTAAGTAAGCGTTCATTATCACGTTGGTGCAAGCCAATAGAGGGTTCATCTAATACATACATTACGCCAACAAGTCCCGCACCAATTTGACTCGCAAGGCGAATACGTTGTGCTTCCCCCCCTGAAAGGGTTTCTGCAGAACGAGAAAGAGAAAGATAATTCAACCCAACATTGACTAAAAACTGCAAACGCTCGCGGATTTCTTTAAGAATTTTTTCCGCAATTTGCGCTTTTTGACCTGTTAAAGAAAGTGCGGTAAAAAATTCGAGGGTTTCGCCAATGCTTTTTTCCGCAATTATCGGTAAATTGGTTTTTCCAATATACACATTGCGCGCTTCGGGTCGTAAACGAGAACCGCCACAATCTATACAAGGTCGATTGCTAATATTTTTTGCTAATTCTTCACGCACCGACATTGATTCCGTTTCTTTATATCGGCGAGCCATATTATTCAAAATCCCTTCAAAAGGGTGCTTGCGAATAATCACATCGCCACGATCATTCATATATTGGAATTCAATTTCCTCTTTGCCTGAACCCTGCATAATGATATGTTGAATTTTCTTTGGCAAAGATTCATAAGGGGCTTCAACATCAAAATGATAATGTTTCGCCAATGATGTAAGCATTTGATAATAATAGAAATTACGACGATCCCAACCTTTCACTGCACCGCCTGCAAGGGAAATCGTTGGATTTTGCACCACACGATCTTCATCAAAATATTGCTGCACACCTAAGCCATCACAGGTCGGGCAAGCACCTGCAGGATTGTTAAAGGAAAACAAACGAGGCTCTAATTCTGGCACAGAATAACCACAATGCGGACAAGCAAAATTTGCCGAAAAAATTAATTCTTCCGCTTTCGGATTATCCATTTCTGCCACAATTGCGGTGCCACCTGAAAGCTCTAATGCGGTTTCAAAAGATTCGGCTAAACGTGTTGCTAAATCTGACCGCACTTTAAAGCGATCCACCACCACTTCAATTGTATGTTTTTTCTGTAAAGCTAATTTTGGCGGATCAGATAAATCGCAAATTTCGCCATCAATACGCGCCCGAATGTAACCTTGTGCAGCAATATTTTCTAAAATCTTGAGATGTTCGCCTTTGCGATTTTTGACCACTGGCGCAAGTAACATCATTTTGCTGTCTTCTGGCAAACTTAATACTTTGTCCACCATTTGACTAATCGTTTGTGCTGTTAATGGAACGTTATGATCGGGACAACGCGGCTCCCCTACACGGGCAAACAATAAACGTAAATAATCGTAAATTTCTGTAATTGTTCCCACTGTAGAACGTGGATTGTGTGAAGTAGATTTTTGTTCAATGGAAATTGCAGGCGAAAGCCCCTCAATAGAATCCACATCAGGCTTTTCCATTAAAGATAAAAACTGACGGGCATAAGCAGAAAGTGATTCAACATAACGGCGTTGCCCTTCCGCATAAAGCGTATCAAAGGCTAAAGAGGATTTCCCCGAACCTGAAAGCCCTGTGATTACCACAAGTTTATTGCGTGGAATGGTTAAATTAATATTTTTCAGGTTATGGGTTCTAGCCCCGCGAATATCGATATTTTCCATAAAATAACTCAAAAGTATGAAATAAGTGTAAATTTTGCGATCATTATCGCATATTTTAATATCTGTGCAAATATCCAGTTAAAATATATAGATCTTTTAAAAAATTTCAGGCAAAATAACCGCACTTTTTTAGATAAAAAATGAGGTTTTTTATGGCTGGAATTAATAAAGTCATTATTGTTGGTCATTTAGGTAATGATCCTGAAATTCGTACTATGCCAAACGGCGATGCCGTTGCAAATATCAGCGTAGCAACCAGTGAAAGCTGGAACGATCGTAATACGGGCGAACGCCGTGAAGTAACAGAATGGCACCGCATTGTATTTTATCGTCGTCAAGCAGAGATTTGCGGCGAATATTTACGCAAAGGTTCTCAAGTGTATGTGGAAGGTCGTTTAAAAACGCGTAAATGGCAAGATCAAAACGGTCAAGATCGCTACACCACAGAAATTCAAGGCGATGTAATGCAAATGCTTGGTGGACGTAATCAAAACGCAGGTAGTTATGGCAATGATATGGGCGGCGCACCACAATCCTCTTACCAAGCTCGTCAAACTAACAATGGTGGTAGTTATCAATCATCTCGTTCTGCACCACAATCAGCCACATCACAACCAGCAACACCACAGGCTGAGCCACCAATGGACGGATTCGATGACGATATTCCGTTCTAAATGACATAGATTGAAAAGTAAATGATAAAAATCTGAGAGAAGCTGAATAAAAAAGAGCTTCTCTTTTTTTATTTTAATTTTTAAATTAAAAGGACTAAGTCTATGATTATAGACTTAGTCCTTGATTTTACAGCTTCACTTTTGAGGAAGATTAATCGCTATTACTTATCTTCCATATCACATTTTATTGAAGAGTAAAACTAATTTGCACACTTAAACTCGAAGGAAAGCCTGCTGGTCTTGCTCCCACAGAACGAGAAACGTTAATAGCGTCTAATGCCGCCTTATCTAAACTTTCATCGCCTGAGGATTTTGTAACTCTAGCTCCACTTAGCGAACCATCAGCTCCCACATTAAAAGATACACTCACTTTTCCTTGTTTGCGCATTATCTTCGCTCGAGTTGGATAACGTTTATGACTTTCAATTTCACGGCGAATTGCAGAACGGTAAGCAGCTATTTCACTCGTATCCGTTCCACTTCCTGCTACCTGTGCATTGCTATTAGCTGCACTTGTTGTGCTTGCTTTATCATTTACGTTAGCACTTGAATCAATATTTTTATCGCCTTTTGGTAGATCTTTATTGATTGGTTTCTGTTGTGGTTTAACCTCTTTTTTAGGTTTATTCTTTGGCTTTTCTTTCGGTTTTTCTTTGGGCTTTGGCTTTTCCTTTTCGGGTTCTTTGATTTTTTTCGGTTCAGGTTTTATTGTTGGATCTTCTACAATTTCTTGTTTTTCTGGTTCTGGCTCTGGCTCTGGCTCAGGCTCTTTTTGTACATTTTCAGGCTCTGGAGCAGGTTCTTCCAACACCATACCCTGCAAAAGCTCCATAGAAATACTTGTAGATATATCGCCTTGTGCACTATTTGCGCTATCACTTGGCTTATTCCAATTCCACAAGATAAATCCTATAACAATACCGTGTACGATCAAAGAAATAAGCAAACCCAATAGCGAACGTTTTGTTTGCTGCATAATTATTCCTTACGGCGTAGTTGGTACAGATTGGGAGGGAGTAGATTCTTGAGAATTTTTACCCGCACTTTTTCCCTTATCTTTCATAGAAACAATTACCACATTTTTGATTTCATTTTTAGAAAGCATATCTGTAATAGTCACAAAATCTTGGAAGGAGGCTTCGGCATCAATTTTTAAAGTGACTTTCTGATCTTTATTCCATTGAGCAATTTCTGCTTCAAGAGCTTCTTGCGTAATAGGTCTATCATTGAAATAGAGCTGTTTATCCGCTGTCACTGTTAATAATTTAGCGAGCTCGTCAGATTTAAATGCGACTGCTGTACTGGCTTTTGGTACATTTACTTGAATTTTACCTTGAGAGATAAAAGATGCAGTAATAAGCACCACAGTAAGCAATACCAACATAATATCAATGAAAGGGATAATGTTGATTTCATCAAATTTTTTCACTGATTATTCCTTATCTTTTTGTTCGTTTAATACTTTCCATTTCAAACGATTAACTTCCACTTTACGACCTAAACCGTTATAAAACACCATAGATGGAATAGCCACTAGAATACCTAATGCTGTTGCTTTTAATGCTAAAGATAAGTGCAACATAATTTCACTTGGATCAATGTCGCCACCGCCGTGACCGATTTGATAGAAAGTTAATAAAATCCCGATAACTGTACCAAGTAATCCAACATAAGGTGCATTGGCACCGATGGTAGAAATCACTGTCATATTACGGTTTAAATCAATTTCTAATGCGTGAATAGTAGAATAATGTGCCGCATTTACCTTTCTTAAAAAAAGGTAACGTTCAATTACCATCGCAAGCATAATAACGCTCATCAGTAATAATAAACCGATGATAAAATAATCACTGTACTGTTGTAAAAAATCAAAAAGTTGTAGCATTTTTTTTCCTTGTTATTTGAGAATGAATTTCAATCAGGCGAGGAATTCTAACAAAGGCTGAATAATGCGTAAACCTTGAATTGAAAAATTTATGAATTTTTACCGCACTTTATGTGGAAAAGTGCGGTTATTTTTTGAAAAATTATAAGGAGCGAAGATAATCAATGATCATTTGATGATGGTCTTTTGTCTTAAATTTATCAAATACTTGCATAATATTTCCGCTTTCATTAATTAAAAAACTAATTCGATGAATACCGTCGTAAGTTCTCCCCATAAATTTTTTTTCGCCCCATACGCCAAATTGTGCCGCAACTTGATGATCAGGATCAGAAAGCAATGTGAAATTAAGTTCTTTTTTCTCAATAAATTGAGCTAATTTTTTCGGAGCGTCAGGGCTAATGCCAAGTACAACTAAACCTAGTGCATCTAATTCAGATTTACTGTCGCGCAATCCGCAGGCTTGTGTGGTACAGCCTGGAGTGAGAGCCTTTGGATAAAAATAAATTAAAACTTTTTTACCACGAAAATCATTTAAAGAAACAAATTTTTCTTGTTGATTTAATAAGGTAAAAGCAGGTGCTTGATTACCAACAGATAATGGATTCATAAAAAACTCCTTTAATGAAAAAAAATTTGCAAATTAACGTTATTTTAGCGACTATAACAAGTGAAACCAAATAATAAAATTAAAAACCGACGGAGGTTATATGTCAGCGCAAAATCCTTTATTTTCGGGTAGCATAGTTGCCCTTGTTACGCCAATGAATCATTATGGCGAAGTCGATTTTTCCTGTTTAGAAAAATTAGTAGAACATCATATTGAAGCTGGTTCTAATGCGCTTGTTTCTGTGGGTACAACGGGAGAATCCGCCACGCTAAGTATTGAAGAAAATGTAAAAGTCATTGAAAAGACTGTTGAATTTGCCAAAGGACGTATTCCTATTATTGCGGGAGCGGGTGCAAATGCGACGAGTGAAGCAATTACAATGACCAAATTATTACGAGACAGTGGTGTAGCAGGATGTTTATCTGTTGTGCCTTATTATAATAAACCAACCCAAGAGGGAATGTATCAACATTTTAAAGCCATTGCGGAATGTACTGATTTACCGCAGATTCTTTATAATGTTCCTATTCGCACAGGCAGTGATATGAAACCAGAAACAGTTGCTCGTTTAGCTGAAATTGAAAATATTGTAGGCATTAAGGAAGCAACGGGAGATGTTAGCCGAATAGTTAAAATTAAGCAGCTTGCAGGTAAGAATTTTATTGTTTTAAGTGGCAATGATGCAACAGGCTTAGAAGCAATAAAATTAGGTGCTGAAGGAGTAATATCAGTAACAAATAACATTGCAGCAAAAGATATGGCTGATATGTGCCGTTATGCACTTGCGGGAGATTTTGATAAAGCGGAAGAAATTAATGCTCGTTTAATGCGTTTACATCACGACCTATTCATTGAATCTAATCCAATTCCAGTGAAGTGGGCAGCTTATCGCTTAGGCTTAATTAAATCGCCACATTTACGCTTGCCACTTACAACACTTAGTGAAGAAATTCAACCAAAAGTAGAAGATGCGCTAAAAATCGCAGGATTGTTATAAAAATAAAGGGGTAAGTAATTACCCCTCACTTTTATGTATTATAGATCAGTAAAATGATCAAAAAGTGCGGTCAGAATTTATCAAATTTTCAATTTAGTTAAGGTTAATATATGAAAAAAATAATATTGAATTTAGTAACGGCTATTATTCTAGCTGGTTGTTCGTCTAATCCTGAAACCTTAAAAGCAACCAACGATTCATTTCAAAAATCTGAGACGAACATTCCCCATTTTTCCCCTTTGGCTACTGGAGGTGTACAGTTACCAAAAGCTGATGATGCCTATTCATTACCTAATATTGAAGTGAAAAAAGGGGAAGATATTGATATTCGCCCACCATTAATCCCTCTCGCTATTATTCAAAATTCAATAACAAAATTTGATGGCGAACGTTCGTTGATTGTCTATCCAAAACAACAGGCAAAACTATATAATCTTCAGCAAGTTGAGCGTTTATTGAAAGAAGAGGGTATTTCATCAACAACAGATGGTTCGATTTTAACGACTGATTGGGCAAAAACAGAACGAATTGGCGATAAATCTATAGAAATAAAATATCAAATAGAACAAGTTATGACAGCTGATGTAAGTGCGCTTACCGTATCTATTTTACATATGCGCCGAGATGGTATTATTTTTACACCAAATGTATCAGATAAACAATATTATACTTCGGAACGTTTAAATCGCATTGTTTTAACGCTCACTACCGCGTATAACAAACAATTACAGGATTTATCAAGCACTTTAATTCAATAGGGTGTCATATAATAATTTCTCTAAAATAATAAATGTTTAAAAATGAGACATAGATCATCCTTTTGAAAATTACTCTGATATTTATCTTTAAAACACTTGAAAATCTAAAATAAGAACACTATTTTGTTATTAACTAGAATTTAAATCACGCAACAAAGAGGTAAATGCTATGACACTTAATATTACCAGTAAACAAATGGACATCACTCCTGCAATTCGTGAACACTTGGAGGAACGACTTGCGAAGTTAGGTAAGTGGCAAACGCAGTTAATTAGCCCACATTTTGTTTTAAACAAAGTACCTAATGGATTTAGTGTCGAAGCCTCTATTGGCACACCCTTAGGCAATTTATTAGCCAGTGCAACTTCAGATGATATGTATAAAGCAATTAATGAAGTGGAAGAAAAATTAGAACGTCAGCTTAATAAACTTCAACATAAAAGTGAATCTCGCCGAGCTGATGAACGTTTAAAGGATTCTTTTGAAAACTAAATACTGTAGATAAAATCTAATCTGGCAGTCTTATTGTAAAATGATATGTCTGCCAGATTAATTTTAGATGAAACAATTAAATCACTAAAAATTGATGATATTAACTCAAAATATTAATAAATTTTATTAAATATAGATTAATTTAACCTATCGTGCACGGCGATGTAAACTTCAGTACATTCACGCTTATCCACATCAAGAACATAAACGACAACTTTATCTTCAATAACTTCATAAACTTAAACAATACCCTACAGAGCGAAATTTTATTTATAAAACACACCAAAAAATCTAAAAACCGATCGGCAAATACGTATGAATTTCCTAAGCGTTTGATTAATTTTTTCTTAAATTGGGTTTTAACAGAAATAAAGACTAATGAAAGATACAGATTAAATTTATATTTTTTAACGAAATAGATATTATTTGACGGGATTAATGGCGGTGAGAAAGGGATTTGAACCCTTGATGCAGTTTCCCACATACACGCTTTCCAGGCGTGCTCCTTCAACCACTCGGACATCTCACCGTAAAAGGTTCGCAAACTATAAAGATTTACTCTGGTTTAGTCAAGTTTTTTACTCTAAAAAATAAAAATCTTTAAAAGATTAGTTAAAAAATAGGCAATAAAAGCTATTGAGCTAATTCAGAGTTAGAAGATACTAATAATTTAGTAAGATGTAACCTTGATAATTATTAAAACAGTTGATTTTAATAGATACCATATATTAATTTATCTCTTATTCTCTTTCTTAACCTTTTTATTTTAATTAAAAAAGGGATTTTCTCAAAATGATCATACCAAGATGATGGTATATCAATAATTTTATCCATTTCTTTTAAAAGTAAATTTCCTATATGACAATTTAAGTGACTGCATTTTTTGTGCCAAAATTTATTTTGACCACAATAATGAGAAATAACTATTGGCATTTTTACGTGTAATAAATTTTTCTTTTTAATCAAACCTCGATCCGTTAGTGTAAAATTAAATCTATTATTAATAAATTTTACTTTTCCTTTACAGATACCATTTAGAATATCTTGATCTTGGTATTTCATAACATTATTGTATTTATTCATCCAATTTATTGATTTTTGGAAAATATTTTCTTCTTTCCATTTATTTAAATTAATTAATAATATGCCCGCATTAAAATAAGAATATCCTTCTAAACCAATTGTTTTTTTATAAGCTTCATTTTTTACATCAATAAAAGTATCTCGACATGCTGCCAAATAATAGTTCGTTATATCTATATTCCAAAGTTCTTGAAGTGAAGAGTTTGTTAATGTGTCCACATCAATATAAATAGCTTTTTCTATATCTTTTATGTATTTAGTTAAATTTAGTCTAGCGTAAGTAGCTAAAGATATATAATCTATTGTTTTTGGAAAGTTTTGAAAATCTGACTCACAAACTGGCAAGAAAAATACTTTACAAGAGTATGCGCTTGCTAAATTATTTATTATGGTCTTATTTTCCTGATTTATTTTCATATCAAGAATATAAAAATTTATTTTTTCAGGTGTGTTTTTAATAATGCTAAAAATACTTACAGCTAAATAAGGTGCATAATAGTTGTCAGACGAAAATATAATATTCATTGTCTGACAGTCCGTCTGTCTGTCTGTCTGTCTGTCTGTCTGTCTGTCTGTCTGTCTGTCTGTCTGTC
>ERZ1023225.34-NODE-34-length-76342-cov-12.325652_pt1 | contig 76342 bp, 103 predicted proteins | sample MGYA00380450_ERZ1023225 | MGnify/ENA primary metagenome ERZ1023225 (study PRJEB33173, sample SAMEA4830413) | metagenome | study: EMG produced TPA metagenomics assembly of the PRJEB25223 data set... | reverse complement strand
AATGGTTTTAATAATACTTCGTAAAAAATTTCAAATGCTACTGAAATCATGAAAATTATGAAAGTTGAGGTGAACATAATTGCTAACATAAACGTATACACTCCTTAGTTTTTAATTTTCGATGCAATGTAATCCATTTCTCAGCGTCCTAATTTAAACAAATAAAAAAGTATTCTCTTTAAATAAGAGAATACTTAGATTACTTTTTATAGTACTTTAATTTTAACTATTTTATTAACTACTAAGTGGTAGCAGTAGTTACCACTAATAATCATTATTCCAAACAAGATCAACTAGTGATAAATCAAAATATTTTATAGTGTTTGTAAAGTAACAATAAAATTATTCTTCGTTATAACTCCATAACCATCGAGTACCGACTCCACAAAATCATTCATAGTTTCGCAAAATTCAAACTCATCAATTAAATCAAAAGTTGATAGTTCTAAATATTCAAAGTTATCTTTCAAGTATTGACTTCTACTAGAAACGATTAATAAATTATCTAAAAATAATTGTTGTGATTCATCGTCTAATCCATAGATACCATCATATAAACTAAGTAACGTTCGTTGGATATTTTCAAAATCTTCTTCATGCCATTGTTCTTTTTCCACGTTGGCTGTTTGGAACCCTATATCTTTAATTTCTTTTTTTAACTTTTCATTCATTTTATTCACTCCATTTTTTATTTATATTTAATTTAAAAGAAACGTTTAATATTCATAAACATTTCTTTTAAATGTTATTACCAACATGTAGACATTTCATATTCTGCTGTTTCTTGATAATCTTTTTCTAAACTTTGAACTTTGATAATGCCATTAGTTAGTTTTTGATGAACATTCAAAACATTTTCCCAAAGAATTTCTGATTTCATATCAGCTGCTTGGTACTTGATACTATCTAAAAGCTTCAAAGCATCATAACCAGTTAACAATTCTAACTCATCATACTCAAAACCTTTGTACATTTGAATATCAACAGGATTATTTTCTTCATATCTAGCATTAACACTGATTATTTCAAATTGATATAAGTTAAATATAATATTATCTGTTAGCTCTGAATCTAATTTTATTTCTTCTTTGAAAAATTTACCTAACTTATTAAATTCTTTTTCTGTATGAACAAAACTACTCATAACAAATGTCCTCTTTTCTTTTTTATTTTTTTCTATATTGCTTCACATGTTTATGCCCTGATCTAATTATTAATGTTGTTTTACCTTCTTGTAACTGTACATCTGTATATATAAATAAACTATTAATAACAATTTTCAGAGTATGGTCTTCTCCAAATAGAGAAAACTAAAAGAAAGAACTCTATGCATTAAGCACAAAGTTCTTTTATAGCGTTAAATATTTCCATAAAGTATTTCTAAATTAATCATTGTATTTATTTCCATTGGTTTTATTGCATCTATAAAGTGTATATAATTTAACTTTGTTTTCTCATATGGTGTTTTATGAAATTCTTTTATTGTTACAAATTTAACATCATCATAACTAACATTAGTATAGGATGTAAGTTCTTTTAATATTTTTTCAATTAAGTTATTCAAATTAATCACCTTTCTTTTTAGTGAAATATTTTGTAAATTACTAATTGGTTGATTTATCAACCATAATTTTATGTTTAATATTAGGCTTAAGATATATATTAAATAATGGTTTTAATAATACTTCGTAAAAAATTTCAAATGCTACTGAAATCATGAAAACTATACAAGTTAATGTGAACATTACTGCTAACATATACCGGCACACTCCTTAAAAAATTATTTCAATGCAACACAGTGCTTTTCTCAGCGTTGATATTTTTAAAATTAAAAAAGCATCCTCTTAATTAGAGAATGCTTAGCTACTTTCCTTTTTTTGATTTATTCTGTTTTAATCTTCTTCTATATTGCTTAACATGTTTATGACCTAAATTTACTGTTAAATTTGTTTTTCCCTCTTGTAGCTTTACGTCTGAATGTATAATTAAAGTGTTCATTATAATTGATAAAATTAGAATACTTATATTTACATACCAAACATGATATTCAGTATTATCAATATTAAAAATTAAAATTATAGCGCTACATGGAATAACTAACCAACTAATTATAGAAAGCCATCTAAATATAATCACTTCTTTAGGTTCTTTAACATTATCCAAATTTTCTACATAATCTAGCTTACCTTCAATTTTCAAATCATTATTAACAACACGATTACTAATGATTTTTAATTGTTCATCCATCTCTTTCAAAATGTAATCATTTTGTTCTTGAATAGCTATACTACTTGCTGCAATAGTATAGCTATGTTTTGATTTATAATTTAATTTTACTGCTAATGATATTACTGTAAGGTAAGCGAATAAAGTAAAGCTTATACTAGATATTTGGTTTACTTTATCTGTTTTCATATCAGGTTCTACTTTATAAATTATAATCATTATGAATAATAATATAATTAAAGCTAAAGCTAGTACCATAACACTCAAACCTAAGCTTCTGAGTAATGTCTTTGTATTCTTTTTATTTTCAAAAAATTTCTTTATTAGTTTTATTGTTAAAGGAATAGCAGCTAAAATAGCAGGTATAGCTTTAACAATCATATCCATTATTGCCAATGTTATTCATCCTTTCAAATTTAATCAAAACTTTTATTTAAAATATAATCAGCTGCTTTTTGTGCTTTTTGAGCAGCTTTAACTACTAAAGTCTTATCGTTTTTAAGTGCTTGCAACCAATTATCAATATAGCTTGCACTGTTATCGATTGTTACTGTATCAATACGTGCTTCTGCCGATAGCATTGATGCACCTATTTCTGCAATTAGTTCTTCTTTGGAATAATTAGCACTTCCAAATGAAATCGTACCAATTACGCCTTCACGTTTTAATCTATCATTATGACCAGTACTATGCACCATTTCATGAAAGAAAGTACTATAATATTCTTCACTGCTTATAAAGTCTGTTATTTTAGGCATACATACTCTATCTTCTGATGGTACATAACAAGGTACTCCTTCCATTCTAGTGAATTTTGGTGAATTTAATTGACTAAAATAGCTATTAACAATGTCTTTTGCATCATCAATAGGTTCATTTTCACTCCTAAATGTCTCTCTCTTACTTTCTAAACCTTTTACTTGTGTATTTATTTCAAATACATTATAGGTACGTAACATCGGTACTTTCTTTTTAGCTTTTGGGTCATCTGAATCTTCATCTTTGACCTCTACCATTTTCCAAAATACAACTACATGTGCTTTAGAACCTTTAATAACTTGGCCACCAGCCTCTTTTACTTGTTTATAAGTTGCATACTCTCCACCATCAAGTAGCATTAAATTAATACCACGATATTGTTTGCCAGTTTTCCAATTAACTGGATAACAATTATCTGAGTAAGGTCTTCTCCAAGGAGTTACACCTTCTTCTAATTTTTCAATAATTTTATTTGTAATTTTTTGATATAAATCCATGGTAATCATCCTTTCATCCTGTTTATTTTATTAACTACTAGGTGGTTAATTTATTAACCACTTTTTATTTATTACTAATTTTTAAACTGTGCATAAAAAAAGGACTCTACCTAAGTAGAGTCCTCCAATTTGGATTATAACGTTGATAAAATTAATTATAGATAATCATTTGAAATATGATTAAGAAGATAATTAATAAAAACATTCCTGTATTCATTCGCTTGTTTATAATCGTACTAGCTATATACGTTATTGATAATAATATTGTTATTACTAATAAAGTAACTTGTATTACTGCATTAAAGTCTATATTCATATTTTAGTATACCTCCTTAAATCATAGACATTCAAAATAAATTAAACACTTCTATAAATTTATCTTCATCGCTTCCATTCGCCTTTCAATGGTTTTGCATCAGAATCAATATAACCATAATAATCCTTGTTTATAAAGAAATCGTCAAATTCCCCGCAATTCATGCATTTAACGTTAATTGAACAAGCTTTATAATCACCCATACTTTGGCAACTTTTACTTGTTATTAGCATTTTATCATTATTACAATGCCAACATTTCATCTTTATTTTTCTACCACTATTGAATTGTTTTGAAAAAGTATCATTCATAATTTAACTCCTTTATATGTTTATTTAAATTTTTAACTGCAATTATATGACACTTAACTACTAATATTTGTTCGAATGTAGAAATTTAATAAAGCATCGCAACGTGCTTTATTATCATCAGAAAACTTAGTAGTAAAGTAATTACCAGAATATATACTATTGGTATTATATTTGAAAGTAGCATATTCTATTGAATCTCCCTTTTCAAATTTTACTAATACAATTGAATTTTTATGATTTATAATTCTTGCTGTACTATTAAGTGATAATTTAATAACTTCATTTAAGTTTGGCATAATTATTTCCTCCTTTAATTTATTTAGACATAATAAAAAGGATAGCTGTCGCTATCCTTCAAAATTATTATCATAAATAGATTCTTTACCTGCTGCAATGTTACCAAAAGGATCATTTTGATGATCTATTTTAGCACGTTTTCTTTCTAATTCATCTTTACTTTCAACGAATGTGAAAGACGTTACTAACATATAATTATCATAGATAGTTTTACCGTCCTTTTCATAAGTGTTTACAGCCCACTCGCCTTCTAACATAACTTTAGAACCTTTAACCGTATTATTTTCTAATATGTTTGCTACCTTATCCCACGCAGTAATTTTAATTGGCGTTGTTTTGTCATTTGAACCGTTAACCAAAATAATGCCATTTAATACTTTCTTCTCATGGTCATTTTTCACAAAATTCTTCACATTATATGCATGTGCTACATAACCTGTAATTATTACTTTATTGAAATCCATTTTTATCATCCTTTTCTTTAATTAATTTTATTATTTACTAAGTGGTAGTTTTTGCTACCACTAATTATTACTTATTACTAATTGAACGCCCGTTTCTTCTTGAATAGGATTCAACATATTTACATGTTTTAAAATTCCATTATACTGAACTTCTAGATTTATAATATCAAAATAATCCTGTCTATTAATCTTTTCTAATAAGACTTGTGCTATTTTTAAATTTCTATTGTTACAACTTTCAAGCAAATAACTAATTGCATACAACTTCCATTCTAAATATGCCATTTTAGCATCATCTGTCGCTATAATTGTTCCATTATTATCAAACAAAATATATTTATAAACATCATTAATTGGTTCCATTTTAATCATCCTTTTTTTAATTAATTTTATTATTTACTAAGTGATTAATTAATTAATCACTATTTATTGAATCTCTAATTGTCTATAATATAACCAAAGTAGACAACAAGGTATTTAATATAAAAAAAGAGGGTACTAACCCCTCTTTTCACTAATTATTTAAACTTTAAAACCTATTAATTATTAATAATATATCTTTTTACATACAGCATTTCTTTAAAATACTCAATATCATTTTCTATCATAAATAACTTTTGTGATGGTATCATACCGTCTTGATTTAACTTGGAATTACTATCATCTTGCAATTCTGAAGTGATGTCAAAATACCTTAATGCATTTAGGTATTCATTAATAATAAAGTTTTTCCAATTATTATTGTCAAATTCAGAAAATAAAGCTTCCTTATCTATGTTAGTGACGCTCACAGTTTGATTTGGCGCTTCTATTCCTACTTCTATTTCCTGGTCACTTTCATATATATATGAATTATTGCCTACAACGCCTAAATCTTTGTTTAATTCTTCGATACATATTATATATTCTTTTAAATTTTTCATATTTAAACCTCCAAAATTAAAAAAAGACTCATTACCTTTTATGAGTCTTTATTAAATTTAATTGCTTCTTCTATTGTAGTAGTGAAAAATATTTTATCTTCATGTAACATTTCTAAGAACTTACTTGCCCGATATTGTGTTGATACAGCATCATATAGTTCATCAAATACGTCATCAACATCAAAATCAACAATCGCTGATTCGTAAGATTCTAAAATAAACATTTCTAAATCTTTACTTTTGAGATGTTTCTCTAAATCTTGGTGTTCCAGATTAATTTGTAATGTTGTATAATGATTGCCTTCAATAGAAATATCATAGGCTTCGTATTCACCAGTTCCCTCATGAATAATTTCACTATTATTACCATCAAACCCTAATTTTTCGTTTAGTTCTTCGATATAACCTTTGAAATCAAAGTATTGTTCTTCTTTTTTTACTTTTTGAGGGTAATTACTAATTTGATCTTGTAATTCTTCTAAAGCTTCTTCACGAATGTAATCTACAATATCTAAATATAATTCTAAACCTTTAAACACATTATCTTCTTCCATTTTTGTTAAACCAGATAATAAGATCTTGAATCTAGAAAAATTATGCGTTGCGTGTGGAAAAATATGCTTAAAAGCACTTATGAAGCCTTCCATTTCTTCTGAATTACTAGGAAATTCAGCTTCATAATGACTAATATCAGCATATCTATGTTCATGTATGATATCTGTATTAAATTCCTTTATATAGTTGATATAATGATTAGTTAATTCTTGTTTACTCATAATAATTTCCTCCTATAATAAACGCCCATACTAACTTAGTAGTAAGGGCGTTTTAATTAATATTTTTTTAATTTCGTTTAATATATCTATTAATTGGATATACTCATCTACTCAATTAATGGTATTTTAATATCAATATTTGCTACTTCACATATTTCAAAAACGTCAATTAAAGTTCGACATTGGTAACGTTTTGTTTCATTTAAAGAGTAATTTTCACTATTTAAACGTTCTTTAAAAATATTCAAATAGTCTTGCAATTCTTTAAAGGTACAGTGTTCAAATTTTTCGTATGTTACGTTATCAAATATAATATTTTCACTCACATAAATTCCTCCATAAAATTAGAAAAAGCCCACAATTAGTGAGCTTTTACTTAATAATGATAATCACCAACAACATTTAGGCAAACTTCAAATTCAACTTCTTTGATATCTTTATGCCTCATTATTTGTTTACAATGGTCAATTATATCTTTTTCTTTGTATATGCCATACAACTCTAAATTGCCATCATACTCTTTATACAATACATATGCCATGTTTCCACTCGCCGACCCAATTTGATCTTTTATAGCAAAATAATCAGTTATATCAAGGTGTGCAAATGGATAAAATATTTCATCTTTTGCTAATACTTCTTTGTTAGTTTGAATATATTTTTCTAAATTTAGCATTAAATCTTCATCCCACTGTTTCAAACTATTGAAATTATATTTTAATTTATATGTTTTTTCATTTTTTTCAACGTTTGCATAGCGGCTATTATCAAAGATTAAATCTAATGGCCATTCACCTCGATGCCAAAATCTATCATTCATTGTATTAATAGTATTCCAATCACTTTCTACTAAACTATCATCTATATCTTCTTCACATGGTAATAAATCATAATCTAATTTAAAATCTAGGCTTTCAAATAAATCACTTTCTTTTTGTACAATATATATTATAGGTGAGTGCATAAAAATCTTCCTTTCAATTTTAGTTATTAATGTGGTATAATAGAGACAAGATAAATTTCGTTAAGACTTACTTTTTGGCAGAAAAGTAAGTCTTTTTATATGCCTTCATTTTCACCTAATCTACTAACTAAGTAATCATGAATTTCATCATTAGTAATATCTTCTTCATCATAAAAGACGTAACCTCTTTTATATTCTTCTACAAGCAAACTATTTTCTAATAAGTAGACCACTAATTCATCGTCGTTTATTATTTCTATTACATCATTAATAGTTTCAACTTCATCAGTTAAGTTGAAATGACACTTTATATCAAATAAATCTTCTTTTTCATCAAAAGTCCATGCAAATGCTTCTTGTACAGTTTTAAATATTTTCATAATCTCACCTCTATTTCTTAAATATAATTATTTAAAAACGTATTACTTACTTTTGTTGGTTTTTTACCTAATTTAAAAATGAATTCTGCTAAATTTAAATAATCGTCTGAATAATATTGGTAAGTTTCAAACTCATTTTTAGTTACAAGTCTTAAATCCATTGAGTTGCTACCGTCATGATCCATTTTTACTAATTCTAAATATTTATCTTTTGTAATATTAAAGGCAAAATCATCACATCCACTTAGAGCTTCTTCTAACTGCATATTTTCTGCTGAAGTACCACAAATTTCTCCATTTCTTCCAATCATTCCATAATGACTAAAACGTTCTCCAACAAAAGCATAAGCAACAATTGTTGTTTTATAACGGTCTTCATAGTCCTCTACAAATTGGCTCAAATTATTATTTAATTCTTCTAATTCATTGTTTAGAGTATCAGTATATAAAAATTCATCATCTAGATCTAATTGATCTAACGCTATTTGCAATTCAATTGTGTTTACTAAATCTAATGTTTTTTGTATTTTAATCATATCAATACATCCTTTCTATTTTTATCTAATTTCCTTATACAATAGATAGACTAGATAACTTTGTAGTATTACTTCTGTAAGTAATAAAAAAAGTTTTAGTCTTTTCATTTGAATCCCTCCTAGTGTAATATTACTGTTATTTATGTTATAATAAATATACATTGAAGGAGGAGTGACGGCTCCCCCTCAGAAATCATTAGTTTATGATTTCTTTGATTAAGGTAAATAAGGCTTTTAACAGATTAATGATTTCTGTTAAAAGCTTTATTTTTTTATATTTATGATTCAAACCATACTCACTCCCTCAATGTTCTGTCGGTACCCAACCAACCACCCGAGTATAATCACCTCCTTAAAAGTAATTGTCTACATTGGGTATAATGTAGACAATTACTTTTAACTACTAACAATTTCAACTAATTTTTCTTCTTTGATATTTGGTTCTAATAATCCATCAAAACCTACGTTCCATAGATAATCTTTTAATTCAGCTTTATCTTTAAAATGTAACTTTTCTTCGAATCCTTGCTCATATTCAAAAGAAAATACACTTTTGATGATTGTGTTTTCTGATGGAATATATTTTGTTGTGCCACTTAACTCTGTGATAGACCCAAACTCTGATTCTGCTAAATACACGCAATCTTCGCTTAGCTCTTGTAATAAAATATCTCTAATTTCTTGAAACTCATGACAATATTCTATTTGATAAAATGTTGCTATAATTTCAAATAAGCTCATTTCTTGTTCTGCCATTTCTATCATCCTTTACTTTAGTGATTTTATTATTTACTAATTGTCTACAAGGGGACCGTAGTAGACAACATTCGGTTTTTATTTTATTTAACGCTACAGCAATAAAAAAAGGAACAACTATTAGCTGTTCCTAAAAGGTCAAAACGGTACTTCGTCATCAAATACTTGATCTGCATTATTAAAATTTGTTGCTTGTGGTACATCCTTACTTCGCTTTTTGTCTGTTTCTTCTTTTGTTTCTAGTAGAATGATCTTTTGTACTTCTAAATAGTTATTGTAGTATTTCTTTCCATCTTTCTCATTTACTCTAACTCTCCAAGCACCTTCAACTAATAGTCTAGAACCTTTTGTTGTGTTTTGCTCAAGTACATTTGCTTTATTATCCCAAGCTGTAATACTGATGTTTGTCGTATGATTAGGTTCATTCACAACAAGGTTTCCATTTAATACTTTAAATCCTCTTTCTCCTTTCGCTTTTTCGAAGTTTTTAATATTATAATCACCAGATACATATCCAGTAATTGTTACTTGATTTAAATCCATTTTTATCATCCTTTACTTTTAATTTTATTATTTACTATATGTTCACTGAACATCTTAAAATTTCAATTTTATTTATTATACTTTAATTCTAAATATTCTGCATAAGTCATTTATACCCACCTCAATCACACATATGCAATTTTTGACGCATAATTAATTTCATTGATTATATTTTCTAAACTTTCTGATGTGTCAAAAATCATATTTAAGTTTCTAAATTTAAACAAGATATTATCTTCATCAGGATCGCTCATAAAATAAACCTCACCTAAACTATAGTTAAAATGTTTTGCTATTGGATCACTAATTTTTCTACATAATAAAAAGAACATGTTCTTTTCTATTTCACCATTAAATTCACCGTTATATTTATCAATACCTTGGAACATATCTTCGTCAATTCCAAGATAATTCTCCTTGAATTCCTTTATTAAATTCATCATTGATCACACTCCAATTTTATAATAAAAAAGAAGGACTTATAGCCCTTCTTGTACTTAGTAAATTCCTAAATCCATTTCAAAATTATCTTTTAAGTAATCACATATTTCATTTATGTCATTACTAACAAAATAATCAACGTCATCAATGTCACTGTGTATCATTTTGATACAAATATTTTCATTTATCTTTTTAATAATGAAAGTTTTGCCATATTCATAATCATCAGTTGATTTGATTAAATTCAACTCATTACATTCCAATAACGCTGCTTTATCACCCCATGTGTTTAACTCATGACTAAGAAAATCATCAATTACATTATTGATTTTGGTATATTCAAATTTAGTCAATTCAAAATTACTCATTTTAATTTCCTCCTTTTTAGTTATTTAATATATCTACGTTTGTTTTTAAATCTTCAAAAACATAATCGCTATCTTCGTGTGATACCAACCAATTTTCATTACTATCCATCAAATATATATATTTTGCTTCAATACTTGTGTAAGGTATAAAAGTATAATCAATACCTTCCCCCATCAGTTCTTCTTCATCGCCATAATATATAAAACATTGGCGTTTCGTAAGTGAATCTCTGTCACAACATGCTACAAAATACTCACATGTAGATGTTAGGCTTTTACATTTGGATTCTCCTACTGTTTTTTCTAGATATTCAATTGGCTGCTTATTTCCTACTAAATCGATCACCTCATCAAAATCATAATTTTCAATAAGTGTTTTACCAACGCCATTAATAGAACCGTTACGTGCTACATAAATACCAAAATAATAATCGTCTGACTGTAAAAAGATCGCTGCATTTTCACTCATTTGAATCATCCTTTTCTTTAATAAATTTTATTATTTACTAATTGTCTACTTTGTAGACAATCTTTATTTTTATTTAATTAACTACTTATTCTTAATACTTTGAACACACCACTTACCACTTAAAGTTGTTATTCCTAAACTTAAAGCTATAATTAAATTCGACATAATAACCATAGTCGTTCACTCCTTTTATATATTGTCTACAAAGTGACTTTGTACACTTTGTAGACAATGCCTATTAATTTATGCTAAGAAAAACATTTCTCTGTCTGGTGCATAGACATATTTGCCATCATCAAAGCAAGATACATTATCTTCCTCATATAGCCAATATTCTTTAGCACTATCATTATCAAATAATTCATTCACATTATTCTTAACTTCTTCTAATGTGTAAAAATCCTCTATATAGTTAAATTGAACCATACGATTACCAGTAGCCATATATTGATTACTATCATACATCATAAGTTCAGTACTATATTTGTTTTCTTGTAAATCAAAATAAGGTCGAACTATCATATGTTCTTTAAATACAAAGTCTGGTGATTGACCTTCTTCAAAGTCATAAAATTCGAATTGAAATTGTATATTTTTATCTATCAATAAGTTCAATATATTTATATGTTTATTATTGATTTCTACTTTTCGTTTTTTCATGTTCCAACTATACATTAGGCAATGAAATAAACTTTTTATATTGTGCTCATAGTACCATCTACCAGCACCAAAAAATAGTGTTTCATAACCGTCACTAATAAAACTTGATACATCAGGTTCTGTATCTGTTAAATTACAATGTAAACAAGTACAGTATTCTATATCTTCCAATTCTTCCTTCATCATAGTCAATACTTGGAGAATTTCATTCTTATTTAATGCTTCTGCACCTAATAATGTAAACTTACCTTCTGCTTGTGATATATTTGCCATAATAATAAACTCCTTTATTTTAATTTTATTTGATTCTAAATGGTTGCTTTAGCTACCACTATTTTGTGTTGAATATAAACTCAATTAAATCAGATGTTGAGTATATTTCAGATTCTTGTAATTCCATTTGTAAATTTAATGAGTACCCTAATTCAGCATACAAATCATCAAAAAGACCATATATTTGCTTATCCTCAATTTCTATTTGCTCTAAATCCAATCCATGATTTTGTAAAAGTAATACATTAGTAGCAATTTCAACTTTACGCTTGGGTGTTATAGCTGAATAATTCATATAAGTAATCCTCCCTAAAATAATGCCTACTTACTACTTGTATATAGTACGCTTGTAGTAAGTAGGTAAATATTAATTAATCGTTTATTTCAAACAATATGTCTAAATTTGTCTTTAAATCTTCAAATTCACACATAGTTCCATCATCATTAGAATAGCTTACCATCCAATTTCCATACATATCTTGTACATATAAATATCCGTTATTATGACTACCTTGAAAAGGCACAAATAATCCAGAATCATGTGTAAATCCATCAAGTTCATCATTATCATTATAATTAAAATATTGAAAGTTTTGTATATCTTCTAAGGTGCTTGCTAAAAAATACTCTGTTTCTGCGAAAGATGAAATTTGAGTATATTTTTGCCACCCAGATTCATGTTTTACCTGGATTAGCCCATTATCAAGAGAGCTATCTGTTATTGTATTTTCAACGCCCAATACAGTAATTGGTTGCTTATTAGAAATAAGTTTATACATCTTTTGTCTTTCTTTATAATAATTTTCTAAAATTTGGCCCACACCTTCAATGTAACCATCAAAATGCACATATATACCTAAGTAATATCCATTTTCTTGTTCTTGAAAAACAGCTGTACGTGTACCCATAAAAAAGCCTCCTGATATTTAAATATCTCCCTATCATATATAAATAGATAGGGAGATATGTTATAATATTAATACATATTAAATTTGTTTTTTGTAGCACTTATGTTCTAGCATAAGTGCTTTTTTAATTAGCAACGCCGTATAATACTTCGTTAAAGTGTACTAAACTACTTTTAAATTTTCGATATTCATCTTTTGAAACACACACTGCCAAATTGTAATGATTTGAATGATTTTTATTAACACTATTTCCTTCAAAAAATTTATACGTATTTAAATCAACTTCCAACCAATCATATAGTTCTGGTGTCTCACTTAAAACTTTAATAAGTACATTTGATTTCATTGCTTACTCTCCTTCATTTATTGTAATAAAATTATCTTGTACATAGTTTAAAGCCAAAGTAGACCCACAATCCCAATGTACATGGATTTGACCAATATCATCAATATCCGTGATGATGCCTTTATCACCATGTTTTAATCGAGTATAAGGATCATTCATAGATATTAATTTAACTCTCTCTCCCTTCTTAAAATGTTTTCTTATTAGTTCTACTTGATTTCGATTCATAATATCACCTCCTTTCAATATATTTATATATTCATTAATACTAGTAATTTATTTACTAATTTTGGTGTTCCATCTATATCTGGTATGACTTCATAATCTACATCAGGCTTATAAAATGAAACCAAAATTCTTTCTGGATTATCACTACGACAAAAGAAGTTAAATAAAATTTCATCTTCTGGATAACCTTTTGCTCTAAATTCTTGAATCTTAGGTTCTACTAGTTGATTAAACAACTCATGATATAAATTATTTTCATAACTGTTATTAGTAGTTTCTGGCTCTGCACTTTTTAAATCATGTGAATCAAAATCTAAATAGTCATAATGTGCTAAAAACTTTAATAAATTTACTTGTACATCATTCATGTTAAAAACTCCTTTTTTATAAATATAATTAAATTAAAAAAACCCTGTTTACAGGGCTTAAAAATGTTTCTCAAATTTTGGGTATAATTTCGAGTATAACTCTTTACCTTTTTTCATTGTCATCCCTATAAAACTAAGTACTGACAAAACTAAAGTAATATCCATAAATGAAGCATTAAAAAGCAGTAGTAATAATAGTAAAATAATAGGGCCAATATATATTACATACAATGCAGCAAATGTTGCTAAAAACTTTCTAAACCTAGCTATAAAACCAAATGCAACATCTGGTAAAGTTAACTGAAGTACACCAACAAATACTATAATAAATGCTGTTGAACAGCCCCATATTACAAGTGGATCAAAAATATAACTACTGACAAATCTTTTACCTATCATTTCAAGCGTATTGTTAATACTATATGCACTCATTTTATATAATGCATAAGACCCCAAAAATAAAATTATTACTAAACTAATTTGACCTACTATTCTTAATTTATGTTTCACATTAAACATCCTTTCAAATAGCTTAAATATCAAATATTGTAAGCTGTTGCTGGTCTTTCTTCATACTATATTGTACATAAGTTGTTCGATCTTTTGATATATCTTTCTTCATTGTTATCCAAATGCTCAATAAATCCTTAGAATCATAACGCATGCCTAAAAATTCACAAAACCATTTAATGTAATTGCTCATAAGTAAATCACTCCTTTTATTCAATGTCTACAATGTACACACTGTAGACAATGAATTATTTTGTTTTAAGCATAAACACCTAATTCTTGATAAGAATACTTACCACTTAATATACGCTGAGCCACAATATACAATTCATTTGAATGTAACATTTCTACTGTTCCAACAAGATTTTCGTTTTCATAAATTACAATTACTTCACAACCAAATAGATCCTTGCTTTCAAATAATTCAAAATTACTTCCTCTATATTCGAACAATACCTTTTCCATTTTAACCATTCCTTTCTTTAATTATTTAATTATTTACTAATTGTCTACAAAGGGACCGTAGTAGACAACAATTATTGTCTATAAAATAGACAAGTTTCTTTAAACTTTCTCTCTGATAGGGGAATATACGATAATTCACCCATTTCTTCATCTTTTTCAAGATAGATCATGTTATAAACGTACTCTAATTCATCATAACTTTTCTGAGCTAATCTGTCTCTTTCATCTACTGTTAAACCTTTTATCATATCAATAGCTGCAATAAGATACTCTTTACTCATAATAATTCCTCCTTAAATTTTAAATTTGTCTATTATGTAGACAATAGGGGGAGGGAATAAACACTAAATGTGTTTATAGCTTCCCTTCTTTTTTTAATCGTTGTTGTGTTTTTAATTCTTGTTTTTTAAAGGCTTCTAAAATTTCTGGATATTTCTCTTGTGCATAGAAAACTAACAATGCATCCATAAAATCAATTTTATTTTCTCTTTCTTCTGCTACTAATTCATCAAATAATGGTTTGAAATCCCTGTGTATCTTAATAGACGTTCTAGCTCTAAAACTTTCATATTGATCATTTGAGGGACTTTTAGATTTTTTATTTTCTTTTTCGCTTTCTTTATCTGATTGCATCATTGCCTTCCAAACGTCTTCTTTTGAAAGCCCCGTATTTTGTTCATTGTATTCGTTCGTCATTTAATTACCTCCACTTTATAAAACATTTTCTATTTTACTCATCGCTTCTAAATAGCGCTCATAATATGAATTATGATTACGACCTTTATCTTCTTCAATAAGTTGGCCCATTGATTTAGTATTAAGTGTAGCATTCACAAATAATTCTCTATTAGGAAACCAAGTTAAATATCCATCTTCTTCTTTCAATTTATCTAAAAACTCTTGGTGTCTTTTTTTATTATGTTCCACCATATTTCCTACTTTATATAATTTAGCTCTAATATAAGAAGTACCTGACATAGGTTCTACTAATTCACTCTTAAACTTGTTAAATCTATATTCCATATCTACTTCACTATACTCTCTAGTTGGTGCTGGTTTATCAGGTGCTAATACAACGTCACTTATAGCTATTGCATTTTTAGCAAACACATCAAAATCATTATGTGTATCTATCAATAGATAATCATACTTAGTTAACCATTCTTTATTTTCAAGCATCCATTTCATTAATATAAAATATTTTCCATGCTCAACGCTTAAATCACTTTCTTTTTCATCAAGTTTATTATCATAAGAAATTAGATCAATATTGGGATGTACATTATGAACCTTAAGTTCCTTTTGAGAATCTTTAGTTTTAAATAATTCACCAATTGTACCATTCGGATCAACTACTCCATAAAATTGTGATAAACTACCAATTCGATCTCCATCTATATTTAAAACTTTTTTATTTTTATCTACCGCCAGATAAGTAGATAAGTTTTTTATTATTGTTGATTTACCAACGCCACCTTTTTGCATATTACTTGTCAAGACTTTAGGTAATTCATTATTACTCATCATCTTCCAACTCCTTTACAATAGTTATAAAATCACTTTCAGTAATATATTCTACTTGATTGTATATACTTAAAAAATTATCTATATAGGACCAATCGACTTCTATTAAAGCTGCATGTTGTTCTGACAAACTATAGAAACAAGATAGTTGGTTTAAGTATTTATATAAGTCTTTATTTAATCTTGTTAATACATTTGTATTATATTCAATTTCCTTTATTTTTAAAAATACTATATGTTCAATTAGTTCACTTAAAAGACCACCTTTTGCAACTAATGAACCATCATTTTTGCTCACAATATACATGTTCAACATCCTTTCTAATAATAATTATACTAAACCTTTCGGGACTTGTCTACAAAAAAGACAAAATAACTAAAATAGACAATTATTTTCCTTTAAATAGTATTTTATTAACTACTAGTTGTCTACATAGTAGACAAGAATAATAAGTTAAGTTATAATAAAAACAAGAAATGATTTAACATTTCTTGCTCTAAAGAATAGTTAGTAGAACTCATTATCGATTTCTAGTTTTTTAGTAGCAGCATTAACAATTTGGTACCACTCAACATCATAATAGTCACAAAGCATTATATATAAATAGAGGGGAGTGTTTTGCAATTTACCATTTTCTATTCTTGATAGATAACCAGATGTAATATCTAATACAAATGATACTTCTTCAAGTCTTATCTGTTTCGATTTTCGGATTGAAGCAAATTCTAAGCAAATATATCTTTGAATTTGTCTTGCTTGGTTTTGATCCATATAATCCCCCTATAGTCCTTTTCCTTAATTATATGGATGTGTTAAGTATAACAAAATTCTGTAATAACAAATATTTTCCGTTACAGAAAAATGTATGATTTTTTTACTCTGAATGTTATAATTGCAACATAACAATTTAAATTTATTTTGAATTGTTGTTTTATCACTTTAAAAAAAGTGCTATGATTGTTTTATACAAAAAGAAAACACTTACTTCTGCTAAAAGTAAGTGTTCGTAACACAATGGTAAGTGTTCAATGTTTAAAATTAAGTGTTTATCCTGGTAGGTAAAACACAACTTGTGAGTTATTTTTAAAATAATTTATATTCATATTATAGCTTGTATTTAAAACTAGTGCAACCTTTGAATATTAATTAAAACGAAAAAGTAACATAAATTATTTAAACATTAAGCGCTTACCTCTATCCAAAATTAAAATTCGGAAAGAGGTTTTTATCATGTCCAAAGAAATCAGAAAAATCAAAACAACACCTATAACAGCAAATGAAAGTATGGAAAGAGCATCTTTTAAAATGTTCAAGTTTCTATTTCCATTACCAAAAGAAAATGAAAATGGTGTTTTAAGCTTTGATCATTTAAGCGAAATTGAAATGAAGTACAAAACGTTAACATTCAACGCTAAGTTACTATATATCTTATTGAAGAATAAATATTTAATGCTTACAAATAATGGTAAATCATTACCCAATGATTCTGGCATTTATACAGATGAATTGGGGGATATATATTTAGAATATACAACAAAACGTTTTATTGAAGTAACTGGCATTAAAGATCCTAAAACGATTAGAAGTGCTAAAGAAAAGCTAAAAGAAGCACAACTTTTACAAGAAGTTGTGACAACAGGTAAACAAGCGAATCGCTTTTATTTATTACGCCCTCAAATCCAAAATAAGAGCCTAAAATATAATATTAATGATAGTGAAGGCTTAGATACTTACTATGAACTTCCACAGTATTTATTTGAACATGAAGCATTTAAAGATATGCCCTTATCAGCCAAATTTGCCTATGCAATTTTAAAAGAACGCTATTTATATTCAGTAAAAAATAAAAGTGAAAATTTTATTGATGACAATGGGAATATATATTGTGTTTATACAAATCAAAAACTGGCATCTACTATTGGATATAATTATAGTAAACCAATTCCTAAAATTAAAAATGACTTAATCAAAACTGGATTACTAACAGAAGAAAAAATTACTGGCGAAGCAAGTCGAATTTATGTAAACACTCCGAAAAATCTTTATGATATAGAATCTAAAAAAACTCAAAAGTCAACGGAGAGTAAGAAAAAAACTAGGGGGGAATTATCACTCTGGTTAGGAGGGAATTATCACTCTGGTAGGGGGGAATTATCACTGTCTATAGATACTCCTTATTTATACGCTTTTTATCAACACTCTTTATTGAACAACCACAACAGTGAAATCCAAAATTCAAATTCCAAACCAAGTAGTGGTCGTTTTAATAAAAATGATAAAAACAAAAATCTCTTAAACCAAGTTCAAAATGAATTCAATATTAAAATCACAAATCAATATAAAAAAACATTGATAAATCTATTTGATCAACTCGATACAGATATTATTGAATATGCGATTGAATATACATCACTTAATGCTACTTCACCAAAACAATATTTGGTACGTATCTTAGAAAACTGGATTGAAGCAAGCATTAAGACAGTAGAACAAGCTAAAGCATTTAAACAAGTCACTAAAAATAATCAAAAGTTAGAATCAAAAGAAATGACACCGCAATGGTTATTAGATAGAGAACATGAAAAAAATGACGATAAAGATTCAAAGCATGAAGAAAATGAAAATTTAGATGCAGAAAGAAAAGCATTTTTACAGCATCTTAAAGATCGATGGGGAGAAGATGATTAATGCAGAGTCAAAATATTAAAATTCCTATCCTACTGATGCAAGATGAACAATATAATAATAATTAAAAAAGGGTAGTGAATAAATGGAATTGAACGTTAAGGACATTTTAGCTCAAAATGATACAGCATATATGAATTACTATAATTCCCCTTGTAAATGGTTTGAAGGATTATCACTTTGCAACTAAAGCAAGAGAAAATTTTAATAAAAATTCTTAATATAGTTAGGAGATAACACATTGGAAATTAAATATGATTTAAAACAAACAAAACATCTATATCAACTTTTCATAGATCAAAAGGTAGTAGTTTACTTAAATAACAAGCCTGATGAAAAACTTACTGGCATATTACTACATCAAACATCATTTGATATATTAATAAAAGTTAAAGTTAAGGTTAAAACAGCAAATGAAGTTATAGAAAAAGAAAAACTACGATTAATCCCTAAACATAGTATTCTATATTTAAAAGAAGCTTAATAGCTTAAGCATTTTATCAACTTGGTTAAAAGAAGGTGAATAGATGGAATTTGATTTTAAGGACATATTATATCAAAACGATACGGCGTATATGATTAAATATGATAAGGATTCTAATGGTCTTATTGCTCATGATCAAAATGGGGCTATCTTAAACGGCCCACAAATTGAGCAACTCATAACAGGCTTAACCAATTTTAAAAATTACTATAGTGAAGATTCATTAGCTATAGCAAGAAATAAAGCACTCAATCAAAGCGCAATCGTGGCATATAATTTTAAAAAAGCTGAACATAAAGCTGGAGAAGTATTTATTTATAAGGAAACAAATACCAATAAATACAGAATTGTTGCAACGCAAAACAGTGTACAGCGTTTAAAAACATTAAAATATGAATATCCTACTACGCTAGAATAGACAAAAAATAACCAACTTAGACCAAAAAACATATTATGAATGTGTTTTATGTTTAGACTCGTTTTGCTCAAAAACATGCGTCTATAACAATGCTCACAATTGCAATAAAAACTATAATTAAGTGTATTAAAGGGTGGTGTTATATGTTCGGTAGAAAAGCCCTAAATATTTCCAATAATATTAATATCTTGGAAATTATAGAACTACTTTCACATTTAAGTAAAGATGAAATGAAACAAATTAATCTGCCTAATTATTTATTACGTTATTACAAAAAACACCCTAGTCGTTTAGTTAATAGCAAGCTTCACACACTATTAGTATTAAACGACTATATAAAAACTACCAAGACCAATTTTATCGGCATTGATCTTGGTAAATATCACTATTTAGCAGCATCCAATATAGATCGTTCTTTAGTCTATATAGACAGTTCTAATGAAACATTTAACTTGTTTCAAAAGTATGAAAAAAGGCGCGAACACAAAACATATGATAATGTTTTAGCTTATACTAAATTGAAAGTAGGATTAACAAATCATATTAATCAAGAAGTTAACAAACTAATAAAACAATTTAAGAGCTATAAGAATATTTATGTGTTAGGAACACACAATTATAGTTCACTATCGTTTCCCAGTCTGATTTTTGATTTGACTTATCTTGCTATTAAAGCAAAGATGAATCAATATGATGAAATCGTTATAGTTGATGAAAGTTTTACATCTATCGAGTGTCCTGAATGTGGTTATAGAAATAAAAATAATCGTTCTAAAAGAAATCATTTTAAATGCCAAAAATGTGAATTTTATCATGATATTGATGATGTGGTTGCTGCATCAAATATTGCTAAGAGAGGTCTGTCAAGGTCACATATTAATTTATGAAAAACACCAAGTTATATGGTATTAACCTAATAAAAATGATACAATAAAAACATGCAGTAACAACATATATTCACGAGAGAAATAGGAGTTGTTTTAAATGGAAGTTTTAGTTAGTACAAATGAAATGGATGAAATGGATTACGTGCGAGAAAGAGATCATGCTAGTCGAAATAATTTGTCAAGCAACTATTCTTTTGTTAATAGTGAATTGAACTTTGATAACATGAAAGTCGATTCAAAAAATATTTTCATTGATGGTAATAATTTTAATTTGGATGTTTTAAAAACCATGATTAAGAATTTGAAACCCTATAAGATTACTCATTTAAGAATTGAAGGTCGAATTTTCTATAAAACAATTTTCCAAAGTGACACTAAAGCAATTTTAGTAGATGGTTCATTGACATCTGGCTATGCTGGTGGTGGGCCATCTGATTTTGGAAAGTTATTAAAATATATAGAAGTTGATGAAGAAATCATAGAAAAGTATATATTTAAGAAACAAGGAGAAGCCTGTTTAGAGACGACATTCATTTTAGCAGATAACGTTTAATTTTTAACTTTTTAGCAACATAATAGGGCAGAATCTTTAATTCGCCGTATTGTGTTGCTCTAGTAAGCGAACAACGTGAGTGCGGTAGGGGATTTAATAAATCACTTTATAAATAAGAACATATGTTCTATAATGTTTTTTGAGGTGATTTTATGAAAATGATTAATCCTAATGCGCCTGACGAATATAAATATGAAACGGATTATCGTAAAATACCACGTGAATATTTAAATTCAAGAATCCCAGAGGGGCGTGGAATCATTAAATGGCGTGCCTTCAAATCTATTCCTGAACAATACGAAATTTTGGACCAATATAAAAAAGACCAAAACAAAAGTCCTATGCCATTATTATCAGAAGACCAACTACAAGAAATCAATGAAAAAGTATATGAGAAGATTCAAAATAATGGTATTGCAGAAATAAGTTATTGGGAAGATGGTTATATAACTGTATTGCATTGTTATATTCGAAAGTTAGATGAATACGAAGGTATAATGTTAATTAAGCGAATTGATAATCAATCTATAATCAAAATTTCATTGAATAATATTGTTGGTGTTTATTAAAAATAAATCATATCAGTAAAGGGAGTTTAGTACTATGGTTAGGTTTAGTAATGATGAAGCATATAATATGGTTTCTTTGTTTAAAGGTCGAATAAGAGAGATCGCTAAAGATGAAACACCAAAAATAATGGAAGATAAAACTTTAACGAATGACGAAAAATATAAGAAGATTTGTGAGATAGAAAATGAATGCATTAATAGAACAGCAGCCTTTGAGGTTGTAAATGAAGATTTTATCTTAAATCTTCATAAGTTATTAACGACATATAAAGTTGGTGACGTGGATAGAAAAGTAGCTTATAGAAATTTCTTAACTCAGCATGTAAATGGAAACATCGAAAATATAGTAGAATTTATGAGTAGTGAATTATTAGGAGAATATGATCGTACTATAAGACGGCACAAAGTTTTGATTCAAATGATTAAAGAAAAGTAAATTGAGCCATGGTTGATTTCAACCTTGGCTTTTAATATTTATAATCAAGTGTAAGAATCACCATAATTGTCTACATAGTATACAATGAAATTTATTATAATTGCAAAAATTAATATACCAATATTACTTTATTAGAATTATTTTTAAAAAATGAGTATAACGAAATAATAGTTAACCTTGATATATTACTAAAACGTGTGTATAATTATAAATGTACTAAATTAATATAACAATCTAATTATTAATCGAAAATTTAAGGTATAAACTAAAATAATTAGAAAAAATTCATATCAAAATAAAAAAAGGAGTAAACATGTCTCAAAAAGATTTTATTATTAAATGTGTTAGAAAATTATTAGACAGCGATATTTATGCTAAAACAATTAGTGAAGAAACAGATATTAATATACATGTCGTTAGAAAATTAAAAAACAAAGAACAATCAATCGAGAGTACGAATTTTGACTATATTGCAAGGCTCTTTGATTTCTACCTACAAAGACAAAATATTATTGAAGCACAACAAGATGTTGAACCAGATATTTTATCTGAGAGATTGCCTAAAAGTGTATTAAATTTTATAGATGATATGACATTTAGTATTAATAAACTTAATATTAGTTCAGAAGCAAGGGTTAGTTATGTATACGTATATGATAAATATAAAGTTAATCACAAAGGTAATACTGGAGATAAAGAAACTTTCATAGAATTAAATGAAACGATGGCTTTAAACAGAGGTGGAGATATTGTTTCAAAACCTTTAAATATAATCAAAAAAATAGATTCCAGAAATGACATTAAATTTATTGATAATGTAAGAATTGCTTTTTATAGAGAAAAATTATTGGTTGAATTGAAAAAGTTGAAAAAGGTTAATAAATGTAAAATAAAATTATTCAAATATGAAGACGGAAGTATAGGTATCAAAGTTATGGAAACTTCAAACGGAACGATTATTAAAGGCATTGAAAAGGATTATCTAGATATATTATTAAATGAGGAGGTTTGAAAATGACAAAAATAGCTGACAATATTTTACTTTTGAGTGTAGCGATGCCACCGTTAATAGTTATTATTAGATTATATATATTAAAGCATTTCTTTACTTCAACACCTGATCGAAAATATTGGACAAAGAAAGATATTTTTCAAAATATCATAAAACTTTGTATAAGCTTAATAGTAGTAATAAATTGGTTTGTTTTCATTAGTAATTTTAATATAAAAATTGGAATCAACCAAAACCAGCTGAATACTTATTTATATTTCACTCAGTGGGTGTTAGGATTCCTTGGTGCTTATCTAGTATATAAATTACTTAAATATTTGCTTGTTGTTATAGTTGGTATTATTATGCTATTGATACAAAGGAAATCTCAACATATTAATAATTCACTTTTAAAAGCTATCAATGATGAAGATGATGTAGCTGCTATTACTAACAGTAAATTGTTAATACAAAGCAATGGATGCATCGACATTGGTCAAAGAGAGTTCAATAAACTGTTATTGATTCTATTTACTGCTGAAGAATATAAAACTGCAAATTCCCTAACAAAAGGATATATTTCTAATATATTATTTTCTCATAATCCCAAAATTTTAAAATAAAATATAAAAGACTAACACAAATTATTTATCTTAAAATAACCATTGACTGTACAAAGTTTGATGGTTATTTTTGTTTGTGTTTATTATTTATTCAGTTTTGTTGTCTACAAAAAAGACATGAAGAACAAAGTAGACAAATTATTTGAATATAAAACCTGAAATCTAATAATTATCTAGAATTCAGGTTAAGTAGTTTAGTGTATTTTAGTTGTTAAATAAAATAAATAATTGATAAACAGAAAATATGCTAAATGACGACCATATAATCCACCAAATTGTTGCTGGAATAAAAGTTAATTGTTTTAAAATAGCACCATCCCACTGTGAATTTTTATCTCTAAAATTCACTTTAGTTGTAGTGATAATGCTTTGTAATGATTCCCCTAATAATAAACCAAGTAATATGTTGTAAACCCAATTTAAACTTAATAAAAAGTCTTCATTGTGTGACCAAAAAATAGTATAAACACTATAAATAATTATTAGTATAAGTAAAAATGGAATCCATTTTTGTTTTGTGTGAAACAAATAGAATATCAGGAAGAACAAACAAATTAATATAAATAGGAATGACAGATTTTTAAAAATTAAAAAAGATCCTAGATATAGCATAAGAGGCACTGAAATATAGCCGAAAAATGTAACTAGTATTTCCCCAATTCTGGAATTACTAGAAGTTAATGCATACCCTTGTTGTCCTGTCTGTTTTTGACCTTTGGGTGTTATAACCATATGTATGTCATGAACCCTCCCACCAAATATTTGAGCAGCAAAAGCGTGGCCTAACTCATGTATTAACACAGGAAAAAAGCTAAACAGTATACTAATGTAATTAAAAAACTTGATTCTACGTAAATAGTGGGACAATACAAATAGTATTGCTGTTGAAATCAATATATATGGTTTAAATATTATATTAGATAATAAAGATAAATAGTGATTTACATAATAGAAAAACATATCAAGCAAAGTAGAACCACTCCTTGGCTATTTTTGTAGTAAACAAATTGAGCAGAACCTTGAGTTCGCTGAATTTGTTTACTGTAGCAAACGAATTTTATGAGTGCGGTAGAGATAATTGAGTATTATTAAGAAATATATTACAAATTTAAACCAAATGGACTCTCACTATGTGAGAGTCTAGTGGGGAAGGTGAAAGGATGTTGAGAATAAACTTGTGAGTATTCTTTTAACATATATGGGCAGCTAATAGTTGCCCTTTTTTAATTATCAATAATGGAAAAAATTAGGGCGAATAACACAACGCCAATAACTAAAAAGGTAACAATGTTACTCGCCATAGCATTTTGACTATACCACTGTTGTAATTGATTTATTATATTTAAGTCCATAAATTTACTTGCAACCATATAAGACACCCTTCCTATATCAATTTAACTTGCCTTCTCTTTTTAATCTTTCATAATACATATCAATCGCTTTTGTTGTTGTATTAACATAGTTTTGATCGGTATAAAATTTAATCTCTTTTAGCTTTTCAAAACTCTCTTGCGATAATCTTACATTTTTATTTTTATGATCTTCTTTAGCCATCTATAATCATCCTCGTTTCTGAAAAACTTATACGTATATCATACCATAATGTTGTAAATTTGTGGGAAAAACCACGAAATTACATGTGGTTTATGGTATAATAGTAGTATATAAATATAAATTAAGAGGTGATTAAATGGGTTCATCTAAGGATAATTTTACTATTAAATTACCGAAAGAAATCATAAATCTTATAAAAGAAATGTATAATTTACCTAGTGATACTTCGCATAAGAATGTAGTGTTATATGCTTTTGCGACACTTATCCCTGAAAAGGGGCGTGAATCATTTGCAAGTGTTAGTAAAATAGATGAAAAACAAATTGAAAGAATGATAGAACGTAGAAGTCAGATAGTTAAAGATGAAATGACAGGAGAATTTAAAAAATTAAATCATAAATTAGACCTTATTAAAAATAATGAGTCAGAAACAACGAATAGTGATAATGATACAATGTTTTCACAGTTAAAAGTTATACAAACTTTAGTAGAGCTGTTATTAGTGGATAATTATAGCAATGTCATTGAGCATGACATGTTAGATCAATTATTAGATAACAAACAAAATAAAACATTAGTTGATTATGCCAAAAATAAAGCTAATAATTAAGAGGTGATTTTGATGGATGAAAATATTGCTAGACCTAGGGTGAAACTAGACTATAATCTTTATGAAAAAGTTAAAAGTTGTGCAAAAGCAAAGCACATGAATAAAGATGAATATATTGCTACAGCTTTAGAACATTTTATAGAATATGAAAACAATAATATACAAGAGGATGATATATATACTCAGCGTATAAATGAATTAACACAAGCCTTAGATGCAATGCGTCATGAAGTTGCATCAAATCATCAAGGATTTAATAATAGATTAGATGTATTAATTGAGTATCAAGCCCCACCGAATTATCTTGGATAATAATCATTTAAATTAATAAGAAAGGATGTTGAAAATGAGATTAGGCAAAAAAGTTATCGGATGTATATCTATTTTAGGTTTAACAGTAAGTTTAGCAGCTTGTGGTGAACCTAATACTTCTAACACAGGAGAAAACAAAGATACTACATTATCTGATATATTGAATGGAAAAGAAGAAAGAAAAATAGTATTAACTGAAAGAAAGGGGAACACAGGAGATCCTCAAGTACTATGGGCAGGCTACATTGGTGAAGGAAAGATGGAAGTACATCCTTATTCAAATTTAGGAACTGAGTTTCATTTTGACGAAATTTCAAAGAAAGATGATAAAGAGTATCAAAAAATATTGAAAGAACGAGACAAAGAGTATAAAAATCAAACTGACTTAAATAAAAAATTAGATATTAAACCTGTTTCAGCTAAAACAGTCTTAAATACAGAAGATGACAAAGAAGCAATTTTAACAGGATTTGATTTTAATGCACAAGGTAATGAAGAAGATAAATATGATCAGTTAGAATATGGATTTGATACAGTAAAAGAAGAACATCCTAAAAATTGGTTGGAGATAGAAAGTTCGGGAGAAGATAATGAAATTACATTACATGTAGAAGCAGAAGATGGAGAAGAAAACATAACACACGAAAATATAAATAAAGTAAAAGATAAATACGACAATATAGAAGTTAATAATACAAATTAAATGTGGTGGTCACAATGGGATTAAAACAAAGTATTGTTTTCAAATCAAAGTTTTCAACTAAAACACCAGGAAATTATATTTTACATTATACGTCCGAAGAAGAAAAAACAGAGCCATTAGAAATATATGATTATATTACACAATATACACCTAGATATAGTGCAACCGAAATGTTGAAGCAAGAAGGTGCAACTGAACTAGAGGTTCAGAAAAACGATGATAAAATGACTTCTAAAAATGGTATTATGTTTGGTACTCATGGTTTAAGTTATTCGGAAAAAATGTTAAAAGAAGCAGCTAGAAGAACTCAAAAAGCAACAGATGAAGGGCATGTTCCAATTTTACAGGTTGTCAGTTTTGAACATAGTTATTTGGTTGAAAAGGGCATAGTACCGTCTGATATGCCAGAACCCAGAGAAGAAAACGGTGATAATTACAAAGGTAAAGTAGACCAATTAAAATTGCGACAAGCAATATCAGATATGACTAGGAAAATGCATCAAGATATGGGGTTTAGTGAACCAGAATGGGGTGCAACAATACATTTAGATACACAACATGTACACGTTCACCTTACTACTGTTGAGACAGGGCAGCCAAAACCAAAAAGGCTCAAATTAGTACATGATGTAGAACTTGAAAAAGAACCTAGAATGAGTTGGGATTCAGAAGATAAAACCTCTCCCTATAGTATTTCTCAAAATGATGAAGGTTTTATGATATTTAAAAGAAATGACGAAATAATTGCTACACAGGAAGCGACTCAAAAGGGTAATCCTAAGTGGTATTATAATAAAACTAAAACACCAAATATGATTAAAGTAGAAAAAGGCAAAGTAAGTGAAAAAACGTTTTCTAAAATGCGTGACACCTTGGATAGATCGTTATCAAAAACAAAAGATATTAAGCCTTTTGTTAAAGACATTGGTGAAAAAAGGAAACTCACGAAAAATTTAACACTTAACACAGTTTATTATAATGATGTAACAGTTAATAAGTTACAAACACTTTATGCAGCACTTCCAGAGAATAAAAAAATGTGGCGAGCTGGAAGTAATGCCAAAAGTATGGAAAGAGCGCATGAAATTGCTAGTGATATAGTTGAAGATATTTGGACACGTCATAGATCATCTATTAATTTAGATGAATTTGATACTGCTGTAAATACTTATGCTGATACAAGGCAGTTTGACGAAAAGTTTGACGATAATTACAAAAACACGTTAATTGCTAACGCTTATCAAGATTTGAAAAAAGAGTCTATAAATTTATTATATAGAGATTTGAACTCTCGAATTAAAGAAGACGAAAAAAAATTAGAAGTTCCTAAGATGTCACTTAAAGCATCATCAGATGATGCTTTAAAAAATGAAATTGTAGATAATATGAGCAAAAATGATACAAGTACTGATTATGATAATTTAGTTCATTTTGAATATAGGAAACGAAGTTATAATAAAAGGCTTGCTAAATCTAAATTTGAAAAAGATTATTATAAAAGCGAGATAGATAGATACGATCAACTAGAAGCAAATAATCAAACTTCAAAAGCGTCTAAAGTAGTACGTAACCATTATCAAAATGAATATGATTACTACGAAAGAATTTTTGATAAATATTCATATTTGAATTATGGTGAAAAATCAAATGTAAGTAAAGAAAGGTTTGAAGAAGTAAAAGGAACAGATTTAGTTAATATGCTATATGACTATGGCAAAAATCAAGATAGGGCTGTACCTAGAGAAGTTGCCACTAAATATAAAAAACAGACAGAACAACGCAAAGATGCTATTAATGATACGTTAGATTATTTGGTTGAAACAAATCAAATAGAACAATATGAATTGATGCGTAATTATAGAGATTCTATTCGAAAAGAGGCTGATGTTGCTGATCAAATCAATGATGAACTTAAAATACCTATTCCTCGTAAAAATGGTGAAGATTCTATAGAAAAAAGAAAAACAATTGATACAATTCAAGGAAGACGGCTTTTAAAAGAAGAATTGAAAGAACTTGAAACAGTGACAGAAGTAGTACGAAAACAATATGAAATAGATGATAACAATCATCTGATAAAAAAATCAAAAAAAGAAAAACCACCTCAAATTGATAGTGATAAAACGATCTATGAATTTCATGTTAATCAACAAAACCAGTTTAGTAATGATAAATGGCGCTATATACAGTTTGAAATGCAAGTTAAAAAGCAACAACAAGAAGAAGAAGAAATTAATAGAATTAGAGAGGAACTTGATATAGAAGTTGAAAAAAATAATGAAGGCATAGATTTTGAATAAAGCATACATTGTATGTTTTATTTTTACAATAAAAACGTGCAGTAACAACATTTATTTGATATAATTATATTGTGATAAAAAAAGGAAGGTGTTTGTTTTGAATGAACAAAATAAATTAAAAATTGTACTAACGGACAATACATTTGATGTTACTTTAAATCCAGGAGAATCTATGGATTTGCACTTGAAGAATCAAGATGGAAAAGTTTATTTGACTAGTATGCCAACGAAAATCGCTAATAATAATTCTATATCTACACAAGAAGTATCTATTAATAACGGTTATAAAAGTGTAAGTTATCAATCAAATAATCGTTTTGATCAATCAAACAATATTAGTGAAGAAAAAACAAATAAGATTCAATCTTCAATTTATGATTTATTAAATAAAAGTAATCAAAATGTTGGCAAGGAAAAGATTGAAGAAGATGTTGAAAATGTAAAGTCTAGTGAGGCAAAATACATTGAATCCGATTCTGTTAATGAAAATGATGAAGTAATCTTACAAGAACCTAAAGCAGAGGTAATTCAAGATGACACTTATAAAACAACTGCAGAAGAAGACGAAGAAGTACAGCAATCTGATACAGAAGAAGCAGATTCTAATCTAGAGGTTCTTAAACGTAAATATTTTCCAATAGATGAAGATGAAGAATGAAAGTTTAAAAGAGGGTGGTCAGGATGAACAGTAAAGAAAAAACGGATAGTTATTTAGAAACATATGCAAGTATCATGGGCTATTCAACATATAAAGCTTTAGATCGTGATGAAACAATTCAAATTCTTGATGCGAATGTTGCGCGACCTAGAATGAAGAATATATGTATTGCAGCCCCAGCAGGTACAGGTAAAACACAAGTTGTTGATACTTGGGCGCAAATGCGTAGAGAGGAAATTGACACTCTAGAAATAGATATTGAATCTATGGGAGGCCCAAGTAAAACAATATTTGCTGAAAGGCTAAAAGGATTAATGAATGAAATAATTGAAAAGAATAATCAAGAAGATAGCAAGAAAATTGCTATTTTTATTGATGAAGTGCATATTTTAGGCCGTCCAGAATATTCAATTGCTCTTGAAACATTAAAACCAGCAATGACAAGTGGTAGCATCATATTTATAGGGGCAACAACTGATGAAGAATATACTATGTATATAGAGAAAAATACTGCTTTGTATGAGCGTTTTGAAAAACTGAATTTACCAGAAGTAACTTATGAAACTACAATGCGCATATTGGAAGATATGTGGAAAGTAGAAATGCCAGAAACAGAACCAGTGAATTATGAGCTATTAAAAACAATTATAGATTACGGGAAATATAAACCTTCACAAGCACAGCCCAGAAAATCAATTAGGATGCTTGATGATTTAATTGGTTGGTATAGAACACAAGATATAATAATGAATGAAGCTTTATTAGATAAACGTATTTTATCTACAACAGGTGTAAACCCTAAATGGAATGTGGATGTAGATAAAACATTAGAATCAGCAAAACGTAGAGTATTAGGACAAGACCAAGCTATAGAAGTAATAGAAGATAGTCTTCATACTGCTGTAAGTGGTTTGAGTGATCCAACAAGACCTAAAGGTAGTTTTATGTTTTTAGGACCGACTGGTGTTGGTAAAACTGAACTTGCAAAAGCGTTGGCACAAGGAATATTTGGTAATGAAGAATCATTAGTAAGATTTGATATGTCAGAGTACCAGCATCCTGATAAAGTAAATGTTTTTAATGAAACATTAGCTGATAAAGCAAATAAAAGAGGTTTCTCAGTATTTTTGTTTGATGAAATAGAAAAAGGACATCGTGGTATTTTAGATTTATTTTTACAAATTATTGATGATGGGCGATTAACTAATCGATATGGCAGAGAAGTAACCTTTAGAAATGCGTACATTATATTTACAACAAACTATGGCCATAGAGACTTTGAAGCAGCAAGAAAAACGAGTCAATCTATGAGTGAAAATTTAAAAATGATTAGTGATATTTTACAACGACCAGATGGTTTTAGACCTGAATTGGTAAATCGTATGGATGCCTTAGTTCCATTTAATCCACTACAAAGTGTTGTGCGTAATAGAATTGTTGAAAAAAATCTTGAAGAATTAAAAGTAGAATTAGAGGATAAAAATATTAAATTTGACTATGAACAAAGGGTTATCACTTATATAACAAAAGAAGTTACTGATGAAGAAACAAGTTCTGGTGGTGGTCGTGAACTTAAAAGACAAGTAAAAAATAAAGTACGTGCATTAATTGCTAAATTAATTAATCGTAATACAGAAGGTCGTATTAATGAAATATCTATTGGTATCATTGGAGTGATGCGTGTAGATGAAAAGCAACGTTTAGTTGGTGAATCTTATCTCGGTTTAACATCATACAGAACAATAGATAATCAAGGTGTTATTACTGTACATGAAGGAAACGTAAAAAATGAGATTGATGCTACAAGTGAAAAAGCTAAAATATACAAAATCAGCCCTGAAAAAGAAGAAGATTATAGTACTATCTTCCAAGAAACTACTTTGAATTATTAAAAATTTAAATATTACACTTTGCGACCGTTTATATTGTGGTAAAATGTAGCTATAAAAAAGATAGGATAAGGTGGTCTCATATGTTAAAAAAATGGATGCAAAGGCTAATGATTGTATTCTTATTAGCTATTGCGGTCCTTTTGGTGTTTGGTGGTCAAACGCAAGGGCTTCTATTTAAGAATACAACGCCAGATAACGCTTTGGCAGCAAAAGTAGACGAAGATAAAGACAAAGATAAACAAAAGCAATCATATGCTTCTCTTATCTTTGATGAAACAGATAAAAACCAATCAATCATGTATTATAAAAGTCAAACCTCTTCTGGGGTGCCGACAGTTGAATCAACAATAGATAAAAGTGCTGGAAGTGGTGAAGGTGAGAAATATGCAGCATTTTTACAATCATTAAATAAATGGAATTTATATAAAACATATTCGGATCAAAAAGATGCTGGTATAGCTATACTAACAGCAATTGGGAAAGCTTTTTATGGTGTTCCTTTATTAGTTTGTTTATATCTTATGGATGGCATTGATGAACTAATTAAGCTTATAGGCAAGTTGGTTGGATACTTGAATATATTTAAGTATTTGACGGATAGTAGTGGTGATATTCCAAAAGGGAATCCATTACATGTCTTGCAACCATTAGCAGATTTGTATCAACAATTTAATACTATAGCAAAAATGATAATTGCTGGATTATTAGGTTGGATACTATTTAAAACAAGTGCAGGTATAGGTAGAGCTAGAAATCGTAAACATTATCTTGGTAATGGAATGATGAAAGTTGTTACAGCTCTATTCGCTGTTGCTTTCGGCGCCTTAATCGTAAGTACTTTCCTTGGTATTTTTGAAGATATGATGACCAAAGATCGAGATATTGCCAAAGATACAATTGGTGATATTCCTGCAAAAAACATTGTCGATACCCCTGCATATATTGATAGTAGTCTTTCTAACATGAAGAAGAATGAAGCAGATGCTAAAGGTTTAAACGGTGGTTATGTATTGTTGCATAAAAAATTACCAAAAAGTGAAAAAGAAGTAGAAAATGATATACCTACATCTGAAACAGTTAAATATTTAAATACTGGTGGGGATAAAGACAGGGAGATTCCAGATGGTAAGACATTACTATTTAAATGGATAGGTTCATCCACTATGACAAGTGAAGATATAGATTCGATGTATAAAATATCTGATAAAGATAAAAAAGGTGATATGTTTGGTATTTTCGGTAAAGACGAAAAAAGATCTTTCCAATTTAAATTATCACCAGGAAAAGACACAGTACAAACATTCGATAAAAAACGAATGGTGAGTACAGATTTAAATGCTGTTTCAGTACAAACAGCCTCATTAGCTGGTAATGGGCCAGTTGGTATTGCGCTTAATGGGCTTAAAATGGCAATAACTATCTATGGTACAACGATAGTTGTTGTAATATTATTGGTTTCTATAATTAGAGCATTGGTGAAAAGTACAGGATTATTTATAGCAAACGTGAGTGTAGCTTCTGTAGGGTCACCTGAGGCTCTTCTAGCTATACTTTCTACAGGTGTTATGTTATTTGTCAGTTGGATAAGTGCTTTAGCGCTAATGCCACTGTATTACGAAATGTCCACAGGTGTTCAATCACTCATTGAAGATGGAATTAATAAAAACTTAGATATGGGTGGTGTAGCTAAACAAACACTTGTTACTTTAGCAGTTTTATTTGGACAATGGTTTGCTGCAATTCTCTCAATAAAAAGTAGAGGAGCTGTATTAGGGTCTATTGAAGATTTCTTTAAAGGCATAATACACAAAATGTCTTCTATTACTGAAAATAGTGGTAAAAGTCGTGCGGCCCAAGCTTTATCAGATGTGAATAATGCAGATAAAGCTGGATATGAAGGTTCACTAAATAAAATGACAGAACCACTTCATAGAGGTAAGGAAGCTTTAGAAAATGCACCAGCTGTAGCGTTTGGAAAAGCAGGTGATATGGCTTCAGCAGTTAAAGATAAAGCTAAAGAAAAAGGTGCCGAAGGCTATGAAGGTGCAAAAGAAGCAGCTTCTAATATTAAAGGTAAATTTGGTTCTAAAGAAGAAGTTGATGATGCAGATAAACAAGGTGAAGCTATTAATGATGAAGTTAGAAAAGGTATGGATCAAATGGGGACTTCTTCAACAGATGGCATTAACAAGAACCTAAATAATCAAGATGAGGCAGTAGACAGAGCGATAAAAGACCAGGAAGCTATGAATTCAGCTGGCCAAGAATTGAAAGATGCACAAGATCATTATGATGAATTGAAGAAAAATGGGGCTTCACCTGCTGAATTAGCAGAAGCTCAAGAAGCTATTGAAACGGCACAAGGTAAATTTGATAGAGCTTCTGCTAATGCGCAAGAATCAGCGAAAGGTATGGCTGGAACAGGTGTTAGCGCAGAAAGCATTTCGGATGCTAAGAATCAAAGTGCAAGAGACTTTGCGAAAGCATCTACAGATGTTGCAACGGCAGAAAGAGACCTTAATGATTTACAAGAAGAAAGACAAGCAATGGTTCGAGCTGGTGCGACTGGTGACGAACTTGCAGGTATTGATAATCAAATTTCAAACGCACAAGATCGTGTTGAATCAGCAAAAGATAGACAAGATCTAGCACAACAAGCACATCACGCAAGTGTAGGTAATGCTCAGGCAGAAAAAGACTTTAGAAATGATTTAGTTGCAGCAAGACAAGGTGAAAGAGAAGCCGTTAGAAATCTTGAATCAGCTAAACAGACTGGTAATTTGAACTCTGAACAACAATCTGATTTACGAAGCAAAGCGAATGCAATATCACCAGAAATTACTGATCTACAATCACAAGCACAATCAGAATTACATGATGCTCAAACTGCACAAGGTGCTTTAGAATTTATGTCTCAAAATCATAATCAAGCATTTACAGCAGATGATGTTGGCAACTTCCAAAAATTTGCAGACAGTACATCTGATCAGGTGCAAGTTGCAAAAAGTAATTTAGACCAAGCTAAAGCCAATAAAGCACCTAAATCAGAAATTAGCAGATTAAATGAACAATTGATGAATGCGAATCGAGCTAATGCAAGCGCTCAAACAGTTATGAGTGCTATAGGTTCAGGAACAGCAAATGCAGAATCAATAACAGCACAAGAACAAATTGTACAATCAGCGATTGATCAACAACAAGAAGCTCAATCAAGATTGCAAAATGTACAAGCGCAAGCAGCAGGTGGAAATGTTTCACGTTCAGCTTATAATCAAGCGAATAATGATGCACAAGTTGCTACTCAAAACGCAAATGTTGCACGTAAAACATTGTCTGGTTTATATGCAATGAAAGCTTCGGGGTCTAATTCTTTAACAGAACAAGCTATGGGCAATGCTAAAAATAATGTGGCTAGTCAGATTAAACAAGCAGAAAGTAAAGTTGCTACATTAAGTAACGCTGGCAAAGCAATTGAAAATGTAACGAGTGGTGGCCCAGTCACTAAAGAAAGCACAGCCCAAATGGTTGAAGCACAACAAATCGCTCAAACGCAAGCAGCAGCCAAAACAGAACAAGCTAAATCAACATACAATGATTTGTCTCAACGTTTAACAGGATTGAAAGCACAACTTGCTAACGGTAAACCTGTTAGTGGAGAAGTAAAACGTATGCAAACAAATGTTGAACAAGCTGAAAAAGTTTTAACAAATGCAGAAAATAAAGAGCGTAGTATTAGACAAGCTGGATCATCATTTAGAAAAACAGGACGTACGATATTAACTAACATAGAAAAAGCAGAAAATGAAGTTGCTAATAAACAGATTACAAGTCAACGTAGAGATCAAGCTTACAATAATGTATTGAAAACAGGTGGTTATTCATCTGAACAACTTTCACAATTTAAAGATAATATTTCTAAAGATCGAAAAAGCTTACAAGAAAACGGGCGTATCTTTAAACGTGAGAGAGGTCAACGTTTAAACGATATTAACGATAAGCTTAAAAAAGCAGATAATATATATAAATCGAGTCAATAATTAACAAAACGTGTTGTTACTGATTGGTTCTAATGGTATAATTGATGTAGCACCATTGCCATAAAAGTGGTATTTTAGTAATAGAAATTCATTTTTATTACTGTATTAAAATAAAATAAAAAAAGAAAAGGATGGTTAAGATGCACGAGATACTAACAACAGTCGATTTTACTAGTTTTGTTCAAACGTTTGATTTAAACGCATGGGATTGGGATTCATTCTTCAAAAATGGTAAAAATGTAGCCAAAACATTCATTGGTGGCTTTATTGGTATACTGGGAGTCATTCTATTTGGCTTCGCAGCTGTATATCTGTTCAAAGTAGCTTCTAATAAGCAACAACGTGGTGGTCACGTTATGGAAGCTGTTATTGCATTAGCAATAGGTGGCTTAATGGTGTTTGGTGGTTATTCAGTATTAAACTCTATGGCAGAAGGCGGCTATGACACTGTAAATAAATTGGGTGAATAGTCTCAAAATATAAAATTAAGAACACGCAATATGCGTGTTCTTTTTTTATGAAATATTACTTATTTTAACGAAAAAAACCCCGAATTATGTGGCGTGAACGCACTAAAAATGATATAATAAAACCATGCAGTAACAACATTAATTATAAACTTCTTATGAAAAGAAAGGATGTAGCGTATGGGCGCTTTCAGCGTGAAAAAGATCGAAGTAAGTGAACCGATTACAATGTATTCAGACCTAGAAAGTGCGATAGAGTTTGGCGAAAGTTTCGCAACTTCAAGAATTGAAGATGAGAATGGTAAAGGTTACTTACTAGGTGGTCTAGAAGTATCGAATTTAAATGAAAGTAACTTATCTGAGGAAACAATAGCGAGGCTATCAAATGCATTAGAGGCTGGGAATATTAGTTATGCTGTATTTCCTGATGATCAAAGAAAAGGTAGACTACCATTAATTCTTGATAAGAATAGTCGACTGTTTTTAGAAACATCTTTAAAAGAGCTGATTGATAACTCTCTTATCAAATGGTATTTATATAAACTTCCTGGTGATATAGATCCTGACAATAATGAAACAAGAGGGTCTTCGTTTGTATTAGATGATGAAGAAAGACCTATTGTATTAAATTTTGATGAAATAGCAACTTATTTAGATGGTTTTGGTTTCGTTGAAAAACAGGAATCTTCTAATATATTTGAAAGTGAAGATGAAGATTCTAAAACCAAAGACAATGCTACTGATGATGATTCATTAAACAATGGTGTTAGTACTGAAAATAAATATTATGAAGATGTTTTTGGCATTGATGAACCAGATGATTATGATGTGAATAATGATAACTATGTAGAAGATAGTGATGAGTATGAAGAAGATAACGATGATTATGATGATGAAGCACCAGATTATAATGATATGTTTTCTGAAAATGAAGAAGATATCAATGTAGATACAGATGAATCGACATCATTAACAAATGAAAAAGATGAAATTCTCGATATTTCAGATGATGCTTCGGAAATAGAAGTTGAAAATGAAGCTTCAAAAACTGAAATTTCAGAAAGTGAAAAAGAAGTTCAAAAAAATGAACAAACCAATACAGATACAAAACAAGAAGAAATCATTGAAAGTGCAACTGAGTATGTTGTTTTGCCAGAAGAAGTAAAAGAAATAATCGACCGAATTGAATTACCTAGATTCACAGAATTTCCTACAGACGGCGTTTACCAAGTAACAGCAAATACGATGCAAAAAGAAGTTCATGACGCTAATAATAAGATTGATACGATTGAAAATAACATAAAAAGAGAAGCTATAAAACTTTATAGAAGCAATATGGCAAATTCTTTTGAATCGATTGCTAGGGAACTTAATACAGAAACAGGCAATGAAACAGTAAAGAGTTATTATCAAACGACTATTAATGCGCAAAACGATTTAGATATCGAATTTGATAATGATTTAAAAGAGAAGAAAAACGAATTACTAGATGAGTTTTATGGTCAAAGGTTTGAAAACTACAAAGCAGAAATAATGGCTAAACTGCAAGTATGGTTTGAAGATGAACATTATGATGAATTTGTAAATAACCCTTTAGAAGACTATAAAAATAAACGAAAAGAGTACTACACCGACCGTAAAGTAGATAAACTCACACAATTTAATACTTGGGTGAAATCACTCGAAACGACTGCAAGAGGTAAAGATCAACAAGAAGCAATGTTAGCTATTGATAGTTTCGTGACAAGTCAGCTTAACTCAGCTATGCCACATATTCATGCACTTCAAGAACGAATGGATGAAGTTAATCATTCGTTATCTCAAACAGAGTATCAGGAGAGAGCTGCTGAAAATTTACGTGAAACGGTTGGTAAAAATCTAGAAACTGATGAACAAGCTAAAATTTATAAATCAGAACGTGATGAAATCATTGAACAAAAAATCAAACTTGATACTGAATTTTCTAAGTTTAAATCCAGTATGGAAGAAGAAGCAAAATTAGCAAAGGAACAACATGAAAAAACACTTGAAGATATGAAAGAGGCTCACAAAACAGAAATTGAGAAACATAAATCTAATGAAGAAGAATTAGAAAAACAACGTAGACTAGAAGAAGAAAAGGCTGTTAAAGCAACGAATGAGAGTAATAAAGAAGGTAATAAAAAGGCAGCTAAATTTGCAGGTATTGCAGCGTTAGCATCTGCACTGATTTTTGGTGGTGGAACAGCTTTAACCTTAAATGGTAATGGCAAAGATTATGAGCAAACAATCGAATCTCAACAAAAACAAATTGATGAAACTAAAAGTGAGCTAAAATCTCAAGAGAAACAAATTAAAGATAAAGAAGAACAAATTAAATCTAAAGATGAAGATATTGAAAAGGCTAAAAAAGAAGCTGAAAAAGCTAAAGAAGATAAAAAAGATAAAAAAGATTAATTAAATATAAAACATCATAAAGGAGGGTAATTATGCCGAGAAACCCGTTAACTTCTCGAAGAAAACAAGACGAATTGTTTGAAAGGGACAAAGCGAAGGAGAGTAAGGAAAGAGGGAATCAAAGAACATTTGACAAAAGTCGCTTTAGAAAGAAAACATTAATATATTTCCTAATTGGTTTTATACTTGGTTTTATTTTTTCAGCTATAGTATTAGGCATGTTACATTTGTTTTTAAGTGTACTTATAAGGAATATGCCATTTTTAGATTTCGGTATGACGTTAACAACTAGCTTTAAAGAAGCAATTATCCATGTATCTACAACAAAACCAATGATGTTTGTAACGATAATTGGTTCATTGTTTTTTGCAATAATGGGTATGGTTTATCACATTAAATACGGAAAACGAGTGGCTTTAACAGAGGATCATACAGACATTAATACTTATGTTGGGGATAGAGATAAGTTAGAAACACATGAAATGTTTCAACAATATGAAATTTTCCCAGATGCAGGTGCTAAAAGTCGTTCTGTAGCACCAACAGCTATAGTAGGACATGCATTTATTGATAATGATATGCGCTTTAGCAAAGTAAAACTAGCAGAGCGTGATGATGATGGTGAAATTAAATATGATAAGGATGGCAAACCTAAATTACAATCTTTAAAGTTATTTGATAGTGAGATACAAAAAGATAGTTTTGAATCAATCGGAATTATGGATGAGTCAGAACAAACTAAAATTGATGCTTTTAAAATGAAATATAGAAAGAAAGATAACGGCAAATGGCAAACAGTTGGAGAATTTATTAAAGAGGATTGGTATATTCCAGAATATGAAATGCAACGTCCAGCTGGAGTGTTTTTTGTAGAAACAGCACCTGTTAATTCAGTGGCTATTGCTATTACACGTGGTAATAAAGGGCAGACATTCGTTAACCATACGATAGATATGTTCTCACGTGAAAAAGAACTTCAAAATAAATTTATTAATGACCCGAAAGGTGAATTATTTGCAGCTTTCCATAAATTATTAGAGTTACGAGGGTATGAACCAATAGTTTTAAACCTATTAGACCCTAGTAAAACACATCAATTTAACGTTTTAGGACCAGCTCTTTCCATGGCAAGAATTGGTGATTATGATAAAATGCGCGATTTATTAAATACAATAATGAACACATTCTTCCCAATTCAAGGTGATGATCCATTCTGGGGACAAGCACAACAAGCACTTGTGAAAATGATTATATTTTCAATGATTGATTATTATTTAGAAGAAGAAAAAGCTTATATAAATAAATGGACTGGTAAGCGTGATGAATCTACCATTGCTCGTGATTTAGATGAAATGTGGGGCAAAGTAACGATGTTTAATGTTTACCAAATGCTTACAACTATGAGTCGTAAAGAAGTTCTATTTTGTGAAAAAGCTATAAAATTAGGTGATCCTTTAACAAAAGAAGAATTAAAAAAGGTTCAAACTGGAGTTCCAGGGTTTAATGAAAAAGACGAAGAAGTAATGGTACCATTTACATCTGAGCAAGGTAATACTTATTTGCCTAAAGAAGTTGAACAGCTAACAGAGTTAACAGCATTTTTCAGATTAATGACATTGATGCCAGAAAACAAAATGAGAACTATTACATTGCAACAAAGTGATGCTATGAACTTAATGGCAGAAAGTGAAAAAACACGTGCTACAGTTTACGGTATTGCACTTGTGGCCATGCTATTCTTTACAAATGGTCCAATTACAGCACTTACGTCAGCGTCTCCGAGACAATCATTAGATCCATTGAGTTTAGCTTTCCCAAGAAGACTTAGATTTAAAATTAATAATGCGTTTTTAAAAATGCATAAATTGAATGGTAGAAAAGTTAAATTTGAAGCTTATAGAGATAAAGCGATGAAAAGTCAAATTGTAGGAGACAACAAAGAAGATTTCACACATGAAACTAAATTAGACAATTTAGGTTGGGTTGAATTTAGATTTAAAGGTATTTTTGAAGAATATGATTATATTGATGAAGGTGATGGCACAACAACTAAAGTCGCAAAACCTATTTATATTCGTATGAAGGTTATTGATGATAAGACTGGTTATAGCATGTTCACGTATAATTTTGAATTCACAAGAGGCTATGCCAAAACTGTTGATGGCAAACGCTTTGTTCACAACCCAAGAACAAATCAACGTATTGAACAAGGTGGAACATTACGGATTGGTGAAATTAATGAAAATGGCCAATTCGAACGTAAGCAGAAGATGGAAAAATTAATGGATGGTATGGAAGTATTACCTATTGAGCAAACTGATGCAGTATACAATATACGTCCAAAAGCAATCTTTAGTATTACGCCACCTCACTTGGCAGACTACATCAAAGTTGTAATCGTAATGGTTAGTGTACTATTTGATACAAGTGTAGGGGAATCTTATATAACTAAAGCAAGTGGTAAACCTTTCTACAAAACAAGATCTATATTAGATGAATTAGGTAATATGCAGTTTGAAGGCTTTGGTATTCCTAACTTCCAAACTAAATTATCTATTGGTTTAGGCCAAGGACAAGAATATACAATGATTCTTCAAACATTACAGCAATTACGTGATGTATACGGTGATTCAGTTGATAAAATCGTTTCTAGTAACACAGCTGTATTCATGTACTTAATTTCTAACGATACGGATATGTTAGAAGAATTAAGTAAGCAAGCAGGTACAAAACACGTATCAAGAGCGCAGCAAAAAACTGTTGGTAAGACAGTTGGAAATATGGTTGATACGTTTGATGATAATGTGAGTTATCAATATGGTACCGAAGAAGAACCTCTATTCTCTGTTAACGAACTTATGAGCTTCACAAACGGTGAATCAATGGTATTATCTACTGTTCACAGAAAAGATAATTCAGGTGGATCTGTTAGACCGAACCCGATTCATAATACAAGAGAAACATTAATGCCAATGGCCTATGCATTACATCAAAATGGCCATAATAGTCCAGTATTCAAACGAGCATTACAAAATGCAGAAGTAGCAACATCTTCAACAGATCGTGATGTTTATCAAGATATTCCTAACTTCACTAAACTATTAGATAGAAGAATGGAACAAGCAACTAGAACACCGTCTGTAACGAAACGTTATATGGAAAAATACGGATTAAACGAAGATGATTTGATTAATAAAGACAAAGACGAAATGTCTGAATCAATCATGAGAATGGTTAACCTCGAAATTGATATTGCAAATACAGGTCAAGTTAGTGATAAAGATTTAACGCATATCAATGATAATGAAAAAGAAATTATTACTGACGAAGAAAAGGTTGCTCAATTTGATGTATCATCAGCGAAATATCAAGTAGATGCATCAGAGCAAATTTATCAAAGTGAAATTCAAGAAGCACGAGATACTGAACAGAAAAAACATGATGAAGAAAATAGCCTAGTTTATTTAGATGGAAACTTGTCATTAGTACATCTTAAACAAACAGGTTTAATTCAAACACTGTTAGGTCAAGCGTTATTTGAATCTAAACTTAATCCTAATAAGATTAATGATAATATTTATACATTTGAGTTAGAAGGCAATATGAAACGTATTTACTTTAAAGGCTCAAATACTTTAGTAGCAGAATATGAAATTAATATGGGTGAATCTGATCAACAAGCCTCAGCTTGGCATGTTACAACAGAATTCATTGAAACAGTGGTTAAGAGAGCGACTAAAGGGCGCTTGAAATTCTCAGAAGATGCTTCCGAAGATTTAGTTAATGTAACAACTGTAGATGAATTATTTGAGTTTGATAACAATAACTTTGTTAAACAAAAATTCATTGATTTATTCAAAGCAGAAGAAGGTGAATCATAATGGCAAAAGTTAAACAATCTTATAAATTGCCTCCCTCTATTAATTTAAGTCGTTGGGATATTCCAATTTCATTGAAAAAGGGTTCTATAGGACCAGGGAAGCCAATAACCTATTTCGTTATTGTGATGAGTACAGCAACTTTCTTATTGTGGATGTTTATTGTTTCCTATATGCTAAAAAATCATTTTGGTTTTTTAGCACCTATAGGATTTACAATAGGATTCATTATGTTTTGTACAATTTCTTTAAAACGAAGCCCAACGGGTGAAATGGGATTTCACTCGTTCAAACCCTTATATAAATATTGGTTAAGACATAAAGACAGATTTATCCAAACGAGAGGAAATGCTAAAGTTTCGGAGGTGGAAAAATTGAAATGGGAAATTCCAATTGAAAGTATTGATGAAGAAACTGGAATGATAGAATACGTCAATGGTGATTTAGGTGCAATGTTTACGATAATAGGTAATGGATCAAGAGCCTTATTCGTAGATGAAAAAGAAAAAATCATTTCTGCATTTGAAAACGTGTTAAAGCAAATAGATTTAGGCGTTTCAATTACAGTAGAATCTAAACAATCCAGACAAGATTGTACTGAACAAATTAAAAATTTAGAAAATCTCAAAAATAAAAATACAAACCCTGAAATAGATCAGCTTTTAAGTTCTAAAATTGATATTATGAAAAATGATATTGAGAAAAAATTCAAATCAACACATCAATATTTATATATAAGAGCTAAGGATGAAGATCGTTTAAATACTGCTATTAATATTTTATTGAGACAACGTGGCGAGGGACTATTTAGATATATGGAAGTAATGAAAGGTGAAGTACAAAAAGATCGTCTTTCTGAATTCTTTAGACTTTCATAAAAAAGAAAGGATGTTTGTGAATGGCACTTAAATTATTTAAAAGAAAAAAACAAGAGGATAAGCCAAAAGCTAAGCGAGACAAGGTTAAATTAAATCGTCAACGTGAACCAGAAATAGAAGAACGTGTCCAAAAAGATATTGAAAATAATGAACCAGATTTAAATCCTAAATCAAAACAATACAAGAAGAAGAAAAAAGAACAAGTCAAAGAGCATTTGTTAATGCATAATATGACTTTAGACCGCATTGCCCCAAGAGGAAATATTAAATTTAACAGCATTGATTTCTTGATTGATGGTAGGGTGGCTACCATTTTGACATTTATTGTACGACCAGGCACGTTTAATAATCTTCGACCGTTGTGGGGCATAGACACAATTCCTAAATTAATTAGTAATAAAAGACTTAGAGAGAAAAACATAGAAGCTAAAATCATGCACAGCTTTGAAAGACGTTCAGATAGTTGGGCTGAGGGTAAGTTAGGCATAGCAACAGAAGTAACGAGTACAGGTTATGAAGAATCAGCGAATTCTTCACAAGCCTTATCTTCAAAAATCTTTAAGCAGCATTATGAAGATATAAATGAAATTACAGAAGAAATTTCTGCTGGTTCCAAATATTTAGACTTGTCAATTAGAGTGAGCTTAAAAGCACAATCACAAGAAGACTTGCAAGAAGCCATTAATGTTATTGAAGGTGAATATAACAGCGTATTCGGCTCAACTGTTGAATTAGTACCGTTTGTGTGTGAACAAGATACAGAATATGCCAATATGTTAGATACTGCACGTAATCAACGTGGCGAAAACTATATGCTAACGTCAAGAGAATTAGCTGGAAGCTACATGTTTGTTACAAGAGGAATTAATGATCCGTATGGTTCCTATATTGGCCAGTTATCAGGAGAGGTTAACAATGACCCAGTACTATTAGATTCAGTTAAATTTAAAAAGCTTGCTGTTATATATGCGAGAGATCGTGGTGAGGATTTAACATCTAAATTCTATCAAAATGTAAGATATAGTTATAAAGCAACTACAGCATGGGGCGTTAAAGTGGCACAGGATGCTATATCACAAGGTAATAGAGTGGTTGAATTTGTACTTAACCAAGAAGAACCTCTTAAAGTAGGAATGAATTTAAAAAACTTAACAGCATATATCCCAATGGATGATAAAGCAGCATCAATTAATATGTTTGAATGTTTTAGTAAAGGTTTTGATGAAATACCAGCATTTAACATTTTACTCGATAAGTTGAAAGTTATTATTGAACAGTTTAATAATGCACGTTCTAAACAAGATGATACGATTTTATTCCAAGAAGATTTTGATAATTTAGAAGATATTTGTACGGCATTCTACATTTACAAAAAAATGTGGGTTGATAAACCAAAAGAAAATAGAGAAGATATTAGACTACTTAATATTCCTTCAAAAGATTTACCTGTATTAGATGAATTTCAGTTCTTCTTATCACACGTTTTAGGTAATGCACAGTCTGAACAACAAGTTTATGGTTTGGGTGATAAATTAAAAAGTGTTAGTAAATTAGAGAGATTGATAAGAAGAATTAATAACCGTCATGGAGATATTTTTGGACGTACAACTACAGTACGTAGAGATGCTGTTCGATCTAAAGAACGTGTAATCTTTGATTTTAAAACGTTACGTTTGAGATCAGAAGAAGCATTGATGGGACAGTTTCTTAATTCATTTGCTTATGGTGAGCAAGAACTTGAAGAAGATGATGTAGTAATCATTCATGGTATGGATCAAATGACACCTACTGTTATTGACTTCTTAACAAAACGCTTTAACGAATTACATGAACGTGGTGTGAAAGTGGTACTGTTATATGAAAATCAAGATATTTTATTTAGTGAAGATAAATCATATCGCCCACATAATGATTGGTTCCGTAATGCAGATATGCGTATAACAAATTCCATGTCAGCACAAAATCAGCAAAGATATGAGAGTTTGTTGCATATCCAATTACCTGAATCAGTAAAACATGGTTTAAGTGGTTCAGATACGTATACTTACTTCTTGAATCGTGATAGAGAATCAATCATGTTTAATATAGACTATACTCACTAAAGCGTTTAGTACCAAGGGTTCATACATGATTGTATGGCCCTTTTATTATACTATTATCACTAAAAAAAGCGCTTTAAATATGGTATAATTACAATAAGCACTAAAAGAAAGGGTGTTGAATTATGGCAAGAAATAATATCGATTATAGTAAAAGTGGTCGAAGTCAAAAAGCACAGAAATTCAATAAGCATCAATTACTAAGAAAATTAAACAATTTGAATAGTAAAGACCGTCAGAAGTTACAAACAGAATTATTTGACGCAGAAGCACAATACGATGAATCCACGATTGAGAGTGCAAACAAATTACTAGATTTGCTCAATGATTCAGGAATCAATTATCAATTAATGGCAAGGAATGATGGTGGTGGTCTACTTGCTAAAGCCAAAGGATTGGGTGGTAATGATTTAACAATTACTATCGCACCTAAAGATAGTTTGAGTTTTAACCGTAAAACCAAAAAACAAGAATTAAGAAGCTCTGAAAGATTTGTGGGAAACATTAATGCAAATGGCCGAAATTATTACGTTGATCGTAAATCGGAAATGAAAAAAAGTGTTGATAACTATATTAAAAAGAACAATATTGAAAGAAATAGTGATGAATGGAAGAAGATATGGCGTCAATATTATAATGATGAACGTGTTAAACAATTTGATGAAAAGCGTATTGAATACATCGTTAAAGGTTTGACTGGGCAACTGCCAGTTAAAACGACTTATTTTAAAGGTGAGAGTAGAAAAGATAATAATTATGATCATGCGCATACTATCCTAGATGAACAAGGTAGACCAATTGTTAATTTTTATCGTAGAAAAGTATCAGAAGATTTTGAAAGAAACGTTGAAGACTATATAGAACACTACAATAATTTGAAAGAAGAAAACGTAGAAACTATAGAATCAACGCCTTTAAAGCAAATGATAAAAGAAACAAATGAATTGATAAACGCAGAAAGAAATGAAGAAGGCGAAATAACACGAAATGTAAAAGGGTTTGAAGAAACTGAGGTATTTGAACCAATAGAATTAAGTGATGATAGCGATTTTAGTGGTTTAGATTTAGATACTTTGTTAGCTTTCCATGACCGTAGAGATATTGCACGAGCTATTGCCTTTGAAATGCGAGAGAATGATGCGTTTACGCTTAATAATGAGAATATTAAAGGTGAATCTGGACTTAAAGATTTATTAATGGAAGAAACAGCAGGTGTTAAAGCTAGATCTGTTTTGCCTAGTGATTTAGCCGAATCAGAAATTCACATTAAAAAATATTCCGATTTATTAGCTTACACTGAAAAACTACTTAAACGTCAAGGGCTTACTAACATTAAAGCATATTATGATGAAGACCATGTTATTCATTGGGAAGGTACCAATAATTCTAAAGATGGTGAAATAGAAAGATCAGGAGAAATTGGCCAAATATTTTTACCAGATGAAAGTGGTTTAATCGAAACAGATTTTAAGACAATCGATGGTTCCGAAGATCGTAATTACAATATGATTGTTGGATATACAGCTTACTATCAAAGTAATGATAAAAATACAAAATTAAAACCCAAAACGATGACGATCGAAGATAATAATGGAAATGAAGTAGAAGTTGTGGCCTCCACAGATAAAGATGCAAATGGTAATCCAATTCCATTCCAAACTAAAAAAGGGAAATATCTGAGACCCGAGCGCTTTCCAGAAGATGAAATTAGACGTTTGAATGGACGTATTGACGATTATAACGCTAAAAACGAAGATAGCCCACTAGCTAAAGTAGAAACGATTGAAGTAGAACGTACTTTAAGAGACCGTTTGAGATTAAGAGGTTATGAACAATCACTGAACCAACAATTAGAAGCTACAGTTGCGAGACAAGTTCTTCAAGATACATCACACAGTATTGATAACACAAGTTTGAATAAGCTATATCATGGTGATGTTTACGGTATGCGTATATCTGAGAAAAATAAAAGTAATGCATCGATAGTACAAACATATAACAATCGAGTTAAATTTGACGACGATGTTCTTTTTAAATCTATAAATGAACTGGATGCTTCCTTTGATGAAGATAACGAAGATGAATATGAAGGTGAAGATTATTCTCACAGATTTAATATTCAAGAATTAGATGGTATCTTTGATAGAAGTGTTTCTACAGATGGTGCTAATTTAGGATTGGTACGTTATTTGACAAAAGGGACACAAGTATTAGATACAACTGGAGAAATTGTTCCTTCAATGGAAGGTATTACAGGTAGAGCACGTATTATTGATGATATGCCTTTCTCAGAAGCTGATCCAGGGGATCGTTCTATGATGGGCTCAAATCAATATATGAAGTCACGTAATGTAGAAAAATCAGTTGTAGCATTAATGACTTATAAAGGTTATACATTTGAAGATGGTGCTGTTATCAGTGAAAATTTTGCTGAAAAACAAGGTGAAATTGTAAACGGTTATGATGATGAAGGCAATATTAAACCACTACAAATAGGCGATAAGATTAGTGATATGCATGGTAACAAAGCAACAATATCATACATTGCTTCAAGCGAAGATGATGTGTTTAAAGATAACCCTAGTTTAGACGTTATTATGAATCCGCATTCTATTCCTTCAAGAATGAATACTGGAGTTCCTTTAGAAATGATAGACAACGGATTATCATTAGACATCAAACATAATGGTGAGAAAATTGCAGATGCAGGACTTTTGAATGTTGTAATAACTGATATAACAGCAGATGATAAAACAAAAGTATACGAAGATGAATATGATAAAGATGGCAATTTGATTAAAAAATCATCGAGAAAAGGGCGTTCATTTGGTGTACAAGAAGCATGGGTAGCTAATGCCTTAGGTTTAGAAGCTACTATGAGTGAGATTTATCAAAAAAATACAGAGCCATTTGAAAAAATGAAAGCTTATCTAAATGTAACAGGTTTAGATTTTGATAAAGATACCGTAATGATTCAAAGTAATGGATTTAATAATGGTAGAGAAGCACCAGATGAGGATGTAACGAAAGTAGAAATCAAAGACGGTATTGAATTACCTAAAGATGGTGGGTATATTGAATTACCTATTGAAGTTGAATTACCGTCTGGAGTCAAAACAAGATATTTAAATGTAATGCCTGAGAAATATCGAAATACACAAGAACTATTTGACGGAGATCGTATGTATCATGATTACTCAACTGCTTATAGTCGTATAGCAAAATCAGCATTAAAATTTGATGAAATATCACAAAAATATAAAGTGGAATTACAAAATACAATCGAAGATTTAAAAGAACAAGATTTATCGGAAATCGATTTAACTAATGATGAAGACCGTATTAAACTTAGAAAGTCATTGACTAATGACGAAGATATTAAAGAATTTGACCAAGCAATAAAAGGATTAAGAGAAGGCCAAAATCAGCAAAGTAAAGAGATTCAAGGAAAAGTAAATTCGCTTACATCTAGAATTATTGATGATAAGTTAGGTGGCCGATCTAATCTTAGTGAACGTTTGGATGAATTCGGCGATACACATATGTATCGAAGTAAAGATACTAAGGCAATTAAACAAAGTATCATGAAAAAAGAAATTATGAGTAAGGAAGTTCCTAATTCAGTTACATCTGTAGTTACAGCAGAACCTAATGTAGATATTGATACTATCAAAGTTTCTCCAGAAATTTACGATAAATTAGCCGTTAAAAATGAAAATGAACGTGTATTACTATGGAGAGATCCAGCACTACATGATGGCTCAATGAGAGCTTTTAAAGTAGAAAAAGACAGTAATATCAAAGGTGTCGGTATTAATCCATTAGTTACTGAATCATTTGGTATGGACTTTGATGGAGATACAGTTGGTGTTTATGCACCTAAAACGAAAGAAGCTCAAACTGAGTTAAAAGAAAAAGCAGCCCTAGAGAAAAACTTAATTGATCCTACTAGCTTAGAATTCACTGGTAATATAGGAATGGACTTTGTTTCAAGTGCGTATGAAAATGGCTATATTCGTGATAGAAACAATAGTATTACACAAGGTCCACTATTAGGTAGAGAACAAGATATAATAGATGAAAATGGTGAATATATTAAACCCAAAGATCAATTACATTTTATTTTGAATGAAATGGCACATAAAGAAGATGGGGCCAAAGAAATTAACCAACTTTGGAAAGATGTAGTTACGACTGATAAAAACATTGCTACAAGCAAAGTTGATTTTACTTCAAGAGAGCGCTTTAAAGATTCAGTGATGGCTATGGCAGAAAAAGGTGCTAAAGGTAAACCTGATGGCATTGAAAATCAAGAAATAGCTGAACGTATTAGACAAAAAGAAGAAGAACTTAAACGTAAAATGACTTATAGGGAACGCATGGCCGAACCTGATAAATATATTAGTGATCAATCAACGGTTATGGATTATTACGACCGAGGATCAGAAATGGTACAAGCTAAAAGAAACTATGAAGCATCTGGTAACAAAAAAGAATTAGAAACATATAAAACACTTTATAATCCTTATACGATTGATGAAAATGGAGAAAAAGTTCGTAATAAAGGATCATTAGGTTATGATCAAGATAAAACTAGAATGGCTCAGTCAGGTAAAACAGATTTAACTGGTTTAGCAGGTGCTAAGTCTCAAACTCTTGTTGGTTTGATGTATGATAAAGAAGGTGGGGCTATGGCAGCAATGGAAGTCACTGAGCCTTTAACACAAGCTACATTGAAGTTGAAACATGACCCTAACCAAACACCAAAAATCAAGAAACTTCTAACTGACTATGATGGTATGCTTGCGAATGGTGGATATAGTCATAATGATTTTAAGCAAGAATTTAAATCCATGTACGATGATGTAGGTTTAGATGTTCGTGATGAACATTTAGATGCTGTGTTTGATACATTGAGTGATGGACAGACAGAAAATCCTAAAACACTTCCAATCCAAGAAGTCATTGAAACAAAAATGAACCCAATTATGAAAGCGAATCTATATGGATATGATGCTATGCGAGAAAGTGCAACAGGTATTGAAAAGAACACACAAGTTGATAAAAATATGTATGAAATAAAAGTACTGGATAATCAAAATAAATGGGTTTCTAAAGATGAAACTGGCAAGACAAATCAACCGAAGTCAAATATGCAAATGCTAAGAGATATATCTTTAGGTAAGCAGGAAGCAAATCAGGTAGAGCTAATGACTTTTAATTCAGGTGAAAAATCTAGTATACATGTTCCCAAAGATTTAGAACATGTAACAATTAGCAGTCGTAAGCAAGTAGCTGATAATTTTGCTAGAGAACATCAATGTGGAAAATATGGCCAAGAAGCTGTTAAATTTCGGCAAGAAAGAGATTATGAACAGCAAATTAAGCAAGGAAATGAAAAAAACACTAAATCATCGGCCAATACGTTAGGCATGATAGCACCACATAGCAATAATTTAGATAAGTCGAATGATGTTAAACAGAAAAAGGATTCAGATGAAATACAAATGGAAATGTAATTTTAATATTAGGCATTAAGAATGATTTACATTAGTATAACAATAGATTAAAATAAATATTGTAGTGCCCCATCCTGGCACTACAATGTTTGAAAAAGGAAATGGACTTATATGAATACTCACAAGTTCAAAGTCCTAGACCACCTTTCTTTTTCAGACCACGTTGAGAATGAATGGTCTAAAATCGGCTTACACATTTCTCAACATCCTTTCTTTTTTTATGGCGCTTTGCCCCTCAGGGGCAAGCGTCTATTTTTTTTATAAAATTATCTTTAAAACCATGTAGTAACAACACCTTTATGTTATAATAGAGGTATATCATTGAAATTGAGGTGGTCAATTTGACAGATAGAGAAAAGTTAATGGAAAAGCTTAGTGATAGTTCTAAAAATATTTTAAAGCGTATGAGAATTAAAATTTCACGTGAGGAAAACGAAGTCCTATTTTATGTTCAAGAAAGTAAAATTATAATTGCCTCTAAGTTATTACCAATAGATATTTTAAATGAAATACCGAATATTCAAGTTGATAATTTAGTGAATGAAGATATTGATGAATACTTTGACAGCTGGACTAATGATATTTATAACGGGACTACAAATGACATTCCAGAGTCTATTTTCGAAGTAATTATTGAATTAGATAATCAAATTATGAACAAGAAGTCTAAATCAATGAAGAAAAAAGCGTTGAAAATTGATCAAGATTTTTGGTTCCAACGATTAAGAAGTCTTATAAATGAGGATGTTGTTAAGTCTAGAAAACATTTTATGAAGATAGCAACTTATTGGTATGTACTAATCGAATATGAAGGCTATAGCGAAGACGAAGTGGTTAATGTTCTAGCACAAGATGGATTTAAAATGAATGAGATTATTGATAATTGGAATGTCGAAAGTTTATCTTCATTTATTGAAAAAGTTTATTATATTGCTAGTACAAAACAGATAGAATACTTTGTTTATATAATTAAAGAATCATCTGCCTCAGATGAAATAAAGGCAGAGCTGATTGATAGTGTTATGAATTCTAATATGATTGATACTTGGAATCCAAGTGAAGAAATTAAATCAAAAAAAGAAGGATGAACGTGAAATGAAACAATTAAATGAAAAGAAAAAAGAGAATGAGAAGATTCTATCTGATTTACCTATTGTTATTGAAGGTGGTCAATTAACAGTAGAAGATGAAACCTTAGATATAAAATTAATTAAAAAAGAATTGATGAATAATAAAAAGCAGAAAAAAGTATTTTATACGGTAGATCATGAAGAATTTCCTGAATCGTATAATGTTATTCGTTTATATTTACCTTTAATGGGCGATAGTGGCTATGTACCTACAGAAGAAGAAGTCAGAACCTTATTTAAAGGTAATAGTATTGTTCCTCCTGAAAATGCATTCTTAAGTAGTAAGGGAACACCATACTCTTTAGAGTCTATAAAGTTTAATCCACTTGCTGAGAATGTCATTCCTAAAACAAAGAAGAAGCTTAATTTCTATGGAGAAATGATACCTACATTTCCTAAACAACGGAAATAAAAAAGAAAGGATGATTAAAGTGGTCAACTGGTTAATATTTGCTGAAAAACAAGATCAAGCTAAAAAAATTGCAGATGTAATTTGCGACAAAAAGAAACCAGAAGGTAGTTTTAACGATGGTGGTCTTGGTGGTCAAGACGTATCTTCTAAACTTAAAGGAGAAGTAAGAATTGTTCATTTTAAAGGGCATTTATACGAAATGGAAATGCCACCTCTACAAGATGAAAGATATAGTTTGAAGTCAGAAACTAAAACAAATCGTTTTGGTATTGAAATTGGTAGTGAAACCAAAGACATCAAGGATGTTTTTCCACATTATCCAATACAATTAAATTTAGATACGATACAGTGGAAAATTAAAACAGATGCTAACAACAAAGCTACTACTAACAAGAAAATAGTTAACAACATGAAGAAGCTATATCACATTGCTGAAAATATCATTGTATCGACTGACTTTGATAATGAAGGAGAAATGATATTTCGTAATTGGCAACAGATTAATATAAAAAATCCTAAATGGGATTCTCTTTACAGAGCTAAAATGAATTCAACTACACCAAAAGAGATTAGCGCAGCTTTTGATAACTTAATACCATACCAATCTGGTTCAAACAATGTTTTGAACGCAATGCACGCACAAGGTTTTGCGAGAAGCATTGCTGATTATGAATATGGTTTAAGTTTCACTTTTTATGGATGGATGTATGCAAATAGATTTAATACACAACGTGGACAATATGGCCGTTTGAAAAACTCACTATTAGGAGTTGTGTATCAACAAGAAATTGAACATGATAATTTTAAACCTAGCTCTAATTATCGTATAGATATGGTTTTGCCGAATGGAGATATACTTCAAGGTGATGAACAAGTGACTTTCAAATCGAAACAAGATTGTGAAAAGTATATAGCTACTCAAAATTTACCTAATGAAGTAGAAATATCATATACAGAAGAAAAACAAGAAAAGACAGCACCCAAACTTTATTCAAGAAATGAACTTTTAGTAGCATTAATGAAAAATCACGAAAAAAAGTTAGGTGCTAAAGATAGTTGGAACACTCACTTACAAGCTTTATATGAAAGGCATTCATTATTAAGTTATCCTCGAACGGACGTACAATATATTTCCAATGAAGTTTATAAGACCTTACAAGAATTAGTGCAAACTGAGAGTGTTCAAAACCTTTTGAATAAGCAAATCAATCGTGTTGTAACGGAAAATAATATTGAAAAGGATATTATAATTGATCCGAATAAAAGCCCAGAAACTAAACATGTTAATGAGAAGAAGCTAGAAGGTGAAAGTCATTTTGCCTTAATACCTACAGATAAAGAACCATCACAATTTAATCAACTTAGTGAAATTGAACAAATTGTATACTTTGAGGATTTAATTCGGACTATGGCAATATTTTCAAATCCTTCTGTTACGCTTAAACGTAACTATAAAGGTCTTGAAACCTTTAAATCGACTCAAACTAAAACGCTAACGCATGGTTATAAAATCTTACTTGATAATATCAATGAAGACAGTGGTCAATTTCCAAGCGCAGGAATGTACAAAGTTCAATATAAAGCAACGGAAGTAAAAGCGAAAAGACCTTCACTATTTACGAAGATGTCATTAACTAGCATGACTAAACGTGTGAATTGGGGTACAAGTGCCACACGTGATGCTACTATTGAAGAATTAATCAATAAAGGATCACTAATTTTAGATAAAAAATATTTAAGAATCAACCCTCAATTAAAAGATACCATTAGTATACTTTTAGAAAAAGGATTAATTGATTTTGAAATGACATCAGAATGGCAAGAACAACTAGATAAGTTAACTTCTCATCAAGATGCTTTGAACTTTATTAAAACAACTAGAAATGATACTAAAATCGTTCATGATACTTTCAAATCTATGTTGAATTAATTGTAAAAAAGAGAGGATTTTGTGGTTTGAATAAAATATTTGTGAGATTAATGGATGGTCGTAGAGTCAATGCAAAAAAGGTTATTAAAGAAAGTAATAACATTAAGGAATGGAGTATTCTGGTTGTTGACGAAAATCAAAAACAAGAAATCATTGATATTTCACAAATTCACACCATTGGAGGAACATGATTTGGAAACAAAACGAAAAATGGTATTTTTAGAACCATTTATAATAAATAAAATTGATACATTCATAAAGGAATACGTCCCACATACAAGAGGTAGGGTGATTAATATAGTTGTGAGTCTTTTTTTGCTTTTAGAAGAAAAAACACAAAAACAGTACATAAATAAAGCAAAAGATTATATTAGAAACTCTGATCATTTAGATTTTGGTATTAAGTATGGTGAAAGGCGTAAAGGAAAAAAAGCTGTCGCTGTATTTATATCTTCAAAATTAGAAAAGAAGTTTTCTAAGTATCATGATAAGATTTTGATAGTTGCAGCACTTCTTTATGTTGGGATAATCAAGGATGGTGAATAAGTTTGTCTCGGAAAAAGAGGAAAGATGTTGAGTTTGAAGCTGATTTAAAAAACAGTAAAAATCCAGATTCAGATGTAAATGAATCTGGGGTTAATGGTCCTGACAAAGGTGGTAGTGTCAATAATCAAGACCAAAAAGAAAATACAGATAAAGAAAGTGAACCCAACAACTCAGAAGAACCAAAAAATCAAGAAAATGGTTCACCTAATGGTAGTAATAATATATCTGATGAAAATAATGAAAAACAAGAGGTATCGCCTGAAAGTCGTGTTTTTGATAAAAATCCAGAAGAATTATCACAGGGGAATCGAGAATCAAGAGTTGAAAGCTCTCCACCACCCAATGAAAATGTTGGGCAAGATGCTAATAGCGTAGATGATAAGGAAGATACCGAAGACTCTAATGATAAAGACGATTCAGAACAAAATGATGAAGAACCATCAAATAGTGATTCTATAGAAGATAATAATGATGAAGATAAACAAATATCCGATGAAGCTGAGGATAGTAAATCTGTAACAGACGCAAGTGAAATGGAAGACAGCAAAGTTTCAGAAAGCAATAATGATCAGTCACTTCAAGACAGCAAAATCGGTGGTTTAGCTGGTAAAGCATCAGACACTATGGATACTATTAATAAAGCCAAAAAATTTAATGACATAAAAAATATGTCTAAAGAGCAAGCATCAAAAGAATTATATGAAGTTGGTAAAACTGTAGTTAAGAAAAAAGTAATGGCAGCAGTAACATCAGCGATTGCACCATATATATTACCTATCATACTTGCAGCAATAGCCATATTGTTAACTGTTTTCATAATTATAGGGGCTATGATTAGTATCACAGAGAATAAAAAACCTGCACAAGAAGGCTGTAAAGTAGTAAATGAGAATAGTAGTGATGTAAACATTAAAAGTGGTGATGCTGAAAAGAACGCTAAAACCATTTATGACTACGAAAAGAAACATGTTAAAGGTTCAACGGCTAAGGGTAGAGCTGCTCATTTAGGTAATCTATATATTGAGTCTGCACGTACGTTTGATCCTAAAACAATACAGGGAAATAATTCCTTTAAAGAGTCTATAGCTAAAGATCCATCAGCTGGGGGCTATGCTTTTGGTATAGCACAGTGGGACTCTGAAAGACGTGTTAATTTATTAAAGTATGCTAAGAAAAAGGACAAAAAATGGAATGATCTTGGCATACAATTAGATTTCATGCTTAATCATGACGGGTCAGATTCTGAGGTTATTAAAAAACTTCTCAAAAAAGATGATGATATCAAAGGAATTACAGAAGATATTATGAATGATTGGGAACGTGCTGGAGATAAATCATCTATTGGTCAACGTCAAGCAGCAGCTTCAAAATACTATGCGAAATTTAGTAAATCTGACGATGATAGTAGCTCAGAGGATAACCTAGAGGATGCAACTGATGCAGCAAGTGATAATAGTGATGCATCTAAAAATAGTGGCTGTGATACAGGTAGTAGTGGATCTGGCAAAACAAGTGGTAAGTTAGGTGCTTCTGTTGATGCAAACGGTGAATCTGGTAAAGTTCTAAAGCAATGGTCATCAAAAGAAGAAATACCTGAGAAGTATAAAAAACATATCGAGCTCCCTGAATTTTCTAATAAAAAATTACTGAAATCTGATAAAAATATTTTCCCAGAAACAGGTAATTTAGGAGAATGTACAGAGTTGACATGGGCTTATATGTCACAACTTTGGAAAGGCGAACAACCGATGAATGGTAATGGTAACGTAATTTATAAAGCGTATAAATCACAAGGTGCAAAAACAACGAATAAACCAACGGTTGGATATGGATTCTCTTCAAATCCTCCTTATGCTGGTGCAACATTATCTAGTGTTGGTCACACTGGCGTTGTTATAGGGGTTATGGAAGATGGCAAGTGGCTAATGTCAAATTATAACCTAAATGGTGAAGGCAGCACGAAGAAAAAACGTGTTGAAACATTTGCATTAGTTGATGGAAATAAGAAAAAAGATGGCATTACATTCTTTAGTGGTATAGGTGGTTCTAAAATTAAATCAAAAGATTAAGAAAGGATTGAGAAAAATGAATAAGCAAAAAATAATTACAATTGGTGGATTGCTATTATTATTAATTGTTGCTGGTTTGACCGTTTGGTTTTTAACAAGTGATTCTGAAAATGAACAAAGTACATCTAAAAATGAATCAACTTCACAAAAAGCTGAACCTGCTTTAACTCGTGAAAAGGATGAAGAAACCGAAGAACAACAAAAAGTAGAAGCTGAGCAGAAAAGACAAGAAGAAGAGCAACGTAATAGTGAAAAAGCTAAAAAAGAAGATGAAAAACAAAGTGTTTCTAGTTTAAAGAAAGATGCTGAATTTGTTTTAACTAAGTCTATTACAGGTAAATCAGATGAAGATGATCCTAAATTAAGTGAAACTGCTACCAAAGATTTAGGTTCCAACCTCCCAGATGAAGAAGAACAAGACGCAGATAAAAAAGATGTTGAAATCAAAAACTTCAAATTGGACTTTGATAAAAAACCCGATATGAAATCAGACAAATTGCAAGGTACAATCACATTTGACTTAATTATCAAACCTAAAAATGATTCAGATATTAAGCCTAAAACACAAATAGATACTAAACGTTCTATTACTTTTAAACGAGAAGATGAAAAGCTTAAAGTAAATGAACTTAGATCATAGGAGGATGGTACTATGGCTAAAACATGGTTCTATATAAGTCTAGTTGTTTTTATTATTATGGTGGTCGTATTAATTGTTACAACTAGCACATTAAATCAAAAAAAACAATCTGCCGAAAATGAAAAATTAACGTATGAGCAAAACAAAGAGACTATTAAATCTTTAGACAGAGAACATAGTCAAAATCGTGCTTATATTGCTGAGGTGGAAAATGATCCAAATAGCGTTGCGAAAGAAGCAAAAGCTAATGTTGATACATTTGTTGAAAAACTTAAAAGTTTTGAAAATAAATCAGATGATGAAAAACAAGAATTATATAAGTCAGAGTTTAAAGACGTTGCTACAGAGAGTATAATTAACAATTCTGACCTTACTAATTTAAATATTCCAGATGATTATGAAACATATATAGGTACTTCTAGAGGCAAGAGCATACAAGTACTGGTTCAAGATAAATCTAAAGAAGCAAGTCGCATTATTAATGTGAATTATGATCCTTCAACGGACAAAATCGAAAATATTATCGAATATAAAGTTCGTAACTAGAGAGGTGGTCTAAAGTATGAAGGATTTAAAAAAGAAGACAAAAAGTCAAAAAAAAGAAGAAGGTAAACAAGCAAGAAAATTCTTAAAAGCAAAATTCAATGAAAAGATTGGCTATTGGTTTGTTGCATTAGGGTATTTTATTAAAAACAACTTCAAAGCGCATATTAAGAAAATTGCTATTTTATTGGCTATTGTTAGTTTTGTGATGTTAATAATTTCTATTGTTAATATCGCAAAAATGAATCAGCCCACACAAGTTACTAAAGAATACGAAATAAAAAATGAAAAACTAGAAAGACAACTAAAAGATTCACAAGATACAATAAATAATCAAAATGATAAAATCAGTGAATATGATATTTCTAATGATTCAAAAATCGTTGAGGCATCAAACGTTATTGATGACGTTTTCAAAGGTATGTACAACATAACTTCAAGTGAAGAATATGATAGCAATCGAAAAGAAAATTTGAAACTTTTTAAAGACAGTAACGCAAATTGGGTTAATAAAGTCTACAGTGATAATAAAGATGATACTGGTGAGAGTGTTATCGATAATTTAGGTTTAACTAGTGAGATACAATCTTTTGGTTTATACAGCAAAGAGGTTGATCCTGGTAAGGATGAAAAAATAAATTTCAAAGCTATTGTTGAGTACCAATCTGCAATTGACGATGTATCTAATGAATATGCTACTAGAACACATCAAAGTGTATTTAATATTGAGGTTGACTCTAAAGACAATAAAATTACTAATATAGAAAAAGAAAACAAGCTTAAAACACTTAACACTGTGAATTAAGTGAAAGGATGTTGAGAATGCAAAAACAAGTGGATGACCCAATACATCTAAAGGATGCATCTATTTTTAAACGAGGATTATTTTTAACATGTGGGATATTTATAGCTTTAATCTTTAGTCTGTTAACTGGATTAGTTATAAGTTTATATGAAGTGAATACTTATTTAAGTATTGGATTAGGGATTGTAGTATTAATAATGTATAGTGGTTTTGCATATGGTTTATATCGTGCTTGGCAGAATATATCTATAGATTATGATTTTAGAAAAAAAGGAATGCTAACAAAATCAAATTTAAAATTGCTAAGCATTGCCGTATTAGTTATGATCATCATACACTTTTTTGTAAGTTTCATGAGTAAAGAATCAACTATTATTTTAAATCAAAACACGTTTAATATAGTAAGTGTATTTTTATTCCATGTTATTTTAGCGCCTATTGTTGAAGAATTACTATGTAGAGGTATATTTTTATCTATATTTTTCAGGAAAACGAATAGAATTTATGAAAGACTAGGATTTGACGCAAATAAAACAAACATGTTACTAGGAATAATCGTTAGTGCTTATCTTTCAACTATTTTACATGGTATTAGCAGCTGGCCAGTTTTAATCACCTTATTTACCAATGGAGTGATAGCGAGTGTTTTATATTACAAATCTAAACATGTAGCTACAAGTATTGTATTCCACTTCATTAACAATGCTGTTGCATGGATCAGTTTCATTTTACTTTAAAATCAAGGTTGAAACATTTGAGGGATTGTAATATTATACTTTATAGACTGGTATAATCAGTAATGGATGTTGAGGATTTAGTTAGCTTATATTATATATAAATCAGTTATATTAACTGTACATATTAAATATGATGATAAAGCGTTACCTTTTGAAGGTAACGTTTTTTTATACATAAATGAATGTATGAACAGTTGACTGTAATAACAGTCAATGATATAATTAATTATAGAAAGGGGTTATTCAGATGAATGAACAAGAAATAAAAGATTTTATACAAAACAACTTATTAACTAAGCATGAAGCTTTAAAACAGTTTAACATTACATCAGCTGCATTTGATAATTATGTTAGAAGATCAAAATTTGAGCCCTTCATTAAAAAGGGACCTAGAATAAATCTTTATTTGAAACAAGATTTAGAAAGATTTTTTTCTGAAAACACCTTATATAGCAGCTCTGGTCAAACTGAAATTAAAGTAACTAGAAAAAAACAAATTAAAACTATTAGATTTGGAAAAATTGATGCTGTTAACAATAATTTACAAGATACGCTAAAAAACATTATTGAAAGATATGCTTTGGCACCTGTTTCTAGTCATATAGAAGTGTCAGATGTTAGTAACAATACAACCGAAGGTAAACGAACAGAATATTCATTTTCAAAAGAAGATATAAAAAACATTGAGCTTCAAAAGTACATTAAAGCTACATTAGTACAGCTATCAACTGATCTAACAGATAAAGAGTTGGCAAAAGCAATAGATAACAATTCCTTTACTTATGATTATTTAAGTTCTATTAATTTGAACGATTTCAAAAAAGAAAAACCATTAACCGAAGAATCTCAAGTTATTTCAGGTAATAAACTTAGAACATACAATTTCTTGGGGCAGAATTATACATTTACTGAATTTATATATGCTATAAAAAATTATTTAAGATGTAGTCTACCTGATCCTAAAGGTCAACAACTAGATATAATTGTAAAGTCAGCTATTCGTAAAAATGGTTTTGAAGATCCAGATGCATTTCTAAATAAATACATTTGGAAAAGAGAGGGTGATGATAATGTCAGAAATTAATCAAAATCTTAAAAATCTAGACTTTAACCAAGAAAAATTGATAAAAGGCAAAAATATTTAGGAGTAGCAACTATGATGGATAATCGAAAATTATTAGAAGAATTATCATTTAATTTTTATAAGTCGCAAAGACAAGTTAGTCATTTTTATTCGTATAATATATTAAAAGATTATGATATTACCTATCCACAATTTCTTGTGTTGAAGTTACTTTGGGATAATGAATCAGTTACAGTAAATGAAATAGTTTATGCATTAGAACTTAATACAGGTGCAGTATCTCCCCTACTAAAAAGAATGGAAAAGTTAGAATTAATTAAAAAGGAAAGATCTGAACTTGATGAAAGAAAAGTCATAATTTGCTTAACTGATCGAGGATTAACCTTAAAAGACGATATATATAATGCTTTTATCAAAATTGAGAATGCTTTAGGGCTTAATATTAAAGAGATAGAAGAACTAAATTTACTGCTTAATAAAGTAACTGAGTCGTTTAAAGCTGAAAAAATGAAATTAAAAGAATAAATAAAACTATAAGGGAGGAAAATCATGAATATTACTTTGCTTTATGCACTATGTTGGTCATTATTGGGTTTATCTTTAACTTTAAAATTAATAGGCTCTTACATGTTACATGTTACGGAAGGAGAGAAGGATTTTAACAAGAAACTAAAGTTTGTTAGTGATATTGCACCTATACTGCTAACAGTAGTTTCTATAGCTTTATTAGCCTTACTATATATTACTGATCTTTTATATTTTTCTTAGAATCATTACAAAAATGGCAAAATGCGACAGTGTTTCAAAAAAGGAGTGAATAGCATTCTTTTACTTTTTACTGGATATATAATTTTTATATTGATTTTATTTTCTTTATTCCAAGCGATAGCAAGTGTACCTGGGAGTCAAATTCAAAAGAGAAGGATAGAGCAAATATTTTTATTTGTATTCTTAGAAGGTGTGAATGTCATAGCAATAATATTTTATTTATAAATTTAGATTAATCAAACTATAGGAGGTATTTAAATATGAAAAAAGTTCTAGTTTCCACTATAAAATCACTTGCTGCAACATTGATGATACATTTATATTTTATGGCTGGCATATATATTTATAGCGCTATCTTGCAAATCAGTATGAAACCTAATTACATTGACGAAATAATTACATTATATAGTGAGCATTGGTTAATTATCTTATTAATAACAATATTATTAATTTGTGGAATAACTTATAATTGCTACCACGATGTTAACGACAAAATCATTAGACAAATGGCTAAAGCAAATGAGCGAAAAATAAAAAAATAAAGGAAGTGTAACGCATGGCAAATGACATCATCGATATAATATTTAATATAGCAAAGTCTATTTCAATAGTACTATTTATTATTTGGGTTGTGAGCAGTATTTTGCAAAAGAAAGATCACTCAGCTTTGGGTCTGGCAACAATAATCTCGTGTGCAATTACTGTTATTATATATATTTTAAGGTAGGAAAGGACGTGTAAATAATGGATATTATATTATTTAATGTAGCTAGAATTATAGGGTTATTAATGTTTACATTATCTGGAATAGCAATAATTATGAGTTTATTCATATTGGGTAAAATGGGGGATGAAGATGGAAGAATAAATAGTGAAGATATTAAGGAGTATGAAACATTAAGATTGTATGGAATAATTATTCCAAGTTTAGCCGCGATAGTATCTCTTATTATATTAGCCCCAATTATACTTATTGAATTATATACAAATATGTAAATGGGAATACGGGGGTTACAAAGATTTCGTTAATTATTATTTGTTTAAAAGTATACTTTTAAACTTGTTTAAAAGTATACTTTATGTTATAATATAATTAGTTAAAATATAAAGTTACTGGGAAAGAAAGGAGTTATTTAAATGAGTGATTCAACTAATTATACGCAACAAGAAGCACCCAATAATGAAACAATTGATACAACAGCAAATAAAAATAAAAAAACGGACTATAAAATGGTGAAAGTGAACAATGAAGTGCATAAAAAACTTAAAATGAAATCAGTAGAAACTGGTTTTTCTATGCAAGAAATTGCAGAAGAAGGCATTATGAACAAGCTCAACAATATGTAATGAAAGATTAAAATACTTTTTTTCAAAGAAAATAAAGATAGAAAACGAAGAAACAATGAGGTGTATAATCGCTTTTTTCAAGATATTGAAGAAATGAAAACTTTTAAAAAGCATTATTAAATAAGATAAGGAGGTACGTATATGATTAAATTGTTTAATCTATTAAAATCAAGTGGTGCATTTGTAATATACTTTTGGTTAACCACAACATTTGTAGGCTTATTTTTTTGGTTTGTAACACCAAGCCTAATGAATTCAGTTACTAAAAGCGATTCAGAGATGTATATATTACTAAATTTTGTAATATGGTTATTTAAGCCAGTGCCAGTGATAGTATTTATAGTATTTTTAATTATAACAATATTGATAACTATAAGTTGGTTGAAAGATAAAGGTAGTAGTAAGAGAAAATAGTTTTTAAATGCTGATCCCAGCGATTAGCCAATAGGAGTTGTTATATTTTGAAAGTAAAACAATATTTAAATACCATATGGAAATATACTATGTCTATTTTAGTAGCACTATTAGTAATGTGTATATCAATATATATTATGAATATGGTCTATATAACGATATATGATCAACTACTAAACTCAAAAGAGCAGGTTTCAAAAGAATTTAATTATAAGTTAATAAGCATTTTTTTACAATTTTTACTTATTATATTTCCGTTTATAATATTTCATATACTTATACCGATCCAAGTATTCAAATCTACTTATAGAAAAGTGAAAATATATTTCAACCTAAAAAACAAAAGTATATTTAGTGTAGGAACATCAGCTAATGGATCATTTTATTCTGATTAATTAAGTAGATAGGAGGATTATATTTTGAATACAGATATATTACCTAATTTAGTTCCGAAATTAAAACCATTTTTTGACTACTTAATCAATTTATTAGAATAGTTTTAAACAAATTGATATTTAAAATTTTTGGAGATGAAGATGATAAATGAATAATGAAACAAGTAATAAAAGACTACTTTATGCACTAATAGAATTAACAAAAGTAGAATTTAATAATTTATGTGAAACGAGTTCTAAACCACGCAACAAGCTCTTATATAAAGCTTATAAAAGGACTAATTCATTAAAAAAAATACGGAGATTATCAAAATTATATGAATTATCTATACCTCATGAAGAATATGCGTCAACTATAATACCTCTCATGTTTAAAAGGGTTATGACAAATCCTAGTGTAGATTCATTCAGACAAGCGAAAGATTATTTAGAAGCATACAATATGGTAATTAATTTTATTAGTAGTGAAATTTCTGCAACAGAAGTAAAGTCATGTTTTGATAGTTATACTTTTGATTTTCTAATAGATAATTTCAACATTATCGATAAGAATAAATAAAAATAAGGTGATTATTTAAATCAGATAAGGAGTGAACAAAATGAAAATTTTAATTATTGTTTTTGCAGTTGTTCTTATAATTGCACTACTATCAGCACTTATGAGTAGACCAAATAGTAGAGTTCAAAAAATATCATTAGAACTTGTTAAAGGATTAATTGGATTAGCAATTATTAGTTTATTAATGTATTGGTTAGTATCTAGTGTAATTTTTTAATATTACTAAAACCAATAACGAACGTTTATGTTACAAGTATATAAATAGCAAAAAAACAAAGAGTAATAATACACATAACGCAAGAAAATAGAAGATATACCTGAATTTATTAAATTTAATATTTTTTTATCTCCAATAACCAATACTTGTACCAATATCTATGTTACAATAATACTAAATATTATAAGTATTGGAACAATAGAGAGGCTTTTATTTTGCATTGACATAAATTTATTAAAGGGAGTAGATGTAAATGGTTAGAATTTGGGAAGATACTATTGATGAAATAGATGTAAAAAAACAAATGATAAATAGAAAAATTCCTTTATTAGTTGATATTTCTGATATTAGTGCTTTCAATATTAACTATGAGTTAAATACTGAAGTAATTGAAATCTATGATGAAGCCCAAATCAGAAATATTTTAAACTTTACAAAAAGATATGCAGACAGGAAACTATCGCCACAATTGTTGTTTGAAACAGAAAATGGGGTTGAATATAAGTCATTCATGGTGAACTTCAAAGATCCATTTGGTAAAAATCCAAGAATTGATAATAATTTTCCAGTTGCCCTGCAAAAACAAATAGAAAAGGAACTATTGTCTATTTTGGGTAAGGATAGCTTTACTATTGAAACTAACGATATTGTAGAAATTATGATTAGTGTTCCAAATGTATATGACTAAAAATATCGGAGGAATATAAAATGGCAGCAACATATAGTATTAAAGATATTGAAATGATTGATGATAACTATTTTTACATTAAAGGCATACCTAATTTTTATTGTGTAGAGATTATGACAGTTGATGGTATTAATAACTTTTATGAATTAACTAAATTTAGCCAACAAAAATTAAAATACAAACAAAACATAAATATGTCAGTCAAGGCTAGTTATATAAAAAGTTCAAGTAAATTTATTATATATTTTTTATATAAAAGCAATTCATTGAAAGATCTTAAAAGAGACACATCTTCTATTAATTTAGCTGAAAAAGAAGAAATCATTTCAAATGTAAAATGGCTTCAGTAAATGGAGGTAGTATACGTTGATATTAAATGAATCAAACTTATTATTTAATAAATTAGATTATATAGATAATGATTATGTTGTAAATACTTATCTATGCTGCTGTAGTTGTGTTAAGGCTACTAAAATTCAATATATTGAATACTTCAATGGATTTAAAGAGTTACAGTGTCCTAATTGCCATAATTGTAATAAATCACAATTTGGCCAAACGCTTAAAGAAGGTACACATATTAAAAAAGTCAAAAATGATTCAATATATGTGTTACTAAATAGACTTGATAGACCTATTGAGTCATATAATGCTAATACTGAGAATGTACAAAAATATTTTAGAATGGATAAGACATTTTCGAACCTTGATATGACAAACAAATTTGAATTTCCTTTAGGTAGTGTTCTTAAAAATATCGAAAGTGATTATGAAAATTTATGGCATAAAAATAATGATTTTAACGGTAATTTCAAATGGAATCCTCGGAAATATTCCATGGATATTGATTTTAAAATAGCTAAAAATGTTGTTACAAAAAGAAAGGATTCAAATACACATTATAGATTTGATGTGTCTTATACTAGGTCTGGTCACTTATGTATGACTGATGATAATTTGTGGATATTTCCTTTATATGAAACACGTATAATTACAATGTCAAAACAATTGAAAAATTTAAGATCTACTAACATCCACGAAATATATCTTTATAGTAAAGGTAGTTATAAAACAAATTACCCAATTGACAAGTTTGATGACTACGATATCTTAGAAGTGAAAAATTTCAAAAGTGAAATAGTTAATAAATTGGATAAAGACTGTTTTACTATTTTACGAAATTCTAATATCTATCAATACGAATTTAATCAAATAAATAGATTACATTCTAAGGACTTATCAATAATAGCTATGTACCCTAATATGTACTATATTTGCAAGTTAGTTGATTTTAAACTAAGCCCAACATGGCTTTGGGATAATCTTAGCAATATGAAACATAAAAGAAATGTTCTTAAAAAAGAAAGTAATGAAAAAGAGTTTTTAATTAATTATTTTGATGTTAAGTTATCAAAAAGTGAAAAGAGATTAATTTTTAAAAATCCATATGCAATATTGCTATACAATTCTATTATTCAAAACATTAAAAACGCTAATCATCGTATAGTTTTACTTAGTTTATTAGAAAGTAAGGAAAAAGTTTTTCTTTCCAATGATGAATTTTATGGTCCAAGTAATATTAAAAAAGCTTTAAAATGTATGAAAAGAGAAATTAGAAAGATTACAAAACCAACAATATTTAATGAATATTACGATGTTATACTTTTCAAATTATTAAAATATATAATAACCAATAACCATATTATTAAAGACTATTATTGGTTTATGCAAGGGATAGTAGATGCATCAAATGATTTATGGAATCAAATTAAACTATTTGAAAATAAGCAACATATTGAAGGTTTAAACAAAATGTTAAAAACATTTGTTAATAGCAATCAAACATTTCAGAATTTTGAAACAAATTTAACTGAATATATATTGAATCATCACTTAATTAATAGTGATGGAAATGACTACCATTACACTGATTACATTTATAATAAATATACTTGTAATATAAATGGCTGGGCCTTTAATTTAGCACCATCTCAAGAATATTTAAAATATATGAGCGACGTATTGAATAACTGTGTTGGTGCATCTTTGAATTACCATTCAGATATTATCAACGACACAGCTTATATAGTACACGCTTTTAAAAAAGGACAGCATATGTGTATTCATATTAATGAAAAAGGCGTATTACAAGCAAGAACTAAAAACAACGAACTTATTAATGCATTAGGTGTTGATGCAATTAATACATTAAATAAATATGAACATGATATTGTTCAAAAGAGTAAATTAGAAAAAGAGAAAAGCAAACTATTAAGTGTTTAAATTCAATATTTTAAAGAGGTATAGAAATGGCGAAAATAGGTTATGCACGTGTATCAACACGTGATCAAAGTTTAGATGGCCAAATAGATACACTTAAAGAATACGGTTGTGAACGTATTTTTAGTGAAAAGGTAAGTGGCCGTAAAGTTAAACGTACTGAACTAGATAAGTGTTTAGATTATTTAAGAGAAGGTGATGTATTAGTAATATACAAGCTAGATCGCCTTGGACGTACAACGAAGCAACTTATTGAGTTAGCCCAATGGTTAGAAACAAATGATATAGAATTACAAATCATAGATATGAATATAAATACTAAAGATGCTATGGGAAAGATGTTTTTTACAATGATGAGTGCTTTTGCTGAACTAGAAGCAAACCTTTTAAGTGAACGCACGAAAAAAGGTCTTGAATCGGCACGAGCAAGAGGACGTAAAGGAGGTCGACCAAAAGTATCAGATGACAAAAGACGAATGGTTAAATTCTTATATAATGAACAAAAACTTACAGGCGAAGAAATAGCAAAAAGGACGGGTGTTAGTAGAACATCTGTATACAGAATTATAAAAGAAGATTAAAGGAGAGATTCTATGCAATATGCAGTATGGAAACTAAACGAGGATATGAATGTACTTGTAGATGCCTTAGAAGCACAAGCTGTTGATGAATATGCTCATAAAGAAGATGCAGTCTATAATTATGAATTTAACGAAGATAAGGCTAAGTATAGCATTATAAAGGGTTCAGTAATGAAAAACCCTGATAAAAACCTAGATGAAGTGATTGAAGAAGTTTATATGCGAGTTGATCACTTATTTGGATATATAGATTATGAAAATAATAAGTGTGTTAATCACGACTTTGGCCTCATTGATATTAAATTAGATGAACCAACTGAAAATCTAGAGATACCCTTTGTCGCATTGATAAGTACAAACTATACATTAGACAATCTTGATATAAGAAATAAAACAGCATTTTTACGTTATGGCGATCTGCCAATACCAACAACAATAATTAATAGAGCATGGCTACTATCCATCGAAAGTGAACAATTAACTAATTCAAATGAAATAACTGTAGAAAATTGGAAAGAGCTTATTAATTAATTACACAGGTAGAATTGTAATATAGGAGTCGTTCACTTTGGAAAATAATACTAATAATGAAGAAACAAATAATAAGACTTCTCGCAAGGTGCTTTGGATTGCTATATCTATAGCAATCATAATTATTATTGTAATATGTATATTACTTATAAGAAGTCATAACGCAAATAGTCAAATTAAAGAGCTTAGAACTAATATTGAAAACAATAAAGTTAGTAATCTAGCAAAGCAATTAAGTAATAACGAACAGAAAATGTCAGAGTCACAAGCTTCACAACTGATTAAGTACCTCACAGACAATAAAAACCATAAACGTTTTAACACAGAGATTAGTAAAGTAATTAAAAATACAAAAAATAATAATTCTAACTCTACAAAACTAGGTGAAATAACAAATAACAAAGGTGAACCTATAATCACTTTTAAAAAGAATGGTAAGCAATATTTTATTTTAGATAAAATTGCCATGGAAGTTAATTATAAACCTGTATACATTAAAGAAGGTCAATTTTCATCGGAGTATAAGGTTAGTAATGCTAAAAATAAAATAAGTGAACCATACAAACTTACTTATATTGGAGATTTTGTTGATGGTGAATATCAAATTCCAACATCGAAAATCATAGATAATGGGCCTATAAAAGATGAACTAAATGGGTATCTTAAACTAAATACCAATAATAGAAACAAAGATGGTAAGATAATAGCTGCACAACAATTCAAACAAGCTCAATTTAAAGTTGTTTTGCATAACGATGAAAAGATAGATAAAAACAGTAAAAAAATCACAATTAATGATCATGAGTATGAATTTGAAAATAATAAAGTTTATGGTTACATTCCAGCTACACAAGACTTCAAAGTATTTGCAAAAGGTAATATGGGTAAACATACTTTTGAAACAAAACCTGGAAATGTCTTTTATCATTCTAACAACCAAATACAGGTAGTACATCTTTATTTTGATCTTAAAGACATTAACAAAAAAATAGCTGATGATAAGAAAAAAGCTAAAGAGCAAAAAAAGAAAGACAAGAAGAAATCTAAGAAGAAAAAATAAATGATTAGTAGTAACTAGACATAATAAATGGAGGGCTTTGTATGAATGATCCAAAACAATATAAAGAATATCCTAAAATTCTAGATATTGAAGAAGATGGAAGAATCATTGCATATGATAAAAATGGAGAGTTAAATACTGATTTAAATATTCATAATATAGATGATGCTAAACAAAGATATGTCTTCGGTAAAGTTTTATATAACCCATATAAACGTACTGAAAAGTACAAAGAGACTTATGATGAACCTAGACAAAATAGACCCGAAGATTTTTATACACAAAGAGATCGGGAACGAGAACAAGAATTATCCAAACAAAATAAAAAAGCAAAAAAGAAGAATAAATGGTTAGGGTTTGGTTTCATAGTTTTATTGTTAGTGGTATTAATACTAATACTTACACAATGTACTAATAACAATCAAAACGACCAATCACCACAAAATGACGTTGCTAATGATAATCAACAATTTAAACAACAAGATGATCAACTAAAAGAAGAAATACAAACTACTAAAGATGAATTAGCAAATTCAAATCAACAAAATGATAATACAAATTCAAAATTACAAGAATTACAGAACAAAGTTGATAGCCTAAAACAAAATGCAGAATCTGATCAAGCTCAAAAAGTTGCTGATAATTACCAATCAACTGTCAATCAGTTAGAAGATGCTAAGCAGGCAAAAGATGAAGGCAACACAGATAAAATGAAAGAAGAATTAAACAAAGTAAATGACAAGCTCGATGAAATAAAATCTAAAATATCATCATTATTTAAAAAAGATAACCAAGAAGATGAACAAAATTAAAGATAAATGGAGGCCTAAAAAGGCCTCTTTTATTATAAAAAAAGACTACTACTTATACGTAGTAATCTTTAGTATGGATCAACTTTATCTTCTATTCTTTCGCCTTCTTCATTAAATGCAGCAACTCTTGGCTTTTCTTCATCGTTTAAATGCATTGTCATTGATAATTTAATAGGTTTAGGGTTTGCATAATAGGTAATAATGCATGGCCTACTAGCTTCATGATCATAAGCCTCAAATGTATATACATTACTATCGCCATCTACATAATGTTCCCCTATTTCTTCTATAAATTGTTTTACATCCTCAGGATTATTAGGATTCAAATTCATTTTATCACCTCTAATTAATTAAATATAAAATCCAAATGAAAATACATGGACCAATAAACCAAAACAAAATAAAACGAAAGTGGTTACTAAAAGCAGCATACTTATAAAATATATTCATGACTTCATCAGTACCTTCTGTATCTACCACAAATGTTTGTACAAACGTTTTGCTTAAAAATATACCAGATATTAAACCTAAAAATTTAATTACTAGTAATGATTGCCAATTCAACTGATTAACTTCCATTATAAATGCACCACCTTTTAATTACTCACTAAGCGATGGTTAATCCATCGATAGATATTATTTTATGTGTTTTATAAATAAAGGATTACCTAATTCGCCAGGTTGAATTTCCTTTTTCTTAGGTTTGTAAACTTTAGATTGTGGTTTTACCAATTGATAAATTACTTTCCAAAGAAGTTTTAAACACAAATAAATTGGAGTTAAAATAGATAAAACTATTCTAAACAATATCATTTTATAACCTAATTTAGTCATTGATTTATGAGTTAATACATGTTTTATAGCATTAATAAAAGTTACATTTTGTTTATCCATTTCATTAACCTCCCTTTTCAAAATTTACTAACCATCATTTCTTTATATGTATATTATACCACAAAATTACATTTTTTAATACTTTAAGTAGTACTATTATGTTATAATATATATGTATTCAAAAAGAAAGGTGGGATCTTTTGAATAAAGAAAGAAAGGAAAAAAAGAAAGGTATCTTCAAACGTATACTTGATATATTCAAAAGAATTAAGTATATATTACGTACTCAACAAGTAATATCTAAAACAGTCGTATGGGCTATATCTATTTTTTTAATAGTTGGTAGTATTACTTTAGGTTACATTCATAAACATAACTATGAAACCAAACAAGCTTTAACTGTTTCAAATTTAGATCAAGAATTAAAGTTTGCTCAAACAGGATCTGAAGTAAAACTGCAACCGCAAAAAAGGTATAAAGACATGACTGTTATTCCATTTACGATTGATGGTGGTGATAAACAAAGTTTAAATGCGAAAGATTATCTAGTTGGTTTAATGAATAGAGATGGTACAATTAATCATTCAGCAAGTGCAAGCTTAGTAAGTTTTAGTTCAGATGGAGAAATGGCAATTGTACTTAAAGGTGATTTACCTAAAGAACCATTACAAATAATCTTACGTAACTATAAAGACTTTGAACAATCTGAAAGTGGAGAAAAATATATTACTATTTGGGGTCAAGATCAAAAAGTAACTTATAATGGGGTTGGATTTACGGTTAATCCTAAAGGAAATAATGTTAAAAAAGACTCCAGAATATCGCAAGATATGAAAATGAAAGATTTATATTTAGTATCTAGAGGTGATAAGCAATATAAAAAATTAGATAAAGATAAAGCCAATGCAGAAAAACGTGCTGCAACATTTAAAGACAAAAAGAAAGAAACTGAAAGAAAAATTGTGCAGTTAAACGAAGCATTAGATAGAGATAAAGACGATTTCAAAAAAGATGAATCATCTGATGATAGTGAATCAACTAATTATTCTACAGATTCAAATGATATATCTGATGAAGATTATGAGAATCTTGAAGATACAGATTTATCTACAACTGATATGAATGATAAACGTTCAAGTCTTATAAATGAATTAGAAACTATAAAAGATGATATTGATGAAGAACATAAAAATTTAGAAGGTATTAAGAACACACGTAAGCAATTAGATGATTTAGTTAATAATATGAATGAACTAACTACACTATCAAATAATTACGAATGGGTTAAAGAAGACTAGGAGGAATAATAACATGGCAGCAAAATCAAATAAAAATATCGTAGATATAAGTACAAAGGTTCAAAGCACATTAGAAAAAATTGATTTAACAAAAGTGGATTTTGGAGAAGTATTTATGAACCAAGAATCAAAAGAGTTTGAAGTAAGCAATGAACAAGAAGTCAATCAATTGATTAACTTCTTACAGGATTTTACAGACAGTTTAGAAAGAAATAAAGAAGAATTTAAAAATAATAAGATAAACGAAATCATTTTAGAAAAAGTAAAAAATGGTGGAGAGTCAGCAGAAACGTTAGCAAGAATATTTAACAGCTAATGACAATTTGATAATTAATAAGAACGGATATATAAATATATATCCGTTCTTTTTTTAATTAAAATATGGGAGTATTAGGAGTATTTATATAATATCATACAAGAATATAATACTCCCAATTAAATATATAAACTGGTAATACAGCATTTAAAATACTCCATATATAAAACATAGTGGTACCATTTAAAATATAAGGAGTACATAAAATACATAATAATATTTCGAAAAAATAATTGCTTATTATGTACTATAAACGTTGATATAACAATGTTTATAGGGGGTATTTAGAGCAAACGAATGGAATGAGTGGTAAGATTGAAACTCCAGCTATGCTGGATAACACCGTAGGTGGTACTGTTTCTCCTTATGCTCATTTTTAGTAAATTACATAGGGAGTATATAATACGAAACATGTAATGGTAAAAATTATTATTAGTTATATGTTGGATGTGCCTAACGACAATTTATAACAATAATACGATGCTATATAAGACTGATAAAGGAGTATGATAGCATCTAAATTGAGATACTTAATGTATATTAATATCCAATTTATGTATAGAAAATGTGACGCTAATAGGAACATTAGATATACTTTTATAATTTAAATAACTCCATTTTAAATTTTAAATTATAAAACCACTGTTACTTAATTTGTTAAGTAACAGTGCAATGGTTTATGTTTTGACTTTGCACAACAAAAAAAGAGAAAACTATGTAATAAACCATAGTTCCCTCTTAATTAAGCACAAAAATCTTTTACAGCATTTCTTAAATCTAATAGAGATAAATCTTTAATATCTTTATTAAACTTTATATTTTCTTGAATATAATGTTTATGTTCTTCATCTGTAGTAACTAATACTACTTGTGAAAAATCTGTATTCCATACTCCTTCGCTATTTTCGTTTAGCTCAAAATTAAACACTTCAAATGTTTCAAAACTTGAACCCGCATCTTCTAAATAATAGTTTAAAATATTTACAACTTGTTGTTCCTTCATTATAATCACCTTATCCTTTTTAATTAATTTTATTATTTACTAAGTGATAGCTTCTGCTATCACTATTAATTAATTTTATTTTAACTATTACAAAAAAGAGGAAACTATGTAATTACACATAGTTTCCTTTTTATTAGGCACAAATTTGTTTAGCTGCATCTTTTAAGTCACTTACTGATAAATCTTTTTGATTTTTATTAATCAAAATGTCTTTCATGTTTACTGCACTACCTTCATAACTTTCGATAACTGATACATTAAATTCGTTACTGCTATCGAAGTCATATAAATCAATTACTTCATATTCATACGTATTATTAGTATTAAATTGTTCAACGAAATACCCTAGTACATTTTTAATATTATTATTATTCATATAGATCATCCTTTTCATTTTTATTTTGTTTTATTATTTACTAAGTGATAGCTTCTGCTATCACTATTAATTATTTTATTTTGAGTATTACAGAAATATTATTATTATACAAATCATTGATTGAATAATTTGATTTTAAAAAAAGAGAGAACTAAAATGTCCTCTCTAATATTCATCAATTGATCTCATGTTTGAAATTACATTCGATTTAAACTCTACACCTTTATAGAAATTAAAACCACTTTGTATTTCACCAACGAAAGTGTTATCTTCAATCAAATCATTATCTTCCAACCATTGAAGTATAAAATCATAATCAAATCCATCAATATGATTTACCAATGCTTCATTTGTATTTGTATCTTCTAATACTTCACCAAAAAACATTGCTTCTGGAATGTTCACTGTTAAACTACACATAATATCTTTTGTAGCACAATCTAACATATTAATTCCTAATCTATCATTTTCATAAGTACCTTTTAATAATTCAACTCTATTATTATTAAACTCTAACAATATCATTTTAAACACCCTTTTTTAATTTTATTATTTACTAAGAGTTAGCTACTGCTAACACTATTAATTAAATTATGAAAAAGTAATTATTACATTGGTCTGATTTCGTACCCAAACAATCCCCATAATTCTTCATCATCCATCCAATCACCTTTTTCTATTTCGCTACCTTCTATAAGAACATCTTTCATATATAACTCAAATTCAATTTTGAGTTCTGTCTTATCAAAATAAGTCCATCGCTCTTTAAATTGGTCTAATTGAAGATCGTATACACCATAGCTATTATATTCTAAAACCATAATTAATCCTCCAAAAAAATGCCACATATTTCATGTGGCATTTTACATAATTTTTAATACCATTTAAAATCTTCTAGTGTTAAATCAAAGTAATCAAGTTCATCTTGCAAAATATCTATTTGTAAAAACCTATCTTTATTATCTAAAATATTATCTATCTCTCTTGGCAAATAATTATTACTTAGATATTGAGTCACACTTATTAAAAATGCTTCTTTATTAGTTAGTTTTAAAACCATAATTTGCCTCCTTTATCAAAAGCATCTTTAGAAACAATCGTTTTAAATTGCTTTTTAATGTCTTTAATATTATCTTCGTGAATAGTAGAACATTCTGTTGTTGTAGAAACATATCCTTCTTTAAGTATTAGCCAGCAGCCATCTATATCACTATAGAAGTCCTCTACTTTTTCTTGGTGCTTTTTTGGTAGATATTTACTTATCGATAATTGCTTCATTCAAATCATCCTTTCTTTTTTGTTTTGTTCTAGCTTTTGCATTGTTCAATTCTTCACTGCATATTTCCTCTATAGATTTCCCATCAATTTGAAATGTTACTTCAGACCAACTCATAATTTGACTGACTAACCATTCTAATTCTGCATTTTCGTATTTATCTAACCCATGATTATTCCCATACAAAAATACTTGAAATAAAAATTTACGTTTTAATGTTTCTATTGCTTGATCGTACATTTCAAAAACCTCCAAGTTATTGTTTTGTTAATTACTAATTGGTTGATTTAAAAACCATAATTTTATGTTTAATATTAGATTTTAGATATTGGTTAATAAATGGTTTTAATAATACTTCGTAAAAAATTTCAAATGCTACTGAAATCATGAAAA
>ERZ1023225.33-NODE-33-length-84472-cov-165.416907_pt1 | contig 84472 bp, 83 predicted proteins | sample MGYA00380450_ERZ1023225 | MGnify/ENA primary metagenome ERZ1023225 (study PRJEB33173, sample SAMEA4830413) | metagenome | study: EMG produced TPA metagenomics assembly of the PRJEB25223 data set... | reverse complement strand
GTCGATGGTAGTCGAACTTACGTTCCGCTAGAGTAGAACGTTGCCAGGCAGTTTTAAATCGGAGAATTAGCTCAGCTGGGAGAGCATCTGCCTTACAAGCAGAGGGTCGGCGGTTCGAACCCGTCATTCTCCACCATTTATTCTTAGATATAGCCGGCCTAGCTCAATTGGTAGAGCAACTGACTTGTAATCAGTAGGTTGGGGGTTCAAGTCCTCTGGCCGGCACCATGGAAGAGCCATTAGCTCAGTTGGTAGAGCATCTGACTTTTAATCAGAGGGTCAGAGGTTCGAATCCTCTATGGCTCACCATTTGCGGGTGTGGCGGAATTGGCAGACGCACTAGACTTAGGATCTAGCGCCTTACGGCGTGGGGGTTCGACTCCCTTCACCCGCATATGCAGAAGTAGTTCAGCGGTAGAATACAACCTTGCCAAGGTTGGGGTCGCGGGTTCGAATCCCGTCTTCTGCTCCATTATTTTGCCGGGGTGGCGGAACTGGCAGACGCACAGGACTTAAAATCCTGCGGTGAGAGATCACCGTACCGGTTCGATTCCGGTCCTCGGCACCATTTTCAATAAAAACATATGCGCCCGTAGCTCAATTGGATAGAGCGTTTGACTACGGATCAAGAGGTTATGGGTTCGACTCCTATCGGGCGCGTTAATTATACGGGAAGTAGCTCAGCTTGGTAGAGCACTTGGTTTGGGACCAAGGGGTCGCAGGTTCGAATCCTGTCTTCCCGATATACTGTAATTATTATGGGGGCTTAGCTCAGCTGGGAGAGCGCCTGCTTTGCACGCAGGAGGTCAGCGGTTCGATCCCGCTAGTCTCCACCATATTATTTACAAACTATATAAGGCGGTGTAGCTCAGCTGGCTAGAGCGTACGGTTCATACCCGTGAGGTCGGGGGTTCGATCCCCTCCACCGCCACTATTTATTAGTTGTAAAATTATATTTAGGACCTTTAGCTCAGTTGGTTAGAGCTAACGGCTCATAACCGTTCGGTCGCAGGTTCGAGTCCTGCAAGGTCCATATAATTTTGGAGGAATACCCAAGTCCGGCTGAAGGGATCGGTCTTGAAAACCGACAGGGGCTTAACGGCTCGCGGGGGTTCGAATCCCTCTTCCTCCGTTTTACTAATGGTCTCGTAGTGTAGCGGTTAACACGCCTGCCTGTCACGCAGGAGATCGCGGGTTCGATTCCCGTCGAGACCGCCATTTAATTTTATAATTAATAGCGATTTACCTATAATAATGGAGGAATACCCAAGTCCGGCTGAAGGGATCGGTCTTGAAAACCGACAGGGCCTTAACGGGCCGCGGGGGTTCGAATCCCTCTTCCTCCGCCATTATTTTTTATTATCGCGGGATGGAGCAGTTCGGTAGCTCGTCGGGCTCATAACCCGAAGGTCGGTGGTTCAAATCCGCCTCCCGCAATATTTTATAGGTCTCGTAGTGTAGCGGTTAACACGCCTGCCTGTCACGCAGGAGATCGCGGGTTCGATTCCCGTCGAGACCGCCATTATTATTACCATTATGGTTCAGTAGCTCAGTTGGTAGAGCAATGGATTGAAGCTCCATGTGTCGGCAGTTCGACTCTGTCCTGAACCATTTCTTAGCCGGCCTAGCTCAATTGGTAGAGCAACTGACTTGTAATCAGTAGGTTGGGGGTTCAAGTCCTCTGGCCGGCACCATTTATGGAGGGGTAGCGAAGTGGCTAAACGCGGCGGACTGTAAATCCGCTCCTTCGGGTTCGGCAGTTCGAATCTGCCCCCCTCCATTTATTATTTTTAATAGGGGCATAGTTCAACGGTAGAATAGAGGTCTCCAAAACCTTTGGTGTGGGTTCGATTCCTACTGCCCCTGCCATGGCGGCTGTGGTGAAGTGGTTAACACATCGGATTGTGGTTCCGACATTCGAGGGTTCGATCCCCTTCAGCCGCCCTTATTATTAATGGGCTATAGCCAAGCGGTAAGGCAACGGACTTTGACTCCGTCACTCGTTGGTTCGAATCCAGCTAGCCCAGTTATTGGCGGCATAGCCAAGTGGTAAGGCAGAGGTCTGCAAAACCTTTATCACCGGTTCAAATCCGGTTGCCGCCTCCAGGTTTATGCGGGAGTAGTTCAACTTTTAGAACACGTTCCTTCCCGGAACGAGGTATAGGTGCAAATCCTATCTTCCGCTCCATAATTTAATAATAATGCGGGAGTATTTCAACTCTTAGAATACATTCCTTCCTGGAATGAGGTATAGGTGTAAATCCTATCTTCCGCTCCATAATTTAATATTTGCGGGAGTAGTTCAACTTTTAGAACACGTTCCTTCCCGGAACGAGGTATAGGTGTAAATCCTATCTTCCGCTCCATAATTGCTTCCAAAGGGAAGTTTTTTGTTTACCATTAAGCCGGTGTGGCGGAATTGGCAGACGCGCGGGACTCAAAATCCCGTTCCACTTGTGGAGTGTCGGTTCGACCCCGACCACCGGTATAATTAACTGTTATTTACATAACATAACGTATTAGAAACCTTGTAAAACAAGGTTTCTTTTTATTTCTCTCTATACAATACAAATAAAAGTGGACTCAAATGGCACACGCTTTAATAGACTCTATGTCAAATTGTAATGATGAGTTCAATATTGGAAGTTAAGCAACTATGCATTGTTTAACTTCTTTTTTTGGTATTACATTAATGATAATGATTATATTATCTGGGGTTATATATTTGTTTCAACTTTTCTAATAATATATTTGTAAAAGTGCTATTTTATTGTGCTTTATACCAAGTCGATTCAATTTATCTATCTTAATAGTAATATGGCTATTTTAATATTTACAATTTATTACATTATTAGTCACAGGATGTAATTAGTAGTATTTTAAAATTAACATGACATTGATTAGTGAGTAGATTGTTTAAATTTGCTTTATTCAATTTGTGGATTGTTATATTTAGATTAAATTAGCCAACTAATCATTGTTAAAGTTAATTTTCTATAATATGATGAGTTTAATGTTCAAATTGGAGGTCGTTTATGAGTAACGCAAATAATGCTGATAATAAACAGTTTTTCAGTAAGATTTTAAATTCTATTGGTGCTGGTGTTGTTATTGCACTTGTTCCGAATGCTTTATTAGGTGAAGTATTAAAAATATTTAAAAGTGGTAATGAAATTTTAGAATTAACGTATCAGTTAGTGATACTAATTCAATCATTTATGGCATTTATTATTGGGGTTTTAGCTGCTCATCAATTTAAATTTAATGGTGCAGGTGCTGCTATAGTAGGTACATCAGCTATGATTGGTTCAGGTGCTGTTGTATATAGCAATAATAGTTTTATGTTAAAAGGTATAGGTGACATTATAAATACGAGTTTGGTTGTTATTATTGCATGTCTTATATATATGGTATTACAAAACAAACTTGGATCTTTTGAATTAATTATATTACCAGTTTTAGTACCTATCGTTAGTGGGGGTATCGGTCTAATCACATTACCTTACATTCGAAAAATTACTCAAGCAATTGGAAATGTAATTCATTCTTTTACAGACTTAAATCCGTTGTTAATGTCTATACTTATTAGTGTGGCATTTTCATTATTAATGGTAACACCAATATCGTTAGTAGCGATTGCAACTGCGATTAGTTTAAACGGACTAGGAAGTGGAGCAGCAAACCTAGGTATAGTGGCTGCCTGTGTTACTTTCTTATTTGGCTCATTGCGTGTCAATTCTATTGGTGTAAATGCAGTTTTACTCATAGGAGCTGCAAAAATGATGATCCCAGTTTACTTGAAAAATTTAATTATTTCGATACCATTGACTATAAATGGAATAATTACTGGAATCATTGCTTACGTTCTTCAGGTTAAAGGAACACCATTGTCTGCTGGATTTGGATATACAGGATTAGTTGGCCCAATAAATGCATTTAACCGAATGTCAGGTGATCCAACAATGAATATTATTTTATTAGCACTTGGTTATTTTGTCATACCATTTGTATCGGCATTTATTGTTCATGAATTGTGTAAAAAATTCATTCCTATATATTCTAATGATATTTATAAATTTGAAGTTCCAAAACAATAATTTATAGCTTGATGACAAGAATAAGTTTTAATATATGATAAATATAGGCGTTACTGTCAATAAGATATTGATAGTAGCGCTTTTTTGATTGATTTTAAAATGTGAGATTTGTTCACGTATAATAGCGGATTTTTTATGTACAGTCTTTTAAAAAGAAGCTTTTCTTTATATTGATAAAAATACATTTATAAAACACTATTGCATCAAAATGTATTAATATGTATAATTATGAATATTAATTAGGGAGGGCTGTATAAATGAAGTGTTTAATTAGGTTTATATTAGTATTAGGGTTGTTAATTAGCAGTGCTATGGTGTATATCAATCCCACAGCACATGCTGAACAAGATCAAACATGGGAGAAGATTAAAGAACGCGGTGAACTTAGAGTGGGTCTTTCTGCAGATTATGCACCAATGGAATTTGAGCATACAGTTAATGGTAAGACTGAGTATGCAGGTGTAGATATTGATTTAGCTAAAAAAATTGCGAAAGATAATAATTTAAAATTAAAAATCGTCAATATGTCATTTGATAGTTTGTTAGGAGCTCTTAAAACTGGAAAAATTGATATTATTATTTCCGGAATGACTTCAACGCCTGAACGTAAGAAGCAAGTTGATTTTTCAGATTCATATATGATGACTAAAAATATCATGCTTGTAAAGAAAGATAAAGTTAATGAATATAAAGATATCAAAGACTTTAATAATAAAAAAGTAGGGGCACAAAAGGGAACTGAACAAGAAAAAATCGCTCAAACCGAAATTGAAAATGCATCTATTACTTCATTAAGCCGTTTACCAGACGTTATATTAGCATTGAAAAGTGGAAAGGTTGAAGGTGCTGTAGTTGAAAAACCTGTAGCAGAAGCATATTTAAAACAAAATCCTAAATTAGGAATTTCCAATGTGAAATTTAATGAAGAAGAAAAAGATACAGTGATAGCAGTGCCAAAAGATTCACCAAAATTATTGTCACAAATTAATAAAACGATTAAGGAGGTTAAAGATAAAGGATTAATCGATAAATATATGACTAATGCTGCAAATGCGATGAATGATGACAGTGGTTTTATTTCTAAGTATGGTAGTTTTTTCTTGAAAGGAATTAAGATTACAATATTAATTTCACTTATCGGTGTTGCATTAGGTTCTATTTTAGGTGCATTCGTTGCGTTAATGAAATTAAGTAAAATAAAAATTATTTCATGGATTGCTTCTATCTATATCGAAATATTAAGAGGAACACCAATGTTAGTTCAAGTATTTATCGTATTCTTTGGTATAACTGCTGCATTAGGACTAGACATTTCAGCTCTTGTTTGTGGAACAATTGCATTAGTTATTAATTCCTCAGCTTACATTGCTGAAATTATTCGTGCAGGTATAAATGCTGTTGATAAAGGCCAAATGGAAGCCGCACGTAGTCTAGGTTTGAATTATAGACAAACGATGAAAAGTGTAATTATGCCACAAGCAATTAAAAATATTTTACCAGCTTTAGGTAATGAATTTGTCACTTTAATTAAAGAATCATCTATTGTGTCAACAATTGGAGTTGGCGAAATTATGTTTAATGCACAAGTGGTTCAAGGTATTTCATTTGACCCATTCACACCATTAATAGTGGCAGCAGCATTATACTTTGTCTTAACATTTGTACTTACACGCATTATGAACATGATTGAAGGGAGATTGAATGCCAGTGATTAAAATAAACAATCTTAATAAAGTTTTTGGAGATAATGAAGTTTTAAAAGATATCAATCTTGAAATCAATCAAGGGGAAGTAGTAGCAATAATAGGTCCATCTGGTAGTGGTAAAAGTACATTGTTAAGATGTATGAATTTATTAGAAGTACCTACTAAAGGTCAAGTGATTTTTGAAGGCAATGACTTAACGGAAAAAGGGACACAAGTAGATAAACTACGTCAAAAAATGGGTATGGTATTTCAAAACTTCAACCTATTTCCACATAAAAAAGTTGTCGATAATATTATTTTAGCTCCTAAATTATTAAAGAAAGATAATAACGATGAATTACATAAGGAAGCATTGTCGTTATTAGATAAAGTGGGATTAAAAGAAAAAGCAGATGTATATCCGAATCAATTATCAGGTGGTCAAAAACAAAGGGTAGCAATTGCAAGAGCTTTAGCAATGCATCCAGATGTTATTTTATTCGATGAACCAACTTCAGCATTAGATCCTGAGGTAGTTGGTGATGTATTAAAAGTAATGAAAGACCTAGCCAAAGAAGGTATGACCATGGTGGTTGTGACACATGAAATGGGATTTGCCAAAGATGTAAGTGACAAAGTCATATTTATGGCAGATGGCGTTGTCGTAGAGTCAGGCACACCAGTCGAAATATTTGAACAACCGCAACATGAAAGAACACAAAATTTCTTAGCAAGAGTATTATAACAACCTAACGAAGCTTGAATATATGATACGCACCACAAAGTTATATCATATATTCAAGCTTTTTATTATTAAAATTATGTGAAATGAAACCTCAATATGAATAATGGTTGTGTTAAAATAACATAGTATTATTTTATGGGGGGCATACGATTGGATACAAAGCAATTAAAGCAAGATATCATTGACTATGCATATACAATTGGTATCGACAGTATTGGATTTACTACTGCCGATCCCTTTGATGAATTGAAGCAAAAGCTAGAAGCATATCATGCAAATGGTTATGCCTCAGGATTTGAAGAATCTGATATTGCTTTACGAACGGAGCCTAAATTATCCTTACCAACAGCAAGGTCAATCATAGCAATTGCAGTTGGTTATCCTAACAAACTGAAAGGTGCACCTAAGAGTGTTAGAGGTGATCGCAGAGGCTTATTTGCTAGAGCATCGTGGGGTCAAGATTATCATACAATTATGCGTAAACGATTAGACATGTTAGCTGCATTTATTGAATCTAAAGTTCCAGATGTTGAAATCAAATCTATGGTAGATACGGGTGTATTATCAGATAGGGCAGTAGCAGAACGTGCAGGTTTAGGATTTGTTGGTCGTAATGGCTTTGTCATCAATCCTAAACTAGGAACATGGACATACCTCGGTGAAATGTTAGTCAGTATACCTTTTGAACCTGATGATCCATTATTAGATAGCTGTGGTGATTGTACAATTTGTGTTGATCGTTGTCCAACAAGTGCATTAGTTGGAAATGGCCAATTAAATAGTCAGAAATGCATTAGTTTTTTAACGCAAACAAAAGGCTATATGCCTGACCAATATCGTTATAAAATTGGGAATAGATTATATGGTTGCGATACGTGTCAACAAGTTTGTCCGAAAAATAGAGGTATTAATACCGAACAAGATGACATCATTTTGGAACCAGAAATTTTAAAGCCAAGATTAGTACCTTTACTACGTATGTCTAATAAAGAATTCAAACAAACATATGGTCACCTTGCAGGTGCTTGGCGTGGTAAAAAGCCGATACAACGAAATGCTATTTTAGCATTGGCGCATTTTAATGAAGTGGATGCAATTCCAGAATTGAAAAAAGTTGCAACAACAGATGAAAGACCGTTGATTCGAGCAACTGCTTATTGGGCCATTGGTCAAATTCTTGGGGAAGAAGCAAGAGATTTTATCAATGCTAATTATGATCAAGAGGATGCAGAAGTTCAGAATGAAATGATAAAAGGATTAGACACAAGGAGAGAATAGTAATATGACAAATCATATCGTTTTATATCAACCAGAAATCCCAGCTAATACTGGTAACATTGCACGTACGTGTGCAGGTACAAACACACATTTACATTTAATTAAACCTCTTGGATTTAGAACTGATGATAAAATGTTAAAAAGAGCCGGTTTAGATTATTGGGAATTTGTGAATATTACGTATCATGATAGTATTGAAGCATTTTTTGAAGTCACAAATGGCGAGTATTACTTATTAACAAAATTTGGTAAAAAGACTTATAGTGATTTTGATTTTTCAAATCATGACAAAGATTTTTACTTCATTTTTGGAAAAGAAACGACAGGATTACCAGACTGGGTGAAAGAGAAATATCAAGACACAGCGTTAAGAATTCCTATGAGTGAACATATTCGTTCATTAAATTTATCAAATACTGCTGCGTTGTTAATTTATGAAGCGTTACGTCAACAAGATTTTCCGGGATTGAATTAAAATTTACTCATTTTCATTATAAAAATGATGCTTAAGTGCTATATTTAGAGTATAAGCATGTTAAAGTTAAATGGTTTGATATATTGAAAGTTAGGGTATAATAATTATTAATATCGCCGTTTTTATGTAAAATGCAAACTAAGAGGAGTGTAGAAATCATGGCAATGAACTTTAAAGTCTTTGACAATAGTCAACTTGTAGCAGAATATGCTGCTGATATTATTAGAAAGCAATTTAACAATAATCCTACTACAATTGCAGGTTTTCATTTAGATACAGATCAAGCGCCAGTTCTAGATGAATTAAAGAAAAATGTTGAAAAACATGCTGTTGATTTTAGCCAAATAAATATTTTAGATTATGACGATAAAAAATCATATTTCGAAGCGTTAGGTGTACCAGCAGGTCAAGTTTATCCAATTGCTTATGAAAAAGATGCAATCGAATTAATCGCTGATAAGATTAAAACTAAAGAAAATAAAGGGAAATTAACATTACAAGTTGTTTCTATCGATGAGCAAGGTAAGTTAAATGTTAGTATTCGTCAAGGACTAATGGAAGCAAGAGAAATTTTCTTAGTAGTGACAGGTGCTAATAAACGAGATGTAGTTGAAAAATTATATCAAGAAAATGGTAAAACAAGCTTCGAACCAGCCGATTTAAAAGCACATAGAATGGTAAATGTTATTCTTGATAAAGAAGCGGCTGCAGGTTTACCTGAAGATGTTAAAGCTTACTTTACGTCACGCTTTGCTTAATTAAAAATCTGTGAGGTATTGATTATGTCTAAAGACAAAGATCCAAAATTAAATTATCATGAAGAAGAAAACAGTATGGTAACGGATTTTGAAGATTTAAAAGAATTAGGTAAAGAAATGGAACAAATCTCTGATCAAAATGATCAAGAAAAGAATTCTGAAGAAGACAGTCAGTAAAGTATTATAATTGTGTAATATTCAGTTATTTATCATGTAAATAATGTATAGTATAGAACATATATCAAATAGGATTGATTATCTTGAATATGAAGTTAGGTAGCATTTTGTTACCTAGCTTTTTTATTATATTCATAGAAGCTGACTTTCTGCTAGTTTCAGTGTTGGGGCTGTTTCCCCAACTTACATTGTTTGTAGAAATTGAGGATCCAATTTTTCTATGTTGTGGCCCCGCCAACTTGCATGTTATTTTAAGCTGACTTTCCACCAACTTCTGAGTTTGTGGCCCGTTTCCCTAATTTGCAATGTCTGTAGAAATTAGAAATCCGATCTCACTATTTTGGGGCCTCGCCAACTTGCATGTTATTTTAAGCTGACTTTCCACCAGTTTCTGAGTTTGTGGCCCGTTTCCCCAATTTGCAATGTCTGTAGAAATTGGGAATCCAATTCCACTATGTTGGAGCTCCACCAACTTGCATGAAATAGAAGCTGACATTCCGAAGCCTCTATGTTGTGGACTGCAGTCAACTACTGCCAATATAACTTTGTAAAGCATAAAACATTGATTTGTGTACCAGACATAGTAATATATCAAAAGTTCAATTTTAAATATTAAAACACCATTTAAACGGAATTGATAATTAATTACTCCAGACATAATTGAAAGAAGTCATCTATCAGTAATATTTTTAATGAAATCATTAAACCGCGTTTCTTAATATGCCAAGATTATGATATGCTATTGAAGAATGAAATTAGAGGAGATTTATATATTTATGTTAGGAAAATACTGGATTCAATTATTGATAGCAACAGTTATTATAAGTTTAATATCAATTAAAGCTTTTCCATTGGCAATTGGGGCATTATATTTACCTGTTATTTTCAAAGTAATAAAATTACAACTCAATTTATCAAAAGGATTAATTGATGATGTTAATGCGCAAACATTCATTAAAAGTAATCAATCAGGTATTGTAATCAGTGTAATTTGTTGTTTATTAATAACAGCAATATTGTATTATACACTTGATGGGTTTTATGCGAGTTTAACAGGAGTTTTAGGTACGCTTGTTGCTCTAAATCCATATACGACAATTGTTAGTGCTGTATTATATATACTTACAGCTATTGCTACGGTTGAAGCTACTAAAACAAAGTATCGTAATTAAACTTAGTTCAATAATAACTAAATAATGATAGATAACACACTAATCGTATGACCGTATCACTGTAATAAAGGGTGAACACGTGCGATTAGTGTATTTTTATTTCAAATTATGAAAACGTTTTAATCATAAATTGCTCAATTAAATTATTTAATGATATACTACAGTTAAATAAACAGTGATAAGGGGAGAAATTGAATGTCAGTAAGAATTGAACATGATACTTTTGGAGAAATAGAAGTACCTGCAGATAAATATTGGGGTGCTCAAACAGAAAGAAGTAAACGTAATTTCCCAGTTGGTAAAGAGCGTATGCCAATCGAAGTAGTTTATGGTTTTGCACAACTAAAGCGTGCAGCAGCAATAGCTAATTTTGATTTAGGAAAATTAAGCGAGGCAAAGAAAGATGCCATTGTATACGCATGTGATCAAATTTTATCAGGTGAATTAGATGAACACTTCCCACTAGTTGTATGGCAAACAGGAAGCGGTACACAAAGTAATATGAATGTGAACGAAGTAGTAAGTTATGTTGCTAATATGTATTTAAAAGATCATCAAAGTGATGAAAGTATCCACCCAAATGATGATGTAAATAAATCTCAAAGTTCGAATGATACATTCCCAACTGCTATGCACGTTGCATTATATCAAGAGGTTGAAACAAAATTAGAACCTGCATTAAAACTTTTAAGAAATACTTTGAAAGAAAAAGAAGATAAATTTGATTCAATTATTAAAATTGGTCGTACACATTTACAAGATGCAACGCCGATCAAACTAGGACAAGAGATTAGTGGCTGGCGTTATATGCTTGACCGTTGTGAAACAATGTTATCTGAATCTAAGAAGCACATTTTAAATCTTGCCATCGGTGGTACGGCTGTTGGTACTGGTATTAATGCGCATCCTGAATTTGGTGATAAAGTGGCACATTATATTTCAGAAAATACGGGTTATCCATTTGTATCTTCTGAAAATAAATTCCACGCACTTACAGCGCATGATGAAGTTGTTCAATTGCATGGAACATTGAAGGCATTAGCAGGAGACTTAATGAAAATTGCTAATGATGTGAGATGGTTGGCTTCAGGGCCACGAGCTGGTTTGGCAGAAATTTCTATCCCTGAAAATGAACCAGGTTCATCAATTATGCCTGGTAAAGTTAATCCTACACAATGTGAAATGTTAACAATGGTTGCAGTCCAAGTAATGGGTAATGATACAGTTGTTGGCTTCGCAAGTTCACAAGGTAACTTTGAATTGAATGTTTATAAACCAGTTATTATGCATAATACACTACAATCAATTTATCTTTTAGCTGATGGTATGGAAACATTTAATAACAATTGTGCAGTGGGCATTGAACCAATCGAAGAGAATATTGATAATTATTTAAATCAATCATTAATGTTAGTTACTGCATTAAATCCACATATTGGTTATGAAAAAGCAGCTCAAATTGCTAAGAAAGCCCATAAAGAAGGTTTAACTTTAAAAGAATCTGCAATTCAAACTGGATATGTTACAGAAGAACAATTTGAAGCATGGATTAAACCAGAAGATATGGTAGATCCTCATTAATTAAATATTAATATAAAATAAAGTTTGGGCATTACAGGTAGATGTAGTGTTCAAGCTTTATTTTTTGTCTATGTCAAATTGAACTTATAAGTCTGATTTGATATAGAGCCATGAAAAGGAAAAACTTTTCATGGAGTCCGTTTTATTATAGAACCTATTTTTTATATGATGAATTGTTGTACATGTATTGGCCAAACAACCTGTGATAAAAATCTTATGATGTCATGTATTGTCCATAGATACACGTAACGCAGTTGAAAAAGACTACAAGTCATTATCCAAGGATGTTATAAAATGAATAATTACTAAAATATCAAAATATAAAATCCTAAGCATCGTAAAAAACAAAAAAACCGAACATCTGAAAAAATTAATAATTTTCCATCTATCCGATTTAAGTTGATACTTGATTTAGTTACAATGCGGTATTGCATGTTTAAATATCATGCAAAACTAATCAAATTAGTCATCCAAAGAAACGGAAATGACTTCCTTAGTCAAGGGATGCACAAACTCTATTTTGTAACTTTCAAGTTCTAATTGTCTTAACGTTGAATCACCATATAAAGGATCACCAATAACAGGGTGACCAATTTCAGCTAAATGCACACGAATTTGATGAGTACGTCCAGTATCCAACTTGATTTCAAGTTGGCACACAGCTTCTTTTATCATTTTTGAAGTTAAAATGTGTGTAATTGCACGCTGTCCAGTAGGAGACACACGTCGTTTATTCGAATGGAATTTATCTTTACCAATTGGCATATCAATCGTTTGTGGTTTTAAAGGTAAAAGTGCCTTAACATTTGCTTTGTATATCCGCGTAATATCATTGTCTTCTAACATGCGATCAAGAATTTTTTTCATTAAAGGATTTTTAGCAACAATTAATAATCCTACTGTTTCCTGGTCCAGTCGATGAATTGGTTCGACATAGTCACTATCAATAGTGTAAATCACATGATTCATTAAAGTATTGCTTTCTTTTAAATCATTAGGGTGAGTCTTAACACCTTTAGGTTTCATTACGATTGCCATATCATCGTCTTCGTATTTAATTTGTGCATAACGATAACTTGGAACATAATTACTTTTTTCATCGATGGTTGGAACAAATACATCGTCGCCAGTATGCACTTTATCCATTAATCGCGCAGGTTTATCATTAATAGTAATATCTTTAGACATATTTAAATGATGTAAATCTTTTTTAGGTACCTTAAGTTGTTGGAAAATATCTCGTAAACTTAAGTCATTAAAGTTTTCTGGTATTTTAAATTTCATAAAATCCTCCTATAGTCTTTAATATCATATCACAAATCAGTTCTCCGAAATATAACTATTGAGTAATCAAGGCCATTTTATCATGTTTACGTCTAAGATTTAAAAATATAATAACTCAATGTATAATAGTTAATACACGTAAAAATGAATTGGAGCGATTTGATGGAACAAAGGACGCGACTAGCTTTATTAAAAGAGATTGCCGAATTTTTAAACGAAGAAACTGAAATGTATAGCATGACCCAAGGTGCGTTAAAATATTTAATTGAGGGCAGTAATTTCACGACAGGCTGGATATTTTTCATCAATAGCGTAGGTGAACATGAACTTGTATCACATGTGGCTCTACCACAATCTTTGACAGCAGACCACTGTCACTATATTAAAGATGGGTCTTGTTGGTGTGTGAAAGCATTTAATCAACGTAGGCTAATGAAAGCGTCGAATATCGTCAATTGTTCTCGTATTAACTTAGCCTCTAAAGCATTTCCTAGCCAAAATGACAATATTACACATCATGCAACGGTACCACTTAAATCGGGTCAAGAACAATTCGGCATTTTAAATGTAGCGTCTCCAAATACTGAAATATATAGCGATGAAGATTTAGAGTTGCTAGAGTCTGTCGCATTTCAATTAGGGTCAGCCATCAAACGTATTTATTTAACAGACCGTGAAAAAGAAGCGGCAAAAATTAATGAACGTAATCGTTTAGCTAGAGATTTACATGATTCAGTAAATCAAATGTTATTTTCTGTAAAACTAACAGCACATGCTGCGTATGGCATGTCAAACGAATCCATCGCTAAACAAGCATTCAAGACGATTGAGGAAACGAGTCAAAATGCCGTTAATGAAATGCGTGCATTGATTTGGCAACTTAAGCCAGTTGGACTTGAGCAAGGTTTAATTCATGCTTTGACAGCATATAGTAAATTAATGCATATACAATTAAATGTAAATGTAGAAGGTTTAATCGATTTATCTAATGAAATCGAAGAAAACATATACAGAGCATTACAAGAGTGTATTAATAATGTTAAGAAACATGCTGATACGAATAAAATGGATCTTACATTAAAACAAATGAACGATATACTATATATTGACGTGATTGATTATGGTCAAGGATTTGAGATCGATAATGTTCAGATAGCTTCATCACACGGTATTAATAACATAAAACAAAGAGTTAAATTATTAAGAGGTAAAGTGACCTTTCATTCTCAGCCAACAAAGGGTACACAAATACAATTCACAATTCCTATAAAATAGCTTGATTTAAGGAGATAACCCATGAACAAAGTAATATTAGTAGATGACCATTATATTGTGCGACAAGGATTGCGATTTTTATTATCCACGATTGAAAACATAGAAGTTTTACAAGACTTTGCAGATGGAGAAACATTTTTAGAATATTTAAAAGAGCATGAGCACCCTGATATTGTGCTATTAGATTTAGTGATGCCTGGCATGAATGGTATTGAAATTACGGAATATATTAAGGCACATTATCCGGATATTAAAGTTTTGGTATTAACAAGTTATGTTGATGATGAACATGTAATTTCAGCAATCAATAAAGGTGCTGATGGTTATGAAATGAAAGACGTTGAGCCTCAGCAATTAATTGAAACTATTAGACGAGTTATGAACGGTGAAAAAATGATACATCCTAAGGCACAAGATGTATTCGAAACAGTTAGCCAAAAACCACACTACACGAATAAGTTGTCAAAGAGAGAAATTGAAGTGTTACGTGAAATGGTTAAAGGTAAAACAAATAAAGAGATTGCAGAAACTTTATTTGTATCTGAAAAAACAATTAAAACACATGTCAGTCATATATTTAGTAAATTACAAGTTAGCGATCGTACACAAGCAGCAATTTATGCAATGGAAAATAAGTTGATTTAGAATGAGCTTTTAAATATTTGTCGAAAAATAGACAATTTTTAATCTGATTTTGATGAATTTTTTATAGCGATAGGGTTTATTATACAGTTTTCTTTGTAAATTTGATATCATTATAAAAGTGTAAGTTTTATCAAATCTAGTGATTATGCATAAAATTTTACTTCATTTACTTTCGCTTCATTATAAAGTAAACTTAACTCTTGTTGACTTGATCAAAATTTAATACAAATGTGAAATTGACTCTTTTCATTTTATTAAAAATATATTAAGATGTAATCTGTGTTTCAAGAAATGTGTATTATTGCAATTTCTTGTGTCCGGATAAAATTCCCCAAACAGAAAGGTAGATAACAGAATGGATAGACAGAGTTTTACAGATTTAATTCAAACAAAATTTAAAATGGTTCGTATAGAGGCTGGTTATACGCAAGATACTATGGCGCAAACAATTGGACTTTCTAAAAAGACTTTAGTACAAATCGAAAAAGAGAGAGTATTACCAAACTGGACAACTTGTATTTCAATTTGTGCATTATTCAGAGACTCTGAAGTATTAAACAGTACATTTGGCTGTGATCCATTAGAAATCGTTCAAACAATTTCAAGAAATCACTGTGCATATCCAAACCATGCACCAACAAGTGATATTTATTGGAATAACATTGAGACTCGTAATGGGTACATTTTACAAAGTAACAAAGTAAGCAATATTTATCGTGTATTAAATCCAGATAACCAACCAATTTTCGGTACTTCTAAAATGAGAGAAGCTGAAACATACTTTAACAGAAATGCTAAAGAAGAATTAGTACATATCTAGGCCTATATACTTTTAATAAATAATAAAAGCGATGTAACACACCTGTTTCGAGAGGTGAGGCATCGCTTTTTGTATGTAAACTAATAATAAATTGAGCAGAAAGTGAAATGATTAATGAATTAAAAAATAAAAATAGTGGTATAATGAATAACTATGTTGTCACAAAGGAGTCAAAATTATGAATGCACTATTTATTATCATATTTATGATTGTAGTAGGGGCGATAATTGGTGGCATTACTAATGTAATTGCAATTAGAATGCTGTTTCACCCCTTTAAACCATACTATATATTTAAATTTAGAGTCCCATTTACACCAGGTTTAATACCGAAAAGACGCGAAGAAATTGCAACTAAAATTGGCCAAGTGATTGAAGAGCATTTGCTTACAGAAACTTTAATTAATGAAAAATTGAAAAGCGAGCAATCACAGCAAGCAATAGAATCTATGATTCAACAGCAGTTACAAAAGTTGACGAAAGATCAATTGTCAATAAAACAAATTACTTCTCAAATCGATATTGATTTAGAACAAGTATTACAAACTAATGGAAATCAATATATTGAATCACAATTGAATAATTATTATACAAAGCATCAAAACCAAACAATAGCATCTTTATTGCCAAATCAACTTGTAACATTTTTAAATCAGCATGTAGATAACGCAACAGACTTATTATGTGATCGTGCAAGGAATTATTTATCATCTGCAAAAGGCACACAAGATATTAATGATATGTTGGATACTTTTTTCAATGAGAAAGGTAAGTTAATTGGTATGTTGCAAATGTTTATGACAAAAGAGAGTATTGCAGATCGCATTCAACAAGAACTTATACGTTTAACATCTCATCCTAAAGCAAGAACAATTGTGACATCGTTAATTACCAATGAATATCAAACTTTTAAAGATAAACCATTGAATGAACTGTTAGATGCATCGCAGTTTAATGAAATCGCTGAAAATCTATCAGTGTATGTAACAACATATGCAAGCAAACAAGCGAATAAGCCAGTGGTTACGTTAATGCCTCAATTCGTTGATTATTTAGAAGGTCAACTCTCTAGCAAATTAGCAAATTTAATCATTGAAAAATTATCGATTCACTTATCTACAATTATGAAAAAAGTGGATTTACGAGGATTAATTGAAGAACAAATTAATACGTTTGACTTAGATTATATTGAAAAATTAATTATAGAAATTGCTAACAAAGAACTAAAGTTGATTATGTCATTAGGTTTCATTTTAGGTGGTATTATTGGATTTTTCCAAGGTTTGGTTGCAATCTTTGTCTAAAAAAGCGAGATGTGGTAAAGTAATATCGAACGTTTTAATAAACATCACAACAAAGGAGTGCTATAACCATGGCAGTAAATTTATATGATTATGCAAATCAATTAGAACAAGCTTTAAGAGAAAGCGAAGAATACAAAGCAATCAAAGAAGCATTCGCTAATGTAAAAGCTAACGAAGAATCTAAAAAGTTATTCGACGAGTTCCGTGAAACTCAAATTAACTTCCAACAAAAACAAATGCAAGGTGAAGAAATTGCTGAAGAAGATTTACAAAAAGCGCAAGAACAAGCGCAAGCAATTGAAAAAGATGAAAACATCTCTGCATTAATGAATGCTGAACAAAAAATGAGTCAAGTATTCCAAGAAATCAACCAAATTATCGTTAAACCATTAGACGAAATTTACGCTGACTAATATTAAAATAATATTTTTCAATCCTTTAAATAGAGGAATAGACTGCCGACAGAGTCCGAGACTTTGTGGGTAGTTTTTTTAGTTTTGATAACGGAAGTTAGAGGCTCTCTGTCAAATTGGGCAGATGCATTCAGTAACGGAAGTTAGGCTAGTAAACGTGTCCTAACTTCCTTTTTGCATTTTGAAGTGTAAAGTTTTCAACATAATACTATTAGTTCGGTCATGTATCGGACTGATGGAAAAGCGTTTCACTTTTAATGACTCATTAAGAACGGCCTGAAAATGTTTGGCGTATTAAGTGCAATGATAGTTTTGACATTTAGTTTCTAATTGGTCATTACTGCCGAGCAAATCTAGTAGAGTAATCATGTAAATCTTTAATGTGCCATTTGATTCACTAGCGGTGTTAATAACTACGGAAATTGCATTTCCGACTGAAATTTTTGAAAAATATCAACGTACGCTACAAATAAAATTTTAAACTGTTATAAATGTGTCTCAATTTCATATGTTCATCGACGATATGAAGCGTATTATGGTAAAATGAAGAAATAATAAACTTGTTAATAAATAAAACATCACGATTTGACTAAAGCACTTTATTATTGTGTAGATAATAGTTTTTTAACGAAATAAAAATGGCGACTGGTTTTAATAAATCAGCTAATGAATCACTACACCTATAAGTATGAATATAGTGATTAGAATGCTTTGTATAGTTGGATTTTGCAAAATTGATGTTAGAACCTTTAATTAAGGAGATATGGATGTATGGTTAAATTTATTCATTGTTCGGATTTACATTTAGATAGTCCTTTCAAATCTAAGAGTCATATAAGCCCTAAAATTTTTGAGGATGTTCAAAAAAGTGCTTATGAAAGTTTTAAAAATATTGTAGATATTGCATTACAACAAGATGTTGATTTTGTAATTATCGCGGGTGATTTATTTGATAGTGAAAACAGAACATTACGTGCTGAAATTTTCTTAAAACAGCAATTTGAACGTTTACAAAATGAACAAATCTTTGTTTATGTTTGTCATGGTAATCACGATCCTTTATCATCAAAGATTTCATCAAACTGGCCAGATAATGTTTCTGTATTTTCAAATAAAGTTGAGACGTATGAAGCAATTACTAAATCTGGTGAAACAATTTATATTCACGGATTTAGTTATGAAAATAGAGCAAGTTATGAGAACAAGATTGATGAATATCCATCAAGTCAAGGCCAAAAAGGCATACATATTGGTGTCTTGCATGGTACGTATAGTAAATCTTCAGTTAACGAAAGATATACCGAGTTCATTTTAGAAGATTTAAACAGTAAATTGTATCATTATTGGGCTTTAGGTCATATACATGAACGTCAACAATTAAGTGATATGCCTGTAATTAACTATTCAGGTAATATTCAAGGTAGACATTTTAATGAGCAAGGTGAAAAAGGTTGCTTATTAATCGAGGGTGACCACTTAAAATTAAAGACTAAATTTTATCCTACACAGTATATTAGATTTGAAGAAGCAACTATTGAAACGGATAAGACATCTAAGCAAGGTTTATACGAGGTCATTCAAAACTTTAAAGAACAAGTGAGAGAAGAAGGAAAAGCCTTTTATCGTTTAACGCTTGTTATTAATAGTGAGACATTAATTTCACCTCAAGATTTATTACAAGTTGAAGAAATGATTACAGATTATGAAGAAAACGAAAATCAATTTGTATATATTGATGAGTTAAAAATACAATATGCACAAAATGATGAGTCACCTTTAGTTAATGAATTTTCAGCGGAATTATTAGTCGATCAAACTGTTTTTGATAAAGCGATGTCAGATTTATATTTAAATCCAAGGGCATCTAAGTTCCTAGACGATTATGGAACATTCGACCATACAGCATTAGTTAATCGTGCTGAAGAAATATTAAAAGCTGAAATGAGAGGTGAACAAAATGATAATTAAATCACTTGAAATTTATGGTTACGGTCAATTTGTTCAACGTAAAATTGAATTTAATAAAAACTTCACTGAAATTTTTGGTGAAAATGAAGCGGGTAAATCGACGATTCAAGCATTCATCCATTCGATATTATTTGGATTTCCAACTAAAAAGTCTAAAGAGCCAAGACTAGAACCACGTCTAGGTAACCAATACGGTGGTAAATTAGTACTTATTCTTGATGATGGCTTAGAGATTGAAGTTGAACGAATTAAAGGCAGTGCTCAAGGTGATGTGAAAGTATATTTACCTAATGGTGCTGTGCGTGATGATGCTTGGTTACAAAAGAAACTTAATTATATTTCTAAAAAGACATATCAAGGTATCTTTTCATTTGATGTACTAGGGCTTCAAGACATTCATAGAAATCTAAATGAAAAACAATTGCAAGATTATTTATTACAAGCAGGGGCTTTAGGATCAACTGAATTCACGTCAATGCGCGAAGTGATTAATCGTAAAAAAGATGAATTATATAAAAAATCAGGTAAAAATCCGATCATTAATCAACAAATTGAGCAATTAAAACAACTAGAAAGTCAAATTCGTGAAGAAGAAGCAAAGCTAGAAACATATCATCGCTTAGTAGATGATCGAGATAAATCATCACGTCGATTAGAGAATTTAAAGCATAATTTAAATCAATTATCAAAAATGCATGAAGAAAAACAAAAAGAGGTTGCTTTACATGATCATTCACAAGAATGGAAGTCTCTAGAACAACAGTTAAATATTGAGCCAATCACATTCCCAGAAAAAGGTGTGGATCGTTACGAAAAAGCACGAGCGCATAAGCAATCGTTAGAAAGAGATATTGGTTTAAGAAATGAGCGTTTAGCTCAACTTAAAGAAGAAGCGACTCAATTAGAGCCAGTTAAACAATCTGATATTGACGCCTTCATTAGTTTGAATCAACAAGAAAATGAAATTAAAAATAAAGAATTTGAACTTACTGCAATCGAAAAGGATATTGCGAATAAACAACGTGATAAAGATGAATTGCAATCAAATATTGGTTGGTCTGAAACGCATCATGACGTAGATAGTTCAGAGGCAATGAAAAGTTATGTCAGTGAGCAAATCAAGAATAAACAAGAACAAGCTGCATACATTAAACAATTAGAACGTAGTTTAGAAGAAAATAAAATCGAAGATAATGCGGTTCATAGCGAACTAGATTCTGTTGAAGAAAAAATAGTTCCTGAAGAGACTTTTGAAAAAAAAAAAGAATACTCACAACAAGTCATTGAATTAAACGAAAAAGAGAACTTGTATAGCAAATTGAAAGAACGTTTCGAAATTGAGCAACAAGAAAAACAAAAACGTCAAAAATTGTTACGAACAACGTTTATTCTTTTAACATTAGTAGGTATTGGTTTAACTGCCTTCTCATTTATTTCAAACAACATGTTGTTTGGTATTATTTTCGCAGTATTAACTTTAGTATTTGTTATCGGTATCATCATGTCTAAATCAAAAGAAGTAGATTATAGCGAGGCCATCACAGATGAAATCGAAGAAATTAAAGCACAACTAGCCATTTTAGATGAAAATTATGACTTAGATTTTGATCTTGATGAGCAATATCGCATTCGTGATCACTGGCAACAAGCTTTGAAAAATAAAGATATTTTAGAAGAGAAACGTCAGTATATTGAAGGTCGTTTAAATGATGCGAAAGGGCGTCATGATGAATTACAATCGACAGTTGAGAACGTTAAGGATGAATTATACTTATCATCTAAAATTTCAAATGATTTAATTGTTGATAGTATTTCTACAATGGCGAATATTAAAGCATTAGATCAACATATCAGTGATTTAAATCAACAACGCCAGCAATTGGTTCAAGAATTAGATACATTCTACAATCATGCTGAAGCTGTTACAAAATCACAATTTGTTTATTTCAACAAATTATCTTTATTCCACGATGTGCAACAATGGTTGAAATCAGCTGAAGACACGAATGAAAAATGGCGTATTAATGCTGAAAATACCAAACTTGTTACAAATGAATTAAATCATTTAAATGCTCAATTAGAAGAAAATAATAAAGAAATTACAGCACTATTCGATTTTATCAATGTTGGTACTGAAGAAGATTTTTACCAACATCATGAAGATTACCAAACTTATACTAGTAATTTGAGTCGTTTTAATGATTTAACTAAATATCTTGAGAACCAAAACTATTCTTATGAATTAAGTTCTAGTTTAAGTGAAAAAACAACTGCACAACTTGAAGAAGAAGATCATTTATTGGCTACTCAAGTTGACGAATATAATGAGCAATATCTTGAAATGCAAGCACAAGTCAGTGATTTAAGTGCACAAATCAATCACATGGAAACTGATACAACGCTTGCTAATTTAAGACATGAATATCACAGTCTTAAAAATCAACTTAATGATATCGCAAAAGATTGGGCAAGTTTAAGTTATTTACAAAGTTTAGTTGATGAACACATTAAACAAATTAAAGATAAACGTTTGCCTCAAGTTATTAATGAAGCGGTAGAAATATTGAAGCATTTAACAGATGGCAGATATACGATGATTAACTATAATGAAGATTCAATTACGGTTAAACATGTTAATGGTCAATTATATGATCCTGTTGAACTAAGTCAATCTACAAAAGAATTACTTTATGTAGCTTTACGTATCAGTTTAATTAAGGTACTAAGACCATATTATCCGTTCCCATTAATTGTTGATGATGCATTTGTTCATTTTGATAAAAAACGTACTGAAAAAATGTTGAATTATTTACGATCATTATCAGAACACTATCAAGTACTATACTTTACATGTGTAAAAGATAATATTGTTCCATCAAAAGAAGTGATTACATTAAACAAAATAGAGGAAGGCGGGAAACGATGAGAAATATAGAGAATCTAAATCCCGGAGATTCAGTTGATCACTTTTTCTTAGTGCATAAAGCTACACAGGGTGTAACAGCACAAGGTAAAGATTATATGACATTACATTTGCAAGATAAAAGTGGTGAAATTGAAGCGAAATTTTGGACGGCTACAAAAAATGATATGGCAACAATCAAGCCTGAAGAAATTGTACATGTTAAAGGTGACATCATAAACTATCGCGGAAATAAACAGATGAAAGTCAACCAAATTAGACTAGCGACAACTGAAGATCAATTAAAAACAGAACAATTTGTAGATGGTGCACCTTTATCACCGGCAGAAATACAAGAAGAGATTTCTCATTATTTGCTAGATATTGAAAATGCTAATTTACAACGTATCACACGTCATTTATTGAAAAAATATCAAGAACGATTTTACACATATCCAGCTGCTAGTTCTCATCATCATAACTTTGCGAGTGGCTTAAGCTATCATGTATTAACGATGTTACGTATTGCAAAATCAATTTGTGACATTTATCCATTGTTAAACAAAAGTTTGTTATATAGTGGTATTATTTTGCATGATATTGGTAAAGTTAGAGAATTGAGTGGTCCTGTTGCGACGTCGTATACAGTCGAAGGTAACTTATTAGGACACATCTCGATTGCGAGTGATGAAGTAGTTGAAGCAGCTCGTGAATTGAACATTGAAGGAGAAGAAATCATGTTGTTAAGACATATGATTTTATCTCATCATGGTAAGTTAGAGTATGGTTCTCCAAAACTGCCATACTTAAAAGAAGCAGAAATTTTATGCTATATCGATAATATCGATGCTAGAATGAATATGTTTGAAAAGGCATATAAAAAAACTGACAAGGGTCAGTTTACAGATAAAATATTTGGTCTTGAAAATCGTAGATTTTACAATCCTGAATCACTCGATTAAGAATTAAAAGATATCGGACAGATGAGTATACTGAAACATGAGCTCATCTGTCCGATTTTTAATGCGAAAAAACCGAGCGGCCGTGGTATGATTTTTGAACCACGGTCGCTCGGTTTTGTGTTATTGGCTCATGCCGGATTGTCCGCCTTGTGCGCCACCTTGTTTAAGTTTTTCAGGGTTTAAGATTTTATCTTCGACAACTGATTTAATATCACGATCTTTAAAGTCAACATCGTATTCTTTTAATAGATCTTTGTATGCATCAGTCAATAATTTTGGATTTTTTTGTACTTTCTGATCGACTAATTTTTCTTTCAGGCTTTGTTTTTCACTGTTAAAGTCTGTTGGTTTATCAGCTTTAATAATATGATATCCAAAGCTTGATTTAACAACCTCTGATACTTCACCATCTTTAAGCTTAAATAGTGCTTTTTCAAAATCTTTATCAGTTTGTCCTTTAAGAACATAACCTAATTCGCCATCTTTTTTAGCTGAACCAGTATCCATTGATTCTTTTTTAGCGATTTCACCAAATTTACTTGGATCTTTTGAAACTTCTTTTTGAATTTCTTCAGCTTTTTGTTTCGCTTCTTTATCATCTAAGCCTTCTTTGTCGCTTTTCTTAGATTTAACTTTAATTAAAATGTGTGAAGCTTTCTTGCTGTCTTCTTTAATTTCAGAATCAGAGATTTTAATTTTATCTGATAGTAATTCTTTATGATAAGCAGCAGTACGTAAATTTTCTTTATATTTATCGGCTGTTAAACCTTGCTGTTGAAGGGCCTTTTCAAATTTATCTTTACCGCCGTATTGCTTTTGCATTTTTTCAATTTGTTCGTCAATCTTCTTATCATTAACTTTATTTTTATATTTATCAGCTAAAATTTTATTTAACATTTCAGTAAATGATGCATTTGCAATTTGATCTTTACCGATTTTTTTCATTGTATCTGCAACTGTTACGTCTCCAGCTTTAGAAGAAATTAATGTATTTTCTTTAGAGTCTGTGGCACTAGCGCCACAAGCGCCTAATAATAAAGCACTAGCTGTTACCGGAACGATTAATTTGTTTATCATCTTCATAGTTGAAACTCCTTTGTAAGTTAATCATCGTGAATATAACATAGTTTTATATTATCACCAATCAATAACCCATGACATCAGACTAGAGCATTAGGTTTAGGGGTAGAAATTGATGAAAATAAAAAAACAAGGTCTATATACATTTGATTGTAAGCTATTACATAGCCTAAAAACAAATAATAACACCTTGCTATAATTATTTTGTTATAAATGATATGGATTTTTAATTTTTTTCAAAATATTAATACCTGTACTATGTTCTTCTATATATTGTCCATAATTAGAAAATATAATTATTTTTAAATATAATAAATCTGTAATGGAAATACCGAAATTCAATGCCAATAAGAACATAAAATAATGTCCATATTGCGGGAATGAAATTGTTAGATAAACGAACATTGCAGATAAGATAATTAACGGCAATATTAAGTTAATGCAAAAATAAAATTTGTGTACAGGTTGATTGACGTAGGTATTATAGAATATAAGCCATTTTCTTTTAGTTAACTTATGAACTTTAAACGATTTTCTATATGGTAAGAAAAATAATAAATGTATACTTTTATGTAATGGATACGTCATAAATACAAGTAATAAAAAGATGAGAAAATGTCTATCTGATAATGGCGTATTAGATAAAAAATACATTACTTCATAACTAACTAAAAACATAATGATGGTTGCAACTGCACTCATAAATGCAATTCTAGGCAAACCAAATCGTGCATTGATATCAATTTGTCTTTTACATAAAAACATATCTTACGCCTCATCTCTTTTCAATATAAGTTAGATTATAACTAACTCAGGTTCAGTAATTCAATAGTAACATATCATGTTAGAAGAATTGTTATATAAGAAGAAAGGAGCGACGTATTGTTTGATTTGAAACGCGAAAGTGGGGATTGGTAAAATTGTCTGATTGACTAGCGTAGAAGTAGAATGCAGAACAAATTTCTGCGAACACATATTCTTGCTAATAAAGCATCACTTATGAAAAAGGCGCGTGTGACATGAGTATTTGAAAACTTGAATAATATAAAAAATGGATATGGCAGGGCATATGCAAAAGCATCTTTTGACCAACTAAGTTATACAAATGCTAAAAATATAGTGATATGTAATTATAATAAACACCAGATTAATAATTTGTGCAAGTAAGGTATATGTAATGTGTATATAAGGTTCGGCTCAATGAAAATATAAGTATGTTGTTTGTCGATAATGATTTAAGTAAAGCGTAATCAAAGTGCAAGGATAACACAATGAATCCTAAGCAATGTTTTCAATCAATTCATAAATATGATTTAAGCGAAAATCACTACAAACAATGTCTTCCTATAATTTGTAAACATAAGTTCATTTGAGTTTTAAAAAAGAGATGACAAGAAATATCTAATTTCTAATGTCATCTCGTTTATTTGGCATTTAATTTTAAAAAATAAATATGCTGTTACTAATAAAAATAGTTGTGATCGAGAACGTAACCTGCTACTTAGAAATTTCGTTTCCAATATCCTCGCCACGATTTTGTAAATTTTCGATGTGTGACTGTAAACGTTCAATATTAGGATTAATGTCAGATTTGAAGTTTCCAAGTAATGACTTAATTTCACCACCAATTGAACTACCAAATTCCGCACTTTCGTTTTTAATTTGAACACCATAGTTTAAAATGTCATTAAAACTTTGTTTAATCGTTTCAAATTCACGTTGTAGTTCTGATTTTGAACCAGTAGGGGCAGTACGATCGATCGTGTTGTTCTTGACACTTTTGTCGTCACGTCCTTGAAGTGCAACTACAAAACCAGCTGCTACGCCAACACCGATACCGAATAGAATGCGTGATGCTTTCATTTATATTCTCCTCACTTTTAACATCTGTTATCTTGATAACTCATTTTGTTTAAAATTGCTAACCTTGATGTTATCACTTCAAACGCAATTGTTATAATATTAATCATATTATACCCGTTCGAGCTTAGATTAAGCATACATTTAAAATTGTGCTTGAATTTGTTCAGCAATTTGTTGTTTTGCATCGTTATCTAAAATGTCTTCATGTGTTTCCCACTTATAACCAAATCCATCAATATCATTTTCGTATCGAGGAATTAAGTGGAAATGAATATGAAATACAGATTGATCTGCAAACTCACCATTATTTTGAATAATGTTTAAACCATCAGGATTAAATGCACGCTTAATAGCATTTGCTACTTTAGGTAATGCTGCACCGATATGTTTCATTGTTTCTTCATCAGTTTCAAAGATATTAGCAGAAGCTTTTTTAGGAATTAATAACGTATGTCCTTTAGTAACTTGTGATATATCTAAAAAGGCATAGACATAATCGTCTTCATATACTTTAAAGCTAGGAATTTCTCCAGTTAAAATTTTGCCGAAAATTGTTTCTGACATGATGACTACACTCCTTTTCAACTAGTATTACCATTCATTATAACATTGTCGCTAAAAATTCGATATTAGGACATGTGTATTTAATATGAGCATTTTATAATTTTTGGTACAATATAAGTCATGGAGGTGCCTTATGACAGTTAAAGTAGAACAGCTTACAGGTGGATATGGAAAACGCCCTGTAATTAAAGATATAAATTTTGAATTAAACAAAGGCGAAATTGTTGGACTTATTGGCCTTAATGGCGCTGGTAAGAGTACAACGATTAAACATATGCTAGGATTGCTTACACCTATGGAAGGATCTCTATCAATTTCAGATATCAACATTAATGATGACATAGAGGCTTATAGAAGAAAGTTATCTTATATTCCGGAATCACCGGTTATTTATGAAGAACTCACATTAGAGGAACACATTGAGATGACAGCAATGGCATATGATATTGATCGTGATGAAACGATGAATCGAGCAATGCCATTATTAAAGACATTCCGTTTAGAAAATGAGTTGAAAGTTTTTCCGAGTCATTTTTCTAAGGGGATGAAACAAAAAGTCATGATTATTTGTGCGTTTATCGTTAATCCCGAATTGTATATTATAGACGAACCATTCCTTGGCCTAGATCCATTAGGAATTCAATCCATGTTAGATTTAATGGTTGAAAAGAAAAACGAAGGTAGAACCGTTCTAATGAGTACACATATTTTAGCAACAGCTGAACGTTACTGTGATCGTTTTATCATACTAGACGAAGGTGAAGTCGTTGCATTTGGAGATTTAGAAGCATTGAGACAACAAACTGGCTTACATAATCAAACATTAGACGATATATATATTCATGTGACGCAAGGTGGAGATGTACATGCGTAACCAAGCTACCACATTATTTAATAAAAGATTACATGCCCTTCGTAAAGAGAAAAATTATTATAATAAGTTTATATTTAATGGTCATTTCATGGTCTTTTTACTTATTTTGCTGGGTGCATTTATTTTTGGATATGGTGAATGGTTAAAACATATTCCAACGAATATCAATTTTTCATTAATAGCAGCAGTGATTGTTGCGTTGACATCTATTTTTCCAATGCGACCACTGTTAAAAGAAGCGGATAAAATCTTTTTATTACCATTTGAAAAACACATGTCTCAATTTATGCGTCATGCGATTTTATATAGTTACTTTGCGCGCATATTAATCCAACTCATTATTGTTATTGTAATGTTCCCGTTGTTTTACAATATTAATCAACATAATGTGGCATTTTATATTTGTTTTGGAGTCAGTGCATTAATTTTTCCATATGTTGGTTTACGCTTAAGATGGCAATGGTATCAATCGGGACTTAAAACATGGCAAGTTAATTTAATATCATTCATCACCTTTGCTCTAACATATTACTTACTATTAGCTCCAAAATGGTACATCGCATTTGTGATGGTTGCTTTGCCTGTGTTAATAGAATTTTTAGTTAAAAAATATAAACCAGGCTTTTTGTATCCTTGGGAGAAAATGATTGCAATCGAACATCGACATCATATGAATTATTATAAATTTGTTAATATGTTCACCGATGTAAAACATTTGAAAGAATCTGCAGTCAGAAGAAGTTATCTAGATATACTTTTACCAGTTCCAAAGGGTAGTAAATTTAACTCTAATGCGATGTATTTATTCTTATTTATTAGAAGCTTTATAAGAGGGAGAGACGCATTTAATATTATCTTTAGGTTAGTAATTATTGCAGTTTTATTAATGGTTTGGTTATCATATCCATTAGTGACAGCAATTATTGGGTGTTTATTTGTATATATTATATTGTTACAAATGGCACAATTTTATTCACAGCAAGCATATGGCTTATGGCCTCAAGTGTGGCCTGTACCTGAAGAGAAGGTAATCAAAGGGTATGAACAGTTTTTATATAGATTAATGTTTGTTATTTGTACTGTGTTTGCAGTGACATTTATTATAAAACATATGACGTTATTCTATGTTGTACTCATTTTCTATATTGTAGGTTTATTAACGATTAGAAGTATTATTAAAAAGTTGAAATATCAGGAAACATTATTACGAGACTAAAAAACTTCCATTGGCATGTATGTTGTAAAGGTGCATGTAATGTTGAACGCCAAATGATACGGCGTTCAGATTACATTAGCATCTATACGTTAACAGCATAACCAATGGAAGTTTTCTTCGAATCTATTCTTTTATTGGGTATAGATATCTTTCAAAATAACTTGAATGTTGTCCGCTTGAACCAAAGTAATGACTTAATGCGTCTTTTGAAAAATGGTCATTAAAGGCATCAGATTGCTTAAAGTCTTCGTATGCATGTCGATCAGCAAATCCGAAATAAATTTTGTATGTTGTACCTTTAGCAGGTCTTAACAAACGATAGCTTTTAAAGCCACCAAAGTTTCTGAAATTATCGTCTACACTAATCAGTTTCTTTTCAAGTTGATATGCATGATCTTCTGTTGATGGAATGAAGATTGCACAATAGAAATGATGTTCACTGAATTCACCAATTTCTTTAATAACTTCATATATTGAAGGTGATTTTAAAACAGTCTCACCATCAGTTTCTTCAAAAATAACTGAAGTATCTGATGCTGAAAATTGGAATAGTTGATGGGTCGGGTTATTGATTTTTATCTGATGTAAAAATCCATAAGTGCCATAAGATGTATATAGTTTCTTCATATGAAAGGTCCCCCTTATGTTTTTATTTATTATACGATGATAAACTAGTCATTACCACTATTAATAATTGATTAAAATTACTATAATGAATCTTGCGAGATATTTAGAAGTAATGATACAAAATAATGGACTTTAGAATTTAAATTTACAATAAATAGTTCTATGATTAAATGTCAGTTTTATGACATTTATTTATTGAAAATACGAACGAATGAGCGATATGATAATATAGATAAGAATGATTTTAATTTAGGAGGCCTTTATGGTGCATAATAAAAACAATACAATTTTAAAAATGATCAAAGGTGAAGAAACATCACATACACCTGTTTGGTTTATGCGACAAGCTGGCCGTTCGCAACCAGAATATCGAAAATTGAAAGAAAAATATTCACTATTCGATATTACACATCAGCCGGAGTTGTGCGCTTATGTAACACATTTACCAGTTGATAATTATCATACAGATGCAGCAATTTTATACAAAGATATTATGACACCATTAAAGCCAATTGGTGTCGATGTAGAAATTAAATCGGGTATTGGTCCAGTGATTCATAATCCAATCAAAACAATTCAAGATGTTGAGAAACTTTCTCAAATAGACCCCGAACGAGATGTACCATATGTATTAGATACAATTAAACTTTTAACAGAAGAAAAGTTAAATGTGCCGCTAATAGGATTTACTGGGGCACCATTTACATTAGCGTCATATATGATTGAAGGCGGACCATCGAAAAATTACAATTTTACAAAAGCGATGATGTATAGAGATGAAGCAACATGGTTTGCTTTAATGAATCATTTAGTTGATGTATCTGTTAAATATGTAACAGCTCAAGTCGAAGCAGGTGCCGAATTGATTCAAATTTTCGATTCATGGGTAGGTGCATTAAATGTCGAGGATTACAGACGTTACATTAAACCACATATGATTCGATTAATCAGTGAGGTTAAAGAAAAACATGATGTGCCGGTAATTTTATTCGGTGTAGGTGCCAGTCATTTAATCAATGAATGGAATGATTTACCGATTGATGTATTAGGCCTAGATTGGAGAACGTCTATTAATCAGGCTCAACAATTAGGCGTTACTAAAACATTACAAGGGAATTTAGATCCATCAATTTTATTAGCACCATGGAATGTCATTGAAGAGAGATTGAAACCAATATTAGATCAAGGTATGGAGAACGGTAAACACATCTTTAATTTAGGACACGGTGTATTCCCAGAAGTGCAACCAGAGACGTTACGTAAAGTAAGCGAATTCGTACACACATATACACAAAGATAATCATAGTTTTACATTGAAGCACATGAAAGATAATTCATTTAAAGGAAGGTATTATCAATGACTAAAAAAATGGGATTATTAGTTATGGCTTATGGCACACCTTATAAAGAAAGTGACATAGAGCCATATTATACAGATATTAGACATGGTAAACGTCCATCTGAAGAAGAACTTCAAGATTTGAAAGATAGATATGAATTTATAGGTGGTTTATCACCATTAGCAGGTACAACAGATGACCAGGCTGATGCGCTAGTTTCAGCATTAAATAAAGCATATGCAGATGTTGAATTTAAACTATACTTAGGATTAAAACACATTTCACCATTTATCGAAGATGCGGTTGAACAAATGCACAATGATGGCATTACTGAAGCAATCACGGTAGTACTAGCACCACATTATTCTTCATTTTCAGTAGGATCATATGACAAACGTGCTGATGAAGAAGCTGCAAAATATGGTATTCAACTTACACATGTGAAACATTATTATGAACAACCTAAATTTATTGAATATTGGACGAATAAAGTCAACGAAACATTAGCTCAAATACCGGAAGAGGAACATAAAGACACGGTATTAGTTGTTTCGGCACATAGTTTGCCAAAAGGTTTAATCGAAAAGAATAATGATCCATATCCACAAGAACTAGAACATACTGCGCTTTTAATTAAAGAACAATCTAATATTGAACATATCGCGATTGGTTGGCAATCTGAAGGTAATACAGGTACACCTTGGTTAGGGCCAGATGTACAAGATTTAACACGTGATTTATATGAAAAACATCAGTATAAAAACTTTATATATACGCCAGTAGGTTTTGTATGTGAGCATTTAGAGGTGCTTTATGACAATGATTATGAATGTAAAGTAGTTTGCGATGATATTGGTGCGAATTATTATCGTCCAAAAATGCCGAATACACATCCATTATTTATCGGTGCAATTGTTGATGAAATCAAGTCTATATTTTAATGACGAAAGAAGCGTGAAACGTTGTGACTAAATCAGTGGCTATTATAGGAGCGGGGATAACAGGTTTATCAAGTGCATATTTTTTAAAACAGCAAGATCCTAATATTGATGTAACCATCTTTGAAGCATCGAATCGTCCGGGGGGAAAGATTCAATCGTATCGTAAAGATGGTTATATGATTGAACTAGGGCCTGAATCTTATTTAGGTAGAAAAACGATTATGACAGAATTAGCGAAAGATATTGGATTAGAACAAGATATTGTTACAAATACGACTGGACAATCATATATTTTTGCGAAAAATAAATTATATCCGATTCCAGGTGGTTCAATTATGGGTATTCCAACAGATATTAAACCATTTGTTACTACAAAATTAATATCGCCACTTGGTAAATTAAGAGCAGGGTTTGATTTATTAAAAAAACCTACTCAAATGCAGGATGGTGACATTTCTGTTGGTGCATTTTTCAGAGCAAGATTAGGTAATGAGGTACTTGAGAATTTAATAGAGCCTTTAATGGGTGGTATTTATGGTACCGATATTGATAAATTAAGTTTGATGAGTACGTTTCCTAATTTTAAAGAAAAAGAAGAGGCATTCGGAAGTCTGATAAAAGGTATGAAGGATGAGAAAAATAAGCGTCTGAAACAAAGACAATTATATCCTGGCGCACCGAAAGGACAATTCAAACAATTTAAGCATGGTTTAAGCTCATTTATTGAAGCATTAGAACAAGATGTTAAAAATAAAGGTGTGACAATACGCTACAATACGTCAGTGGATGATATAATTACATCTCAAAAACAATATAAAATTGTTTACAATGATCAACTAGAAGAAGTGTATGATGGCGTATTAGTAACGACACCACATCAAGTGTTTTTAAATTGGTTCGGACAAGATCCAGCATTTGATTACTTTAAAACGATGGATAGTACGACTGTTGCAACTGTTGTATTGGCATTTGATGAAAAAGACATTGAAAATACCCATGATGGTACTGGCTTCGTAATTGCGAGAACGAGTGATACAGACATTACCGCATGTACTTGGACATCGAAAAAATGGCCATTTACTACACCGGAAGGTAAGGTTTTGATTCGTGCGTATGTAGGTAAACCAGGTGATACTGTGGTTGATGATCATACAGATAATGAATTAGTATCGATTGTACGTAGAGATTTAAGTCAAATGATGACATTTAAAGGTGATCCTGAATTTACAATTGTCAATCGTTTGCCGAAAAGTATGCCACAGTACCATGTCGGTCATATTCAACAAATTAGACAGATTCAAGCACATATTAAACAAACATATCCACGACTTAGAGTAACTGGTGCATCTTTTGAAGCGGTTGGACTACCTGATTGTATTACGCAAGGTAAAGTTGCTGCTGAAGAAGTAATCGCAGAGTTGTAAGTTAATTGTTGGATGGTGTTGGTGTAGGTGCGACGCCTTTAGATAATGTTTGATGAAATATAGTCATTTTTAAGTTATATAATGGTGGAAGTAATGTGTAAATATAGATACTTTCAGCGGGAATTATTTTTGTGAAATTGAAACAGAGACAAAGGTTTAGCTGTTTTTGAATGATATTGAAATGATGACAATACACTTTAATTAGAAATGTCACTTTGCGATATAACATTTCTAATTAAGGTGTTTTTATTTTACAATTATAGGTAATCAGTCATTTTTTTAAAAATAGAAAAGAAGTAGTAAGTTGAAAGGAGAGAATGAGATGACAGATGTAATTATTGTACATTCTATGCATGGAAATAGTAGAAATCATTGGTATCAGTGGTTGGAGCATAACTTAACTTTAGAAGGATATGACGTAACATTATTTAATTTTGAATCCCCTGAAGCGAAGACAGTGGATCAGTGGATTGAAGCTATGACGAAACAAATTAATGTACGCAAAAAGGATACATATTTTGTAACACATGGTTTAGGTTCAATCACAGCTTTAAAATATATTGAAATGATTGATCAGCCGATTGAAGGCTTTTTCAGTATAGCGGGCTTTAAAGAAGATGCAGAAAATATAGATTTAGATATTGATTTAAGTAATGTAACCATTGATTACGATAATATTAAAAAGAAAGTTGACAATTTTTACGGATTGAGTTCTAAAAATGACAAATACGTTTCATATAAAGAGACCCAGCGTTTAATGAATGCATTAGAGGGGAACTTGCGAATCGTGGAAGATGGAGGGCACTTCTTAGAAGAGGATGGCTTCGAAACATTTACAGCGTTGCAAGATCGGATGCAAGATTACATGACACGATAGTTAGTGTATGGGTTGTGTTATGTTGTGTCAGTAGGTAGCTGCTGATTTTGAAAAATTGTTGTAATTGAGGCGTCAAGCAATGTCTTAGGGCTACAATGTTATATTGGTAGTCGCTGACTGAAAGAATATGCGGTGTAACAAGCTTTTATAATTTCTTTTTCAGAAGGTATAGGCGTTGTAAACTTTATAACTCCTATACCTTTTTAAATGCTTTAACACTATTTATGACAACTATTAGACACTTATATGATAAAAGGGAATAAGAAGCGTTTTTTTACACAAAAAACTTTGAAAATGTCGTTGACGTACACTACAAAAATGAATATACTAATATTTGTGTTCAACAGAGAACATGTTGCTACGATATTTAAGTAATTATTTAAGAGATAACATTTAAATTAAATTCAAAAAGTTCTTGACTTTAGGTTTTTGATTATGGTATATTAATTAGGTAATTCAAAATAATATTAGCGCGGGATGGAGCAGTTCGGTAGCTCGTCGGGCTCATAACCCGAAGGTCGGTGGTTCAAATCCGCCTCCCGCAATACATAGTTTTTAATTTAATAGGTCTCGTAGTGTAGCGGTTAACACGCCTGCCTGTCACGCAGGAGATCGCGGGTTCGATTCCCGTCGAGACCGCCATTATTATTACCATTATGGTTCAGTAGCTCAGTTGGTAGAGCAATGGATTGAAGCTCCATGTGTCGGCAGTTCGACTCTGTCCTGAACCATTCTTAATTCATGGCGGTTGTGGTGAAGTGGTTAACACATCGGATTGTGGTTCCGACATTCGAGGGTTCGATCCCCTTCAGCCGCCCCATAATCGTTTACATTAGCGGGTGTAGTTTAATGGCAAAACCTCAGCCTTCCAAGCTGATGTTGTGGGTTCGATTCCCATCACCCGCTCCATTATTTTCTATTATTCCACAGTAGCTCAGTGGTAGAGCTATCGGCTGTTAACCGATCGGTCGTAGGTTCGAGTCCTACCTGTGGAGCCATGGCTCCTTGGTCAAGCGGTTAAGACACCGCCCTTTCACGGCGGTAACACGGGTTCGAGTCCCGTAGGAGTCATACAAGCAGAAGTGAAATATCGCTTCTGTTTTTTTATTACATATTTATTGTTGAGGAAGGTTGTCCGAGCTGGCCGAAGGAGCACGCCTGGAAAGTGTGTAGGCGTCACAAGCGTCTCAAGGGTTCGAATCCCTTACCTTCCGTAAAGGCGCTTAAATTGGTTTTACCCATTTTAAGCGCTATTTTTATTTTGGACTCAATCCCTTGATATATCTGCATTTGAGCTATTATCCTCATTTTTACACTTCTTATTTATTTATATCCATTTAAAATTTTTTAGCCACAATGTGACTAATTTTTGATGAATAATCCTAATTTTAGTCACAAGATTTTGAAGTTTAGTCACAAAACAAATCATTCAGATTTTTTTCTATAAATTTAGTTTCATTATCTTCAAATTCTTTAATCAAATGTGAATATGTTTTAAGCGTTGTATGTACATCTGCATGACCTAATCGTTTTGAAATGTAATGTTTAGCTGTTACTTAAAGAAAATCAAATATTATATATACGCTTGAAAAAATAAAATAATAATATTATAATATAATCAATCGGCATCTACGTGCGGATTATAAAGTAAAGCGTAGCATAACCAGGAGTTAGTCGATTTTTAATAAATTCGACTAAATTATTAATAAAGGCTAAAGTAATTAGTTTACTTTAGCCTTTATTGCATTTGTAATTTATAGAACTGCGAACAGGTGACTACTGTTAATTTATGTGATTAAAGTTTCAATGATATTTGATTTATTAGACCATTTCAAAATCGCAAGGTTCTCATGTTCTGCTACAGTTTGCGGTCTTTGGAAGATATATCATTTACTATTATTAACATGATATATTCTAATTTGTTTGTGGATGGGCTGTTTGGTTTGATATCGCGGTAAATATAAGCATCATTAGTTATATTGTTGAAATCTAAGTTGAATTTATTATCATACAGCAATGTGCCAATTAGAGACATTTTTAATTTTGAACTCTACATTTTGTTGAGAGTATCTGGTTATATTTGCAAAATGGTATGAACATTTATCATCACTTATTAAGTTGTCTTGATGATTGAATGACCCAGTATTTATTCAGTTCGAGAAGATTGAGAGTGTTAAATCGTATTCGAGTATAATTTCGATTCTAGTCATACCATTTTCATAAAGTTTAGCCATTTGTAACTTAAACTATGAACTAAATAATCTTCTGACTCTTGTCAAAATAAAATCGCCTACCCAAATAGTTTAACAATATCTATTCTCATAGAATTTGTTCAACTAAGTGTAGACGATTCTGCATTATCAATAAGGCTATTCAATTTGCTATCTTAAGCTGTTTCGAAATTTTCAAATTCGTTTCATTTAATATAAACATTGATATTATCACGTCTATATATATTAAATCAATAAACCTATCTTTTCATCTAATTCGCTATAATCTATTGTACTAATATAGTTTTCATGAAGAAGATTTTTATTATGTTCATTTATTTCTTTTTTTGAGTCATTTAAAATAAAAATAAACTCATTTTGCCTGTGTCTTTTTATTTTTTTTGCTTGCATAGCATCCGTTATTTTCGACTTAATAATCATAGAATTATTAGGGTTAGAAATAGCATTGATAAATTTTTCTTTTTGATTTTTCTTAGCGCTAATAAAAAAGTAGAAATTATGAACAACACCACTGCTTCCTATAATAGGTAAATCTCTTCCGTAATAAATGTTATGTTCATCCAATTTGTTTGCAACATCTTCTGTAAATATGTTCTGTGACTTAGGATTAGAAAGTAAGTACATATCATTAACAAATATAAGGCACTGTAATAAATTATGTTTCGATTTATTAAAATTTTTAAAGTTAGTTTGAACAAAAATTTCGTGAGTTTTATCGTTATATTTAATACCGTAAGCTGAAAGGTGCTCTTCAAAAATCTTTTTACGTTTTTTTGATTTATTTAAAGAAATACCATTATTTTCTAAATCAAATATAGTATAGCCGTCATCTGTCAGTGTAATCATGTCTCTGGACTGATCGTATAAAGCGTAAATTATTAAATTATCTAAAGAATTATCTTTAAAAGGAGTATCTATTCTTACTACATTGTTTGATAAATTAGAAAACTCTAAGGTCTGATTATACCAATCAAGATATTCTTTTTTTAATTTTTTAGCATCAAATGTAGTCATATTATCCCTCCTTTATTCAAGGTCTTTTATATTATTATACTCTAAAAACGACATATACACATTATACAAGTTATAGATGTCGGGGAAATCTTTCAAGTTAATTTCATAAGCAAACCTATCCTTTTTATCATACTTATCATTATATATGTGAATATGACTTTTCGGAGCGATTGTTCCATCTGGATTATCGTGAGTACCACCGTTAATATCTATTCTAACTAGGGTGTGATAGGTATCTTTGAAAATGATTGAAATTGAAAACCTATCTTTTTCTATGTTCCCTCTTTTTATTGTTAATAAGTACTTTATTCCTAACTTAAAACTTATTATTTCTTGCCTTTCATTTATTCGACTAGCAACTATTGTTTTTAATTCATTTACATCGATATGAGTTTCTGGATATTTTAATTCATTTATTAATAATTTTACGTGCTCGTCGTCAAGACTATTTAAATCAAGTTTAGCCATGTCTGTTCCTGTATAGGCATTAATTTTTAATACTTTCTTATTTGAAAAAAGCAAAAAAGATAGGTGAGATGCATACACAACCAAAAGTGTATAATATCAATTTACTACCTCGCAATATAATTTTATACAATGTATAATAAGATTTAAAGATGTAGCTCATCAACATTTTCATAGGGAATTTTTAAAATTAAGTATTGAAAAATAAAATATTTATATTATAATATAAATAAGTCAACGACCATGCGTGGACAGTAAAACGAAGTACATGCGAATGTAGTAGCCGTTTACTATGAGACTAGGCATTATAATTGAATATCATAGTATAAATTGCCATGAGAGTAGAAGCTTCAGTTTATGAAGACTTCGAAATCATGGTTTTTTATTTTTAAAGTGAAATTTTAGTTCATAGTAAATATATATATGTTTTTAATTAGACTAAATCATAGCATTAAATTTTTTTAGATGAAGTAAGCGATATTACGAAATGATATATAGAACATTTCAGTTATAACAGTATACGAAGTAATCATCTTCGTTTAACGGACAATAGTTAATAATCAGTTAATTTTAAATTCAATTATAGATTATTTGTGATAATACAAACATTATTTTTGAAGATTTGATTAAAGTTCGTTTTTATTTTTACAGAGAAAAGATTGAGTATCGGTAATTTTATCATATTGTTCGAATATAAAGGGAACTATTTAAAGGTAATGAAGGTTGCGCCAAAATGACCGGTTTTCAGCAGCATAAATGAATAAATTGTGTCATTTTTAATATTTTATAGCATTTTATTTTTTAATGAACAGTTAATTTTATAAATAAGTGAAATAATCTAGAATAAATTTGTATTAAAAATTTATATAGAAAGAAAGTGAAACTTATGTTTAAGAAAAAAATGTTAGCTGCAACTTTGTCAGTAGGACTGATTGCACCTTTAGCATCTCCGATTCAAGAATCTAGAGCAAATACTAATATTGAAAATATTGGTGATGGTGCCGAAGTAATCAAACGTACGGAGGATGTAAGTAGTAAGAAATGGGGCGTTACTCAAAATGTCCAATTCGACTTTGTAAAAGATAAAAAATATAACAAAGACGCTTTAATTGTTAAAATGCAAGGTTTTATTAATTCCAGAACTTCATTTTCAGATGTGAAGGGTAGTGGATATGAATTAACTAAACGAATGATTTGGCCATTCCAATATAATATAGGACTGACGACTAAAGATCCAAATGTTAGCTTAATCAATTACCTTCCTAAAAACAAAATAGAAACTACTGATGTTGGTCAAACATTAGGATATAACATTGGAGGTAATTTCCAGTCAGCACCATCTATAGGTGGCAATGGCTCATTTAATTATTCTAAAACAATTAGTTATACCCAAAAGAGTTATGTCAGTGAAGTAGACAAGCAAAACTCAAAATCTGTTAAATGGGGTGTTAAAGCAAACGAATTTGTTACGCCTGATGGAAAAAAATCTGCGCATGATAGATATTTATTCGTACAAAGTCCAAATGGTCCAACAGGTTCAGCAAGAGAATATTTTGCTCCTGATAATCAATTGCCACCTTTAGTTCAAAGTGGCTTTAATCCATCGTTTATCACTACACTATCACATGAAAAAGGTTCAAGTGATACGAGTGAATTTGAAATTTCATATGGTAGAAACTTAGATATTACATATGCGACTTTATTCCCTAGAACTGGTATTTACGCAGAAAGAAAGCATAATGCATTTGTAAATAGAAACTTTGTAGTTAGATATGAAGTTAATTGGAAAACACACGAAATTAAAGTGAAAGGACATAATTAATATGAAAATGAAAAAATTAGTCAAATCATCAGTTGCTTCATCAATTGCACTGCTTTTGCTATCGAATACAGTTGATGCAGCTCAACATATCACACCTGTAAGCGAGAAAAAAGTAGATGACAAAATCACTTTATACAAAACAACAGCAACATCTGATAATGATAAATTGAATATTTCTCAAATTTTAACGTTTAATTTCATTAAGGATAAAAGTTATGACAAAGATACGTTAGTACTTAAGGCAGCCGGAAACATTAATTCAGGTTATAAAAAGCCTAATCCAAAAGATTACAATTACTCACAGTTTTATTGGGGCGGTAAGTATAATGTTTCGGTTAGTTCAGAATCAAATGATGCTGTAAATGTTGTTGACTATGCACCTAAAAATCAAAATGAAGAATTCCAAGTTCAACAAACATTAGGTTATTCTTATGGCGGAGATATTAATATATCTAATGGCTTATCAGGTGGATTAAATGGATCAAAATCATTTTCAGAAACGATAAATTATAAACAAGAAAGTTACAGAACTACGATTGATAGAAAAACAAATCATAAATCAATTGGCTGGGGTGTTGAGGCGCACAAAATTATGAATAATGGTTGGGGACCATATGGTAGAGATAGTTATGACCCAACATATGGTAATGAACTGTTTTTAGGTGGTAGACAAAGTAGTTCAAATGCTGGTCAAAATTTCTTGCCAACACATCAAATGCCTTTATTGGCGCGTGGTAACTTTAACCCAGAATTTATAAGCGTACTTTCTCATAAACAAAATGATACAAAAAAATCTAAAATCAAAGTAACTTACCAAAGAGAAATGGATAGATATACTAATCAATGGAATCGACTACACTGGGTTGGTAATAACTACAAAAATCAAAATACAGTAACGTTTACATCTACTTATGAAGTTGACTGGCAAAACCATACTGTTAAATTAATCGGTACGGATTCTAAAGAAACTAATCCTGGAGTATAACTGTTAGAAATAGAGGAAGTTAAACCCGAAATTTAAGAGTTAAACAAAAAATATTCACAACATATTAAAAAAAAGAAGTTACATTATTTGTTTAAACTAACAATAGTACCATAAAATTAATGACGATTTACAAATTAATAACAAATAATTATTATTAAATTCATTGATTTATTGTGTGGTAATGATTAATATGACAATTGAAGTGGGTCTTAACTTCAACTTTTAAATAGGGGGTTTTATCTTTGGAAAAAGTTCTTGATTTAGACGTGCAAGTTAAAGGAAATAACAACACTAATGATTCAGCGGGTGACGAAAGAATAACTAGCCATCTTTTTTGTAGCTTTGGTTGTGAAAAGACGGGTAGTTTTAACAGCTTCTGTTGTTAAGGATACAGCAAATAGAGCCTGAAAGGGCTCTATTTGTCTTTTTAAATATATTAAGTGCTAAAAAACGGAAACAGTTTATTAATCGCCAGGTATTTTTATAATTAGCCTTCTATATTATCAGTTGAGTGTTTCAATAAATTCTGACTTTGGTGATGGAAAGTTATACTTTTAGTTGTAATATAGTTTTCATGACTTCCTGTTAAATAAGTTAGGATTATGTAATTAGCCTCTATCTTTACATATAAGTAATGACAAGCTTTGGTTATTATATTGACCCTCTTAGAACATGTCATTTAAGAAAATAATCAAGTCATTGAAATTATATGTTTATATCCTCATCTTTAAAATAACTTCAATTATTATTTGCTAAATTTTGTATAAATAGAACAAAACTGCATAAATATCTATTAATTAATCTCAAGCAGCCATCTCCAAATTCGTAATAGTATTGATAGATAAAAATATCTAAGTATTTGTATAAATGAATTGATTAATCTATTAAAAAATTCATCAATAAATTTAAAATTATGAACTTAGATGCAAAATTATTAGTGAAAATAAATAGTAATAAAAAAACACAAAAATCTAATTATCAAAATAGTATTACTAAATTAATAAGTGTTTACAAAAAATTCACAAAATATAATTATATAATTTATTGATTTGTTGTGTGAAAAGGGATAATATGACAATTGAAGTAGGCCTTAACTTCAACTAATAATAGGAGGTTTTATCTATGGAAAAAGTTCTTGATTTAGACGTGCAAGTTAAAGCAAACAATAACTCAAATGATTCAGCAGGTGACGAACGTATTACAAGTCATAGTTTATGTACTCCTGGTTGTGCTAAGACTGGTAGTTTTAATAGCTTCTGCTGTTAAGATTACAGCAAATAGAGCCTGAAAGGGCTCTATTTGTCTATTCAAATATGTGAGGTGCTTACAAATGAACACTATTTACGAACCGTCAAGTATTTGTATGATTAGAACACCTTTATTATCAGTTGAATTTTTCAATTTATTTTTAAATACTGAACAAATTAAATATAGCGACTTACAATTAAATGCTCAGATGAAAGAATCAATCCTAACAACAACATTTAACTTATATTGTACTTTACAAGAAATAAATTTTGATGGCGATAACAAGAAGGTTAGAGATGCTAAAGAAAGTTTATTAAAATATTTAATTAGAATGTCAACACGTCCAACTCCATTTGGATTATTAAGTGGTATTAATTTGGGGCATTTTGTAAATGAACCAACACGTCTTAAAGTTGGAAATAGTATTCAAAAATATGTGAAAGTCGATGGCGAATGGTTGTATAAACTGGTTAGTTATATTGAGAGTATTGATGAATATTATCAAAATTTGAAAGTTATTTGGAATAGTAAAGCACATATTATCAATGATCGAATATATTTAAATGAACAAAGTGCTATTTATTTAAACAACAATAAAGATACATCTTTTTCCATTAAAAATAGCGAATTACTCGTATTCATCAAAACCACTGTGACGAATAATAATATTACTTTTTCAAATTTAGCTGAAAAGATAAATCAAGAATTTGAAATTAATGATATTACTAAAGTGAAAGTATATATCCATAATCTTGTCTCAAAGGAAATTATATATTCAACAATCAGACCACCGTTATCATATAGCGATAATTTAAATTATATTTTAAATAAACTTTCTTTACATAATGATGATTTTGTGAAAAAAATTAGAGAAATCCAGAAATTGATATTAGCTTATGAAAAAACTGAAATTGGATTTGGCGAGGAATTATATAAAGACATTATTCATCATATGAAGGCACTATTCAAATGTAAAAACTATCTTCAAATTGATACCAAAATTGACATGATTAACAATTATTTACATCAAGATATAGCAACAAATATATCTGAAGCAGCGTACTTATTGTGGCTTTTATCAAGAAATAATATTGGATTCACAGATTTGAAAGTTCTTCACAACCGTTTTATTGAAAAGTATGGATTTGAACAACTCGTGAATATTAAAGATTTGATTTCAGATATAACAGGTTTCGGGACAACAATTTTTCAAGAAGAAGAAACCGATGGAAATAATTTTGTAATGCTTAAGCAAAAATTTTTACATGCCTTGAGAAATAACGATGAGATAGTCATAAATGAAAAAGATGTAGAGTCATTGATTAACGATAATGAAATCAATCATTATCATGCGCCAATGAGTGCAGATGTTTATGCTGAACTTTATTTAGGACGTTTTTACAATCAGTACAATGAGCTCATTGTTATTAGTCCTTTAACGGCGTCTTTTAATGCTGGCGCTACATTTGGGCGATTTCATCATTTAATTGATACTGAAACTTTAGCAAAATTAGAACATGAAAAAGGACATTATTATCAGAAGATGATATGTGATGACAATGTAGAAATGATTTCTATAAATAACATACCGAAATATCCGAGAAATCATAATGTATTAACTAATCATGACTCATACGAATATTCATTGAATTTAGGAAGTAGTAATAGTTATTCAAAGTATGAGCTTACCTTAGATGATATTTATGTTGGTGCTACCTTTAACAAATTATATTTATATTCTAGCCAACTAAATAAAAGGGTACTATTTGAATCAAACAATATGTATAACTTTTTAAAAGAATGTAATTTATATCGATTGTTACGAGAAATTTCAATGGAATCTGTGAAATGCATTGAACCTATGAATGATGTGAGTATTGATTCATTTAGTTATTCACCACGAATCAGATATAAAAATGTCATTCTTAAACCAGCATATTGGAAAATTAACGAGATGGTATTACCTTTACCTAAAAATGAAGAATGGGATCAACAATTTTTGAAATATCAAGAACAATTCAATATACCTAATATCGTGAATTTAGTTTATGGAGATAACAAGCTTCTACTAAATTTATCATTAGCTAATCATAGATATTTATTGATGAAAGAATATAAGAAGCATAAACGTGTACGTTTAGTAGAATCATTTTTACCTCAATCAAAGAATGATCATGTGTATGAAATTGTTACACCAATTTATAAAAAATCATCTTATCGAGGACCCGAAATCGAAATTCCAAAATATAAAAATACAGATATTGAATATGACAAAGACTGGTTTGCATTACATATTCATATCGATAAGCCATCGCAAGATACATTTATCATCGACAATTTGTATCCATTTGTAAAACATCTTAAAGATAAGGGAGATATAGATCAATATTTTTTAATGCGTTATATCAAACAAGGTGACATTTTAAAGTTGAGGTTATTCAGGAATGACGAAAATTACGCAGAAATATACAGCATCTTGAAGAATTGGTTACCACATGTTCGACAAACGACAGAAGTTTCAGATTATGAATTTGTATCATACGAGCCAGAATTTTTTAGATATGGTGGAAAGAACACGATTAATGAAATAGAAGCCTTCTTTGAATATGACACGAATTTAGCTGTCAATATTATTGAAAATGATTTTAAGTTTGATCGACCATATATTGTTGCTATTTCAATAATGTATTTATTTGAGATGTTTTCAATTTCTAATGAAGAGCGTATGGAAATTGTTAATAACTATGTACCTACATCATTTAAAAGTAAAGATATTAGACCTTTTAAAAATGAACTTGTAACTATATGTAATCCTGCTAATAATTTTGAATATATGGCTAAACACTATAGTGGTATTTATCGAATTTTAAAAGATGGCAACCAAATTTTGAGCAAATTAAATGAAGGGCTTAAAAAAACTTTAACTACTAAAAGGTCAAGGATTATTGGCAGCTTAATTCATATGCGCTGCAATCGAATATTTGGCATTGATAAGGATCAAGAAACATTTGTTTTATCTATTGTAAAAGAAATTGTTAAAACTCAAAAGCATTGGTGTGGTGACAAAAATGATTGATATGAATCTAATATTGAAGAAGAAGTTTCAAGAGATTTCAGAAGTAGATGATTTCATTTCAAAAGCATCTACTGAAACCGATTATTTTGAACCTTCAACTTTATCACATGGTATACCAGGTATCATTTTGTTTTTAGATGCTTATCAAAAAGTTTTCGATATTAATACTGAGCAAATTGTGCATAAGTACATCATGAAATTAGCACCATATTTACAGAGTGGTCAATATAACAATTCTTTGTTTGGTGGACTTTCAGGTATTGCATTTTCAATGGATTTAGCATCGCAAAATGGCAAAAATTATCAAAATATTTTAAATAATATTGATGGTCACATTGTAAATGAAATAGAAAATAAATTTGATCAAATATTACAAGAACCATTAAATCCATTAAATTATGATACTGTCAGTGGATTAGCTGGGATAGGGAGATATTTGCTAAATAGAGTAGATGAGAATGAATTTAATGTTAAAGCATTAAAAAGCATATTAGTATACTTTAAAGATATTCAATATTCTAAAAATAGCTGGGTAGTCCCACAAGAAAGTCAATTTTTAGAGTCTGATAAAAATTATTTTACTGAAGGTAATATCAATCTTGGCCTTGCACATGGAGTGCTAGGACCGATGTCTTTATTTGCATTATGCGTGATTAAAGGAATTACGATTGAAAATCATCAGCACATATTAAAAGACATGTACAAATTTATCATGGACGAAAAATTTTGTAACCACGAAAGATGGTTGCAGCGTTACGATTTAATTTCTGAACGTAATCATTTCAATTTTATTCGGAATGGTTGGTGTTATGGCAATACGGGTGTAATGACGACGTTGTTTTTAATCGGCCAAGCATTACAAGATGATGAAATAATTAAAATGTCTAAAAAAGTGATGCTACAAGTAGTAAATGATAAAGATGAAAATTTAATAAGTCCAACTATTTGTCATGGATTGTCATCACAAATATTAATGTTAACAATTATGAATTTGAATTTTGAATTAAATGAAGTGTCTGATTATATCACTGTATTAATAAATAAACTGATTTCTCATTATAAGGAAGATTATCTGGTGAATTTTATAGACATTAATGAAAATAAGCAAGATGTATTTAAAAGTAGGAAAGTTGGCCTTTTAGAAGGTGAATTAGGGGTCTATCTAACATTGATGACACTGAAAAATACAAAAATTCTCAATGAAAAAAATTGGACCAATGCGTTTTTAATTAGCTGAATGGAGGCGTATATCATGGGAGAAAATGTATTGATTTGTTTGTGTGGCTCAGTTAATAGTATCAATATTAGCCACTATATTATTGAATTAAAATCAAAATTTGATGAAGTAAATGTAATCGCGTCAACAAACGGTAGAAAGTTTATTAATGGTGAAATATTAAAGCAATTTTGCGATAACTATTATGACGAATTTGAAGACCCTTTTTTAAATCATGTAGATATAGCAAATAAACATGACAAGATTATTATTTTACCTGCGACTTCTAATACGATTAATAAAATTGCAAATGGTATATGTGACAATTTATTATTAACTATTTGTCATACAGCTTTTGAAAAACTTTCTATATTTCCAAATATGAATTTACGAATGTGGGAAAATCCAGTTACTCAAAATAATATTCGATTATTAAAAGATTATGGTGTATCAATATATCCAGCAAATATTTCAGAAAGTTATGAATTAGCGTCAAAAACATTTAAAAAGAATGTTGTCGCACCTGAACCATATAAAGTTCTGGAATTCATTTGAGATTAGAATATGAAAATCATAAAGCGCGCTATTATTAGTTTAATAATATTGAGTCTTTTAATATCTATTACAATGAGTAATGCATCAGCGTCAGAAGAACTATATTACAGTGTTGAATACAAAAATACAGCAACATTTAACAAGTTAGTTAAAAAGAAGTCCTTAAACGTTGTCTATAATATACCGGAATTACATGTGGCACAGATTAAAATGACGAAAATGCATGCTAATGCTTTAGCAAACTATAAAAATGATATTAAATATATCAATGCCACATGTTCAACTTGTATTACTAGCGAGAAAACAATAGACAGAACATCAAATGAGTCATTATTTTCAAGACAATGGGATATGAATAAAATAACCAATAATGGTGCATCGTATGATGATTTGCCAAAACATGCTAACACCAAAATAGCAATCATAGATACAGGTGTGATGAAAAACCATGACGATTTGAAAAATAATTTCTCGCCTGATTCTAAAAATTTAGTACCTTTAAACGGTTTTAGAGGTACTGAACCGGAGGAAACAGGTGATGTTCACGATGTCAATGATAGGAAAGGACATGGCACGATGGTGTCGGGTCAAACGAGTGCTAATGGTAAGTTAATAGGTGTTGCACCGAATAACAAATTTACAATGTATCGCGTGTTTGGTAGTAAAAAAACAGAACTGCTTTGGGTATCAAAAGCGATTGTTCAAGCTGCAAATGATGGAAATCAAGTCATTAATATTAGTGTTGGTAGTTATATTATTTTGGACAAAAATGACCATCAAACATTTAGAAAAGATGAAAAAGTAGAATACGATGCGTTACAGAAAGCAATCAATTACGCCAAGAAGAAAAAATCTATCGTTGTTGCTGCAGCTGGTAATGATGGTATTGATGTCAATGACAAACAGAAACTAAAATTACAGCGTGAATATCAAGGTAATGGCGAAGTGAAAGATGTTCCTGCATCTATGGACAATGTCGTTACAGTAGGATCTACAGATCAAAAGAGTAATCTATCTGAGTTTTCCAATTTTGGTATGAATTATACAGATATTGCTGCGCCCGGAGGATCATTTGCTTATTTAAATCAATTCGGTGTGGATAAATGGATGAATGAAGGGTATATGCATAAGGAGAACATTTTAACTACTGCCAATAACGGAAGATATATTTATCAAGCTGGAACTTCATTAGCCACACCTAAAGTTTCGGGAGCACTAGCTTTAATCATTGATAAATATCATCTTGAAAAACATCCAGATAAAGCGATTGAATTGTTATATCAGCATGGGACATCTAAGAATAATAAACCATTTAGTAGATATGGGCATGGTGAGCTTGATGTGTATAAAGCATTAAATGTAGCAAATCAAAAAGCAAGTTAATAAATCAAAGGAGTTTTTGATTATGGCAAAATTAGTTACTGAAAACATTTCGAAGCGGTTTAAAAATCAAGATGTATTAAAGCATATTAATATCACTTTAGAAAATAACGAAGTTTATGGATTACTTGGTATTAATGGAGCCGGTAAAACGACACTTATGAAAATTATATGTGGCATACTTCAACAAGATTCAGGGGAAATTAAATTAGATAATAGACCAATGACACGAAATGATTTGCACAAAGTTGGTTCGCTTATTGAAACACCTGCGACATATAATCATTTAAGTGCACAAGATAATTTGAAAATTGTGTGTTTAAATGAAAGCGTTGATTTCAGCGAAATTAATAGTGTTTTAAGCTTAGTCAATTTAAATGTCGATAAAAAGAAAAAGGTTAAGGACTTTTCTTTAGGTATGAAACAAAGACTTGGAATTGCAATGGCATTAATTAAAAAGCCAGAAATTTTAGTATTAGACGAACCATCTAATGGTTTAGACCCATATGGAATCCAAGAACTTAGAGAACTTCTAAAATTATTAACAGAACAAGGTACTAGTATTATTATTTCAAGTCACATTTTATCTGAAATCCAAGTTTTAGCAGATCATATCGGTATTATTCATGAGGGTGAGCTAAAATATCAGCAAAGAAATAACAAAGATGAAAACTTAGAAGAGATATTCTTCAAAATAACGAAAGGTGATTACAAATGATACATTTAAAGATAGAAGGTATCAAATTTAAAAATTCTTTCAGTATGTATGTTTTATTAATAAGTCCGCTGGTATTTCTTTGTTTTGCTATTTTCACAGTCTTATTCGCCAAAAGTAATACGGGAACAGCGAATAGTGTGTCACCATATATAACTTTACTATTTAATATTTGGCCAATTGCTTTCATCCCGATTGTATTATGTATGGCTTGTAATTCGTTATTTAAAATTGAAATGAGAAATAAATCATTTAATTATTACTTAAGTAATAATTGGTCGATTACAAAAGAAATAAGAGCAAAGATTTTCATTTTATCAATAGCATTTTTGGTACATTGCTTTTTAGTATTTATTATTGCTTATATAGGTGACCTAATTATTAATCCACATCCGGTTAATGCTATGTTGTTATTGGTGACAATATTGTTGATGTATGTAGTATCTCTACCATTGATACCGCTCAACTTTTTATTAACTCGATACTTTGGTGTGTCCGTATCAATATTAATAAACTTAGTATTATCAGTCATTTGTGTCTTGTTTTTAACATTGAAGAGTTTATTTTGGGTGTTGCCGTGGGGGATAATGCAGAGAATCCCGCTTATTACGCTTGGTATACTACCTAATGGTTTAGTTGTAAACCATAATTCAAAATACTTTAATGATCTCAATGCCTTATATATTTCGATTATTGTTAGCATCATTATTTTCGCGATAGTAACATTTTTAAATAATAAGAAAAGTTGGCGATTAAAATGATAATTAACGAATTAAAGTCATGTAAGTTGAAATTTTCTAAGCAAGCGCTCACATTTGTACCCATTATTGTAACCATATTGTTTATATTATTTATAAATTGGTATTTAAACGTAAATTTATGGAATGGTCGACAAATAAGTTTGTTTACAGCGAGTTTTAATGCAATTACATCGCTATTAATTTCTATAAACGTCTATCAAGTTATCAATTTTGAAGAAAATATTGGTCACTTTAATCATATTTTAGGAAAAGCTAATAGGCTAAATTGGTTAAATGCATCAATGATTTTTACTTATACTATTACAGCCATATGTATTCTATTAGCATCAATTAATTTATTGTGGCATTCACATGATATGAAAATAACACTTATGTTTATAGGCGTATCATTGTTTTTCAATGTAATTATATTACTGCTACTTTTTATTTTTAGTATTTTCATTAAAGATGTAATGGCTATTGTTGTCGGAGTTTTAATGTTTATTTTTAACGTTTATTTTGGATTAGAAGTGCTTGGAGATCATTCGTGGTTCTATTTACCAATCACATATGCTACACGTTACGTTTATATGTTTATCGAAGGGAGTATACCAGTTACATTAACATTGGCAATCTATATTATTATCACGTTGCTATTAGCAGTTTTACTCTTTAAAGGATTTAATAAATGGAGCGGTAGAACAATTAAAGATTAAAGATTGGGGCTCTAACGGTAAAAGAAATTTAGTTGCGTTGAAAAGGGAGGAAAGAGAACAGTTAAATATGAATACAAAATAATTTTGTTTTCGGACAGCAGGGGTATTAGACGCGATTGACAATGTCTGTTTAATTAAACGTAATGTTTATTTAAGCGATGAATATTAGGTGAAAAGTTTTTGAATTTGAATGTAATTGAGGTTTATTGATTAGACATTTTATTGAATTGCGTGTTATTATATAAATGTAAAAATAAGACGACATGCGCGAACATGTCGTCTAAGCAAGCCAAACGCTGGCTTCTAAAATATTTTTTTAACCATTCCAACTTGCCAAAGTTAATGCGGAATGGTTTTTTTATTTTCCGCTAATTGAAATAAAAATGACGTTTTAATATATTATGGGCTAGGTGGTTTGTAAGAAAGGGTTAGTTATTAATGTTTTATGAATTAAGGAAATTTGAGTTTAAGGTTTAATCAATTGTGATTTTGTTGATGAAGCGTTTAGTTAGAGTATTTTCGCCACCACTAGTTACTCCTTCTCCCACTTTACCCGAGACTGGAGAAGAGCTATCTGAAGAATAAATAGATACTTTTTGGCCATTTTGTAGTAAACCAAGACCTTTTAACTTCTCGGTTAGAGAATTCCATGTATTTTTAGCATCTAGCTTTTTGTTAAAGTCATCGTAGACATTTTCCTTAGTTAAATCAATTTGTTTTAATCCTTTAAAGTCTATAGATTGTGTTAGATGGCCTCCATCATCATTTCCAGGAGCAGAAACGCTGCTATAATATCCATTGCTTAATAAATAAGTAACGTTGATTGTTTCGTACTCGTTACTTAAAATAATATCAGAATCATGTAATGAATCTTTAACTTTTTTCCATAATTGACCATCTGTCATTTTTTCTTCTGCTTTAGCCGTTTTAACAACTTTATTTGTATCTAATCCTAAGTATGAAGAATGTAAGCCTGTTCCTAATGTTGTTAATACTAAAGCACTTGCTACTAATGTTTTACCTAAAAATTTTGTATTCATTTTTATTGCTCCTTTTTTTATATTGTAAACGTTTACAATGAAAATATAATAATAATTTTTTAAAAGAACAATTAACTAAATATCAAAAATGTATTAACTATCTATTAACTAAAAAATAGAATAATTTTTTAACATAGTTTTGTTGTTTTGAATTATAAAAACTAAAGTAAAAATGTTGGATGTGAAAGATTGTTGATGAGAATTTTGAGATGTAGATAAATATCAAACTAGTCTATAGGTAAAAATTTATAATTAATTTGAAAAGAATGTCTCAAATAATGTTTGAATTAGCAGGTGTCATACTAAGTAATGTTAAGTAAACATTTTATACTTTATCAGAACAAAAAAGACATGCATCAACATGTCAGTGAAACTAATCCATATTATCTTAACAACGAAATTGAATCGAACCTGAAAAACGTATTTACAAATCGCAACTACTCTATCCAAGGCAAAATCGCAAAATCTGATCCCCGAAATAACATATCTCGAAAAAAATTCCATAATTCAATCATCTTCAATATTTAACAATACATTACTAGTTCCAAATATACTCATACATACATGTTTCATTGATTGACTGCATATTGTCATAAATAATAGGGGAACTAATCGCTAATAATGTTGTTAAACACAATACATAGTAAAGTGAAAGATTATAAATACATGAATTGTTCACCATTCCGCCATATATTTTCAATCACCTAATTTCCGAATAAATATTACAATTTTAATTCAATAATTAATATTTAAGACCAAAATAATCCTAAAAAGTCAATTTTAATTGCGTGATATTGAGTTTTAAGCATATTTAAATAAATGAGTCAATTCATGTAAAATAATTTAATAAAACGTTAATAAGTGGTTAATTAATATTTAATTAATATTTTTATTTAAAATGTATATAGTAAATGTGTATCTAGATACATTAACTATAAAAATAAATTTGGAAGGAGGTAAAATATGAATAAAAATGTAATGGTTAAAGGTTTAACTGCTTTAACTATTTTAACATCTCTTGGTTTTGCTGAAAATATTTCTAATCAGCCTCATTCAATTGCCAAAGCAGAAAAGAATGTCAAAGAAATTACCGATGCAACTAAGGAACCATACAATTCAGTGGTAGCATTTGTGGGTGGTACTGGTGTAGTTGTTGGTAAAAATACAATCGTAACTAACAAACATATCGCTAAAAGTAATGATATTTTTAAAAATAGAGTATCAGCACATCATTCGAGTAAAGGTAAAGGCGGAGGAAACTACGACGTTAAAGACATTGTAGAATATCCCGGAAAAGAAGACCTTGCGATAGTTCATGTTCATGAAACAAGTACAGAAGGTTTGAATTTTAATAAGAACGTTAGTTATACAAAATTTGCAGACGGAGCAAAAGTGAAAGATAGAATTTCTGTTATTGGTTATCCAAAGGGTGCACAAACAAAATATAAAATGTTTGAATCGACAGGAACGATTAACCATATCAGTGGAACGTTTATGGAATTTGATGCGTATGCACAACCAGGTAATTCAGGATCTCCTGTATTGAATTCTAAACATGAACTGATTGGTATTTTATATGCAGGTAGTGGAAAAGATGAATCTGAAAAGAATTTCGGTGTTTATTTCACACCACAATTAAAAGAATTTATTCAAAATAATATTGAAAAATAAGTATCATCAATTCATTCGTGAAGTTGATTTTTTAAAGAGTGATTAAGAAAACGGTTACATAATTAACTAAATATACTGAATTATGTATCTAGATATCAAAATAATTAAAAGAGAGGAACTTAAAATGAACAAAAACGTAGTCATCAAGAGTTTAGCAGCATTAACAATTTTAACATCTGTAACAGGTATTGGAACAACATTGGTTGAGGAAGTACAACAAACTGCCAAAGCAGAAAATAATGTCACAAAAGTTAAAGATACTAATATTTTTCCATATACTGGTGTAGTTGCTTTTAAAAGTGCAACTGGATTTGTAGTTGGAAAGAATACTATTTTAACAAATAAACATGTGTCGAAAAATTACAAAGTGGGCGATCGTATTACTGCACATCCAAATAGTGATAAAGGTAATGGTGGTATTTATTCGATTAAAAAGATTATTAATTATCCAGGTAAAGAAGATGTATCAGTCATTCAAGTTGAAGAGCGTGCAATAGAACGTGGACCAAAAGGCTTTAATTTTAATGATAATGTAACGCCATTCAAATATGCGGCAGGGGCTAAAGCTGGTGAGCGAATTAAAGTGATTGGTTATCCACACCCATACAAAAATAAATATGTTTTATATGAGTCAACTGGCCCTGTGATGTCAGTAGAAGGTAGCAGTATTGTATATTCAGCGCATACTGAAAGCGGAAACTCTGGATCACCTGTATTAAACAGCAACAACGAATTAGTTGGTATTCATTTTGCTTCTGATGTAAAAAAAGATGATAACAGAAATGCATATGGCGTCTACTTTACACCAGAAATTAAAAAATTCATTGCAGAAAACATAGATAAATAAACAAATTGACTTTAAACGAGCGTTGCAACATATCTCGAATTGTAAAGGAGCTTGAAAATGAATAAAAATATAGTCATTAAAAGCATGGCAGCATTAGCCATTCTAACCTCAGTAACTGGAATAAATGCTGCAGTCGTTGAAGAGACACAACAAATAGCAAATGCAGAGAAGAATGTTACGCAAGTTAAAGATACAAATATTTTTCCATATAATGGCGTCGTTTCATTTAAAGATGCGACAGGTTTTGTAATTGGAAAAAATACAATTATCACCAATAAACATGTATCAAAAGATTATAAAGTTGGCGATAGAATTACTGCCCATCCAAACGGTGACAAAGGAAATGGTGGTATATATAAAATTAAAAGCATTTCTGATTATCCGGGTGATGAAGACATCTCTGTCATGAATATTGAAGAACAAGCAGTCGAACGTGGACCAAAAGGCTTTAATTTTAATGAAAATGTCCAAGCATTCAATTTTGCGAAAGATGCTAAAGTTGATGACAAAATTAAAGTTATTGGTTACCCATTACCTGCTCAAAATAGTTTTAAACAGTTTGAATCTACAGGAACTATAAAAAGAATCAAAGACAATATTTTAAATTTTGATGCATACATTGAACCCGGGAATTCAGGATCACCAGTTCTAAATTCTAACAATGAGGTCATAGGTGTGGTGTATGGCGGTATTGGAAAAATTGGTTCTGAATATAATGGTGCCGTATACTTTACGCCTCAAATCAAAGATTTTATTCAAAAGCACATTGAACAATAAACAAATTTAAATATACACCATGAGCATGTGTTCAATAATTTTAATGAAAAACATCGGTCGAATATAACATAAAAAAACGTCTATATCAAAAGCATCATGAATAAACAGAGGAGCAGAAAAATGAATAAAAATATAATCATCAAAAGTATTGCAGCATTGACGATTTTAACATCAATAACTGGTGTCGGCACAACAATGGTTGAAGGTATTCAACAAACAGCCAAAGCCGAAAATACTGTTAAACAAATTACAAATACAAATGTTGCACCATACAGTGGTGTTACATGGATGGGCGCTGGAACAGGATTTGTAGTTGGAAATCATACAATCATTACCAATAAACATGTTACCTATCACATGAAAGTCGGTGATGAAATCAAAGCACATCCTAATGGTTTTTATAATAACGGTGGTGGACTTTATAAAGTTACTAAGATTGTAGATTATCCTGGTAAAGAAGATATTGCGGTTGTACAAGTTGAAGAAAAATCAACACAACCAAAAGGTAGAAAATTCAAAGATTTCACTAGCAAATTTAATATAGCATCAGAAGCTAAAGAAAATGAACCTATATCAGTCATTGGTTATCCAAATCCTAATGGAAATAAACTACAAATGTATGAATCAACTGGTAAAGTACTATCAGTGAATGGAAATATAGTGACATCTGATGCGGTTGTCCAACCTGGCAGCTCTGGTTCACCTATATTAAATAGTAAGCGAGAAGCAATTGGTGTTATGTATGCTAGTGATAAACCAACAGGTGAAAGTACAAGGTCATTTGCTGTTTATTTCTCTCCTGAAATTAAGAAATTTATTGCAGATAATTTAGATAAATAAATCATCCATCCATACATTGATAAATGATTTTTAGAAATTAACAACAAAATCAACAATTTTAAACATCTCTGTGATTCTATTTATTCGAAATGATTTAAAAAATAAAACTTCAAAAACCTAACCTTATATTTATACGAATACTTAGAGGAGCACAAAAATGAATAAAAATATAATCATCAAAAGTATTGCAGCATTGACGATTTTAACATCAGTGACTGGCGTCGGCACAACAGTGGTTGAGGGTATTCAACAAACGGCTAAAGCTGAACATAATGTGAAACTAATCAAAAATACTAATGTAGCACCATACAATGGTGTCGTTTCGATAGGATCTGGAACAGGTTTCATTGTCGGTAAAAATACAATTGTTACCAACAAGCATGTCGTTGCAGGTATGGAAATTGGTGCACATATTATAGCGCATCCCAATGGTGAATATAATAATGGCGGATTTTATAAAGTTAAAAAAATTGTCCGTTATTCAGGTCAAGAAGATATTGCCATTCTACATGTGGAAGATAAAGCTGTTCATCCAAAAAACAGGAATTTTAAAGATTACACAGGCATTTTAAAAATAGCATCAGAAGCTAAAGAAAATGAACGCATTTCAATTGTTGGCTATCCAGAACCATATATAAATAAATTTCAAATGTATGAGTCAACAGGAAAAGTGCTGTCAGTTAAAGGCAACATGATTATTACTGATGCTTTCGTAGAACCAGGCAACTCAGGTTCAGCTGTATTTAACAGTAAATACGAAGTTGTAGGTGTTCACTTTGGTGGAAACGGCCCTGGAAATAAAAGTACAAAAGGATATGGTGTTTATTTCTCTCCTGAAATTAAGAAATTCATTGCAGATAACACAGATAAATAAATCCTTACATAGATAAATGATTTTAAAAATTAACAACAAACTCAACAATTCAAATCATCTCTGTGATTCCATTTATTCGAAATGATTAAAAAAAATAAAACTTCAAAAAGCTAACATTATAATTATACAAATACTTAGAGGAGCAGAAAAATGAATAAAAATATAATCATCAAAAGTATTGCAGCATTGACGATTTTAACATCAATAACTGGTGTCGGCACAACAATGGTTGAAGGTATTCAACAAACAGCCAAAGCCGAAAATACTGTTAAACAAATTACAAATACAAATGTTGCACCATACAGTGGTGTTACATGGATGGGCGCTGGAACAGGATTTGTAGTTGGAAATCATACAATCATTACCAATAAACATGTTACCTATCACATGAAAGTCGGTGATGAAATCAAAGCACATCCTAATGGTTTTTATAATAACGGTGGTGGACTTTATAAAGTTACTAAGATTGTAGATTATCCTGGTAAAGAAGATATTGCGGTTGTACAAGTTGAAGAAAAATCAACACAACCAAAAGGTAGAAAATTCAAAGATTTCACTAGCAAATTTAATATAGCATCAGAAGCTAAAGAAAATGAACCTATATCAGTCATTGGTTATCCAAATCCTAATGGAAATAAACTACAAATGTATGAATCAACTGGTAAAGTATTATCAGTGAATGGGAATATAGTGTCATCGGATGCAATTATTCAGCCTGGTAGCTCTGGTTCACCTATATTAAATAGTAAACACGAAGCTATTGGTGTAATCTATGCCGGTAATAAGCCATCAGGTGAAAGCACAAGAGGATTTGCTGTTTATTTCTCTCCTGAAATTAAGAAATTCATTGCAGATAATTTAGATAAATAATTAAAACTTAGACATTCACCCAATCCTGACAAAATATACTATAACTAACATTTATTAATATATATTGCATTATTTAATATGCATCAAAGCCAATCAACGATTGATTTTCACCAACTCAATTGTTGATTGGTTTTATTTATGTATGAATGAACAACTTTTTGACATCATTAAGAATATAAATGATTTTGAAAGCATTTGAAAGCTACAACATTTCTATAAAATTTTTCAATAACAATTGCGCCACTAAAACTCAAAATTTCCACCACCAACATCCAAATTATCAACATCGCAACATAACCAAATGTTATAATAAATCTATTACACAAAGAGATAAATTACTTATGCAAAGGCGGAGGAATCACATGTCTATTACTGAAAAACAACGTCAGCAACAAGCTGAATTACATAAAAAATTATGGTCGATTGCGAATGATTTAAGAGGGAATATGGATGCGAGTGAATTCCGTAATTACATTTTAGGCTTGATTTTCTATCGCTTCTTATCTGAAAAAGCCGAACAAGAATATGCAGATGCCTTGTCAGGTGAAGACATCACGTATCAAGAAGCATGGGCAGACGAAGAATACCGTGAAGACTTAAAAGCAGAATTAATTGACCAAGTCGGTTACTTCATTGAGCCAGAAGATTTATTCAGTGCGATGATTCGTGAAATTGAAACGCAAGATTTCGATATCGAACACCTGGCGACGGCAATTCGTAAAGTTGAAACATCAACATTAGGTGAAGAAAGTGAAAATGACTTTATCGGTCTGTTCAGCGATATGGATTTGAGTTCAACGCGACTAGGTAACAATGTCAAAGAACGTACTGCTTTAATCTCTAAAGTCATGGTTAATCTTGACGACTTACCATTCGTTCACAGTGACATGGAAATTGATATGTTAGGTGATGCATATGAATTCCTAATCGGGCGCTTTGCGGCGACAGCGGGTAAAAAAGCAGGCGAGTTCTATACACCACAACAAGTATCTAAGATACTGGCGAAGATTGTCACAGACGGTAAAGATAAATTACGTCACGTGTACGACCCAACATGTGGTTCAGGTTCACTGTTGTTACGTGTTGGTAAAGAAACACAAGTGTATCGTTATTTCGGTCAAGAACGTAACAATACTACATACAACTTAGCACGCATGAATATGTTATTACATGATGTGCGTTATGAGAACTTCGATATCCGTAATGATGACACATTGGAAAACCCAGCCTTTTTAGGCAATACATTTGATGCGGTTATTGCGAACCCACCGTATAGTGCGAAATGGACTGCAGATTCAAAGTTTGAAAATGACGAACGATTCAGTGGTTACGGCAAACTTGCGCCTAAGTCTAAAGCAGACTTTGCCTTTATTCAACACATGGTACATTACCTAGACGATGAAGGTACCATGGCCGTTGTACTCCCACATGGTGTATTATTCCGAGGTGCTGCAGAAGGTGTCATTCGTCGTTATTTAATTGAAGAAAAGAACTACTTAGAAGCTGTGATTGGTTTGCCAGCGAATATTTTCTATGGGACAAGTATTCCAACATGTATTTTAGTATTTAAAAAATGTCGCCAACAAGACGACAACGTACTATTTATCGATGCATCCAATGATTTTGAAAAAGGAAAAAATCAAAACCATTTAAGCGATGCCCAAGTCGAACGTATTATAGACACATATAAGCGTAAAGCAACGATTGATAAATATAGCTACAGCGCGACATTACAAGAGATCGCCGATAACGATTACAACTTAAACATACCGCGATATGTTGATACATTCGAAGAAGAAGCACCAATTGATTTAGATCAAGTCCAACAAGATTTGAAAAATATCGACAAAGAAATCGCAGAAATTGAGCAAGAAATCAATGCATACCTGAAAGAACTTGGGGTGTTGAAAGATGAGTAATACACAAAAGAAAAATGTGCCAGAGTTGAGATTCCCAGGATTTGAAGGCGAATGGGAAGAGAAGAAGTTAGGGAATCTTACTACCAAAATAGGTAGTGGAAAGACTCCCAAAGGTGGAAGTGAAAACTATACAAACAAAGGCATACCATTTTTAAGGAGTCAAAATATTAGAAATGGTAAATTAAATCTTAATGACTTAGTTTATATTAGTAAAGATATAGATGATGAGATGAAAAATAGTAGAACGTACTATGGTGATGTTCTTTTAAATATTACAGGAGCATCAATAGGTAGAACAGCCATTAATTCGATAGTTGAAACGCATGCTAATTTAAATCAACATGTATTATTAGATTGAAAAAAGAGTATTATTATAATTTTTTTGGACAGTATCTATTATCAAGAAAAGGTAAAAGGAAAATTTTCCTTGCACAAAGTGGAGGTAGTCGAGAAGGTCTAAACTTCAAAGAAATTGCTAATTTAAAAATCTTCACCCCAACTATATTTGAAGAACAGCAAAAAATAGGCAAGTTCTTCAGCAAACTCGACCGACAAATTGAATTAGAAGAACAAAAACTTGAATTGCTTCAACAACAGAAAAAAGGCTATATGCAGAAAATCTTCACACAAGAATTGCGATTCAAAGATGAGAATGGTGAAGAATATCCAGAGTGGGAAAACAAATTCATAAAAGACATCTTTATCTTTGAAAATAATAGAAGAAAACCAATTACTTCTTCATTAAGAGAAAAGGGGTTATACCCTTACTATGGTGCAACTGGAATTATTGATTACGTAAAAGATTATTTATTCAATAATGAAGAACGATTACTAATAGGAGAAGATGGTGCAAAATGGGGGCAGTTTGAGACGAGTAGCTTTATTGCTAATGGGCAATACTGGGTAAATAATCATGCGCATGTAGTTAAAAGTAATGATCATAATTTGTTTTTTATGAATTATTATTTAAATTTTAAAGAACTACGAGCATTTGTCACAGGTAATGCACCAGCTAAATTAACTCATGCGAACTTATGCAATATAAATCTTAAAATACCTTGTCTCACTGAACAAGATAAAGTAAGTGCATTGTTAAAATCTATAGACAATAAAATGAATAATCAAATGAATAGAATTGAGTTATTAAAAGAACGTAAAAAAGGACTATTACAAAAAATGTTTATTTAACCCTGATAACAACCTATTAATTGAAATGATAAAAATCCTATGAATAAATTGTAATATATTAATATTGAGACTATTATAATTTGGGGTTTATTTTTTTAGAAGTTTAGTGAATCGTCTACATTTAGTTGGACAAATTCTATGAGAATAGACATTGTTAAACTAAGAGGGTAGGCGATTTTATTATGACAAGAGACTGAAGAGCTTTTAGTAAATAATTTAAATTAAAATAATTAAACTTTATGAAAATGGTAAGCTTAGAAACGAAATTATACGAGAATATGATCTAACATCATTAACTTTCTCAAATTAGATAAAACAAAACCAAAATACTGAGTCATTCAATCATCAAGACATTTTAACAAGTGATGAAAAAGAGTTAATAAAATTACGCAAAGAAAAACATCGATTGATAATGTAAAATGATGATTTAAAGCAAGCAGTGCTAATTTTGAGACAAAAAATGAAGTCTTTCAACAAAATGCGTATCAATATTCAGTATCAGCAATGTGCAAAGTTCTAAAAATTTCAAGAAGTACCTATTATGATTCTAAAAAAGGAGAATATTACAACTAGATACAAAAAGCCTCAATCACAACCAAGTAACTAAAACGTAAAAATTAATTAGATTAATTATTATCTGCATAACAAATGACCATATACATCAACTAGAGACAGACTATTTAATCATTTACAATGTCCTATTCGTTTTAGACCATGTTCAAATGAATAGTGTTTATAAAATGTTGACACTGTAGTGGCATATTGTAAATTAAATATTATTATGTGATCATTTTGTTTAAATATTAGTTATAAGAAGTGAAATATTCATTTTAAAAGGAGACTTAAAACTTGAAACGATCAACGAATCAAGAAAAATTTCTTGATACACTAATTAGACTTAATACTAAGATTGAAGAACTAGGAAAGATAAATATTTTAAATAATCATATATATTCCGAATATTTTTTTAGAGACCTGTTAAATATTGTATATGGGTATTCACTTGAGAATCATAATAAAAAACAAAAAATGCACCAGCATTTGATCTTATAGATAATACGAATAAAATTATTATTCAAGTTACCGCAACGTGTAAAAAGCAAAAAATAGAGGACACTCTAAAAAAAGAGTATTTAACAAATAAAATGGAAGAAGGTTATCGATTAAAGTTTATATTTATTGGAAATCAAAATAATAATATTAAAAATAAGAATTTTTCAAATCCACATAATATATTATTCGATAGTAAAAAAGATATTATTTTAACTCAAGACTTATGCGAAGAGTTTTTGAATTTAAACATAAATAAGCAAGATCACGCTATTGAATTATTAAAAAAAGAATTATCTCCGCTTTTATTTGAAGATTCTTTGTCATATTTAAAAGAAGAATTTATTAATGAAAAATTAGAATTTAATATATCGAATTTAGCTTCACGATATACTGCGAATAATGATGTCGATACTATTAATAATAAAATTATAGAAGGTATTTCTATTACCAATAATTTTAAATATACTAATATTTCATATCTAAAAGAATTAAAAGGTTATATCGAAAATGATATTTTAGATAAGATGAAATCAAAATACGCAAAGAATATTTATTTGAATTTCAAAAAAATATTCTCTAATTTAGAACAATCAGTCAATAATTATTTGGAACTGGAAGAAGAGTTTGAAGAAAAGAAAAAATACTTAAGTGAAATTTATGAATTGATAGACGAAATTAATATTGACCCTTATATTTTTCTGACAGAACATAATGAATGTAATATATACAAAATAAGTGAGAATGAAAAATTAGAACTTCAAACTTATATGAGTAAAATCGAAAAAGTATTATTAAAATATCAAACGTATTTAAAAGAAACATGTAAAGAATGCTTGTTTTATCCTTATTTGCTAGTTCAAGGTGAAGCTGGCATAGGAAAATCACACCTTTTAGCGCATCTATCTAAAAAACTTAGAGATGAAAATCATATTATTTATCTGTTTTTGGGACAATTTTTTACTAAAAATGAAGATCCATGGCATCAAATACTTAATGATTTAGAAGTTACAAATTCTGTTGATAATTTTTTAAGGTCAATAAGTAATAAGGCCAAAGAAACAAAAAAAGAGCTTTTATTATTATTGATGCGCTTAATGAAGGTGAAGGTAAAAGGTTATGGGGAAATTATTTTCAAAGCTTTATCAACCATATAAAGAAGTATTCTAATATAGCTTTAATATTTTCTATTAGAACCCCTTTTGAAGATGTTATATTACCCAAAAACGCAATACAAGATAACAATATTGTAGTATTTCAGCATGAAGGTTTTAGTAAGGAAGAAAACTATAATCCAATTGTATCTTTTTGTGATTTTTATGGATTAGAGCTACCTAAGTTACCTATATTAAATCCAGAATTCAACAATCCATTATTTTTAAAACTAATGTGTGAGTACTGTGTAAATAAATTTAAGGAATTTGACCAAACTATAAGTGTTGCAGAGCTATTTACAAATGTTCTTAAGACAGTAAATATTAATTTATCTAAGGAAGATAAATTTGATTTTGATAAAAATATTAATGTTGTACAAAAAGTAATAAAAGGATTAGTTGAATTAATGAACGACTCAGAATTTAATCAACTAAATTATGAGGAATCCTATACTGTTGTTAATAATATAGCTAAAGAGTATGTTCAAAAGTCAAATAGATTTTTAGAAGCGCTAATAGATGAAAATATATTAATTAAAAATACTGGCTATAAAGGTGAAATGATTATTTATTTTTCGTATGAGCGTATGGGAGATTACTTTTTATCAGAATACCTTTTAGAGAAATATAGAAATGTTGATAAAAGAGATTTAGTAACTAAATTACAGTCAGATGAAAAAGTGGCAAGGTATTTTCAAAAGGAAGACGATTTATCTTATAATAGAGGTCTTATTAATGAACTTTTTATTAAATTAGCAAATGAATTTAATATAGAGCTATTTGAAGTATTTCCACAGTTTAAAAACAATTATAACATGATATATTCTTTTATAAATAGTTTAGTATGGAGAAAAGATGGTAGCATAAGTAAACATACTAAATGCTATATATCCGATAATGTTATTCCTTATGATGCATTTAGAAATAATTTTTTAGATGTCTTATTAATAAAAATGCCTCAAAAAAACCATCCGTTAAATATTTGGGCTTTACATAAATTATTGAAACAATGCAATTTAGGAAAAAGAGATTTTTTATGGACTCAATATATATCTATAAATAATGAAAAGGTTTTTGAAATTATTAATTGGCTATTTAGTAACTATAAGAAATTAGATGAAGAAACTGCGGAAAAATATATGATTTTTTTAACGTGGATATTTTCTGCAACTAATAATAAATTAAGAGATCTCGGTACTAAATCTTTAGTAAAATTATTCAAAACATTTCCAACTAAAATTATTGGTTTATTAAAATTATTTGAAAATAACAATGATCCATATATAGTCGAAAGATTATATGCTTCTGTTTTAGGGGCGACACTTCGAATCGACATTTGTGAAATACATATAGAGATTGCTAATTATATTTATGAAGAAATATTTGATAAAGAAATGGTATATCCTCATATTTTAATGAGAGATTATGCTAGGCAAACAATTGAATATATTAGTTTATCAAAAGATATATCTAATATAAATTTAGAAAAAATTAGGCCACCTTATAAAAGTAATTGGTATAAAAAAGAATATTCGAATTTAAATATAGACGATTACATAAAATCTTTAAAAAACAAATTAGATAGCCATTTACATTTTTCTATCGATAAAATTAAAAACTCAATGACAACGGAATATGGAAGAGGAACTGGGGCATATGGCGATTTTGGCAGATATGTATTTGGTTATGCTGTACGAAACTGGGTAAAGGGTTTTAAAAGTGATCAAGACTTAAGTAATATAGCATTAATGAGGATTTTTGAAATGGGTTATGATGCAAAATTACATGGTGAATTTGATATGTGGGTTAATCGTTATGATAACTTTAATAATTCAATTGAAAGAATTAGCAAAAAATATCAATGGATTGCTTACTATGAAATTTTAGCTAAACTTGTAGATAAATTTCCTGATGTTCAATATTCTGGACTATGGGATGATTATATTAGAGATATTGATCCTACTTTACTATTACTTGAAATTGATAAAGAATCAAAAATACTAGTACCCTCACCACTTCCTTCGCATCAATCGAATGAATGGGTAAAAAATACCAAAGTTTTTGATGAAACAAAATTATTTTTAGAAATAGATATAGACAATCATAGATATATATGTTTAAGCTCAAAGTTTAATTTTGAAAAGAGAGAGAAAGAAATACCATTTGAAGATAGAGACTCATGTTATTTCTTAGCGATGGGATATTTTTATAATAAAGAAGATAGTAATGAAATTATCAAAGGTTATGAAAATAATTATGATAGAGGTATTAATATTCCTCGAGCACATAGTATATATTTATATGAATATTATTGGAGCGAAGCTTATAAAAATTATAAAGAGGGATATTTAACTGAATCAGATGGTAAATTATGTCCAGCTATTTATGAATATTTTTGGGAGTTAGATTATTCTGTTAAGGACAAATCAATAAGTTTTTATATTCCGTGTAAAGAAATAGTAGATTATTTTTCATTAATACAAACGGAAGAAGGAGTATGGAAAACTAAATTTGGTGAAACAATATGTATTAATTCTAAATTACTCGAATTTGATAATGAATGTTTACTTATTAAAAAAGAAAGTTTATTAAACTTTCTTAATACTAAAAAATTGTCTATTGGATGGAAAATATATCTAGAAAAAATTTCTCTTCGAGATAGACAAGAATGGTGGTACAATGTTTTTTATGACGATGGCAAATATAATAAGAAAATAATTAAGAATGACATGTCAAAAATTAGGCGTAATTTTTAGATTTATCTATATATTTATGCCACCGCTCAAACTTTTATAAAAAGTAAAAAAACAATATTTATATTGAACTTGTGACGTGAATTTCTAAAACACAACCAACAATCCACAAGGAAACTAGTAAATAAGTTTAAATAAGATTTCGAAAAAATGTGTAATATTATAATATGAAAATCTTTAAGATTATAGAAGAATCATACTGACTAAAAAGATTTTGAAAGTGATTAAGTATTTAAAACACGCCAATCTTAAACCGCTATTGACAAATATGAAGCGGAACCACCGTTGTTTTTCTTTTCAGGTCCAATTGAATAAATGTTATGAATAGAATGGATAAAAATATAATTATTTAAGTGTTAAAGTAAACCAAATCATGATTTAAGATTATAAGAAAGAAAAATTGACTAATGTTAAAACCAACAATCATATGGGTTGTAACGTTTATACAATCATCGTAAAACTCAATATGCTTAATTTATTCAAAATGTTCGTCAATAAGTACAATGAAAAGGAGATTGATTTTTTGAATAAAAAATATCTTATGATTGTAATTATAATTTTAATATTGATTCTAGGCGGAATCTTTTTGAAGATGAAATATGACGAAAAGAAATATTATGATGAACAAAAAGAAAGAATAACGATTTATATGAAGTACAATGTGAAAGGTTATAAAAATATAAGCTTCGCTAATTTTAAAGAAAACCCAATGGATGGTTATTCTATTAGTGGTTATATAAATAATGATAAAAAGTTATCATTTACAGCTGGTATAAGATCTGTTGATGATTTTCAATTTGATACCGATATTTCTTATACAGATGAATTGGGTAGAAAATTTAATAAAAATCCTAAGTCAGTTTCTGAAATAAAAAAAGAGCAAAATACGTCCAATAAATAATTGTTCATATTGTGATGAAACAAAAATATAAGTCATTAGATGAGTTTAACTATGTTATAAATATTTGTAGTATCTATAAAAATCTCGACACTATTAAAATGATAAAGTGCCGAGGTTTTCTTACTTATTTAGTTAATTCAAAGTTTATGCCAGATTCATAAGAATTTGTGACACTTTTAATAGTGTAACCATTGATTATTACAATTTATCAAATGGTCCTTTAGAAGGTATAAATAACAAAATAAAATTAATTAAACGTACATCTTTTGGTTATGGAAGTTACAATCATTTGCGCAATCGAATATTATTATGTTCAAAACTTTACGCTCCAAAAAGTAAAAAGGAAGTTAAGCAATGTTTAGTTGCTTAACTTCGGATATTGAACGCATCAGTCCAATTTGACATAGAGCCTTTTTTAGTTCTTGATGTTTCTCTTTAAAACCTTGCATATTTTACAAAAAGAAAAATTAGCAGTATAATTAAGACAACGAAAATAAGTATTTACTTATACACCAATCCCCTCACTATTTGCGGTAGTGAGGGGATTTTTATTGGTGCGGCTATATGTCACCTATTTTGTATTGCGTCTACTTAGCCAATAAGAAAAAAACGCAATGGCACAGCCACTGATGACTGGTGCTATGATGTGAACGAAAATAAGCATCACCTTATACACCTCCTCTCTGCGTCTAAATTGACGCCTGAGAGATAGGCGACTCTACTATTATATCATCGGCAAATATACAAGCACAGTCACTTGCTTCTGATAAGTTATATGATTCTAGCTGATAGATTGAATCGTCTACACTTAATTGGACAAATTCTATGAGAATAGATATTGTTAATTTAAGAAAGTAGGCGATTTTATTATGACAAGAGAAAGAAGATCATTTAGTTCAGAGTTTAAGTTACAAATGGTTAGATTATATAAAAATGGTAAGCCTAGGAATGAAATTATACGCGAGTATGATTTCACACCTTCGACGTTTGTAAATGGCGGTTATAAAATGTAGGAAAATGGATAAAGCAACATCAAAACACGGGTACATTCAATCACCAAGATAACTTATCGGATGAAGAAAAAGAGCTGATTAAATTACGCAAAGAAGTTCAACATTTAAAAATGGAGAACGATATTTTAAAGCAAGTAGCGCTGATTATGGGGCAAAAATAGAAGTCATTCAAAAGAATGCACATCAATATTCAGTATCAGCAATGTGTAAAGTCCTGATAATACTAAGAAGTACCTATTATGATTCTATAAAAAGAAAAGATAATAAAATCACTAAAGATGATTCAAACATAGAACATGCCGTCATAAATATTTTTAATTCTAATAGAAAAGTCTTTGGTACAAGACGAATTAAAAATCATTTAAATGACAAGGGTCTCACTGTATCTGGACAAAAGATAGGTCGATCATGAAAAAATCTAGTTTCTGTTTATACGAAATCTAAATACAAAAATCATCTAAAAGAAACTAATGAAAAACGAATTAAAAATCTTTATTATTAGCTGCTGGTGTATTATTTGTTAGTCCAATTTCATTATCTTATAATTCAGATGTAGCTCATGCTGAAGATAAGTTAGACCATTCTCAAGCAAAGGTAATATATTTGAGTAACCAAAATTTATTTGATGAACTTGAGAAAAAAGGTTATAAACTGGAAGATATATTTACAAAAGAAGAAATAAAAAAATATAAAGCTGAAGACCAATTGAGAGCGGGTAAAACTCAATATGTAGAAACAGGTAAAGATACTGCAACATTATATCTTTCTTCTGCATATACAAAAACAATAGCTGCTTTAGGTGCGGGGGCTATTAGCGTTATTTCTGCACTAACAGGAGGTTTAGTTGGCGCAGGTGTTGGTGGTTTCCTTGGATCTATAGCTGCATCGAATATTGATACTAGTAAGGGAATATATATAAAATTAAAAACTAAAAAGAATGCAGCCGGGGAATACGTTCTGACAGGAGAAAAATGGGGATATCAGTAAGGGTGATTTTATGGATAGATTAAAATATTCACTTAAAGTTGGAATTTTAGCATTATTATTATTTTGTACTTTAAATTATTTAGTTCCAATGCAAAGCAATGCTTTTTCAATAATTATATATTCGGCAATTTTTGCTGTGTTACTTATGCTTTTAGTTTATATATTTTTAGGAATTTTAAAGAAATGACATGAAACAAATTAGCATTGGCTATGAAGAAATCTATGGGGATAGAATTTTTCATAGCCATTTTTTAAAAGAGCATGAAGTAAAAAATTGGAAAACCGTCAATCAAATAATTGAAAAAGAACACTTGGACAAAAATGAATATGAAGCGGAACCGCCGTTATTTTTCTTTTCAGGATCGTTAGATTAGATTCGGTTGTATAGTATAATGAAAAATATTATAATAAATTTATAAAAAAGGTATTTTATTTTGAAATCATGTCCCTTCGTTACATATAGTAGTAGAGGGGTTTTATTTTAATAATGTTTACACCTATAGTTATAAATTTATTAAATGATGTAGGTTCGATTTTTTTAGTTAGGGTGGGGAATCAATTGAAAGTTATTGAGAAAGTTCATTATGAAGATATTTTAGAATCAAAAATAGTTCGATTATTTCAGGCATTTATAAAGGACAAAATGGATCAACTTTTTATTACTTCTGAACACTTTGCTATTGACATAGACAAGCTATTATTTCAACTTAATTTAAATGTTAGATATATTAAAATGGAGGGTAATACTTCGGGTTATTTAAGTGGAAGAACAATCTATATTAATAATAATCACTCGATTAATAATACAAGATTTTCAATAGCTCGTGAATTGGGCCGTTATTTATTTAAAAATACAGACTTAATGAGAGATAGTAACGATAATAGTCTAAAGAATTTACATGAAATGATTTATGAAAGCGACGTAAATCAGTTTTCAGTCGACTTACTTATGCCTAAAAAGCAAATAGAGGCATTAGTCTATAATTTTTATGAAGTCAATAATATCAATTTAAGTTCTGGTTTATCTGAAAAAGAACGAAACAAACTATTGAACCTTATATCAACTAAGTTGGAAGTTTCGAAAGTAGCTGCTGGATTAAGGCTGTATAATTTAGGAATACATATTTGATAAATATTGTGAAAATCTAGTCGATTTATTAAAACCAAAAGAAATTTAATACAATTCAAGACCATGCAAACTCATTTATAAACATTGTCCGTTTATAGATAGGTATGCGTGGTCTATTTTATAAAATATATTTAATTACAGGTTTAAACATCTATAACAAAATCTCAACAGCAAAAAATAAATCTACATTAATCATTTATCTAGACTCAAGGAAATCTTATATTTCTATTCCTTTTAACATATCGTCAATTTTAATGAGTAATTTCTCTACTAATATTCCAGGCAAATAGGCACGTGCTTTGGTGGCTTGCATCCATGCTGGTTTTGGATTATATTCGCCAATGTACCAATCAATGACTGTTGGTTTGATCATTTGACATAATCCAGCTACACCAAATTGGCCATGGGATTCTTTTGTAATAATTGCATGTAAAATTAAATGCTCGATTAGATCACAGTACACTAAGTTTTCTTTCTTTTGAACGTCGTATGAGTACTTAAATTTGGAAATGAATCTTAGATCAGATAGATTTTGGAATTTGTCCTCGCTTATATGATGGCAATATAATCCTTCGCTAGCTCTAGTGTATTTTCCTTTTGAAATACTTTTGATTTCTCCATTTAAAAATCGCGTGTATGATTTTTCTTTATAATAATCATCGGTTACAGCGCCATATTTACTTAAAAGGTATGCTACAGCTTGCGAGTATGTAGCGTCTAATAATTGACTATATTCATTATATTTAGCTATATATTCATTTTTCTCCATTTCAATATACCTCTTTTCAAACTTTATAATATGAAATGCTTGTAATTTACAAAGAATAAAATCAATACTCACGTAGTTACATTCGACTTTTATATGTCTATTTCTCTTGTATAATACGCCAATTGATTAATATTTTGTCATTGAATTCCACATTTTTGTATTGTTTTAATAGTTCTTCAGTTCTTTGTAAACAGACTGTAACTGTGTCTTCAATTGATAAATTAAATGCCGCAAAGTCTTCTAATTCAGTCCCTTTATGAATTAAATCGACAATGCTGTCTTTCACGCCTAGGGAAGAGAGCGTTTCCAACATATAAGGTGTAAAAAGCGTATGCTCTGCGTTTTCGATTGAAATAATGCCGAGTTTAAGTTGATTAAAAAGACCATGCATAGTCATTAAGGTGTATTTCTCAAGTTGTTGTATATTCTCAAATGTTATCATAGCGTTTCTCCTAAAAATTACGATTAATCAAAGTATGCCATTATTTAACTTTAGTTTCTTCAGAATTATTTGCCCCATTATCATGTTTTTCTTCTTTATTAACAGCATTTTTATCATTTTTATCGTCGACTTTTTGATCTGGTATGTCATTTTGAATTGCTTTGTTATTATCAATGTCATGATGTTGAATGTCTTCTGACTCACCATCTGTTTCATCATGATTGTTCATACCTGGATTGTATTTAGGGCTTCTCTTTTTAAATGCTTCAAATTCTTCTTTGTCTTTTTCTGACATATCATCAAAAATATTAATAATTGTGCCATTGTGTCGATTAACAATAGCACAACGTTTTAATGGTGTGCCAACTGCATCGCGGACTAGATGTTCAACATAATATTCATGTTCATTGCTTCGTTCAAGATTTGTTTTATAATTTAATGTTTGATATTCATTAACGCCTCTTGCTTTGTAATCGTTTCGAACTATATCTTCGGCTTCTTGTGGTGTCATTTGCTTTTCTGTATTTGACTGTGTAGTGTTGTCAGTTTGTTGCGTCTTTTTATTAGTGTCATTTGATTTACTACTATTTTCTTTATGTTGATTAGCACCACAGGCAGTTAATAGTGACAATGATAATGTGATTGCAACGATAGCTTTGAATTTCATTTTTTTATCTCCTTGATTTGATTATGTATAATTAATTTTTCCGTAAAAGAAGGGTAGCCGAGCTACCCTGAAATTTTATTCTGTTGAAGCGTCGTACATGCTATCTTCATTGTGAATATTTTGGCTAGGTGGTGCTTCACTAGTGGTAGGTTTGCTATGGGGCATGGGCTCTACAGGAGCAGTTTCCTCATTAGATTCACTTTTTTCTACACTAGATTTATCACTTTTAGACGCATTCTGCTTATCCTCATCTTTACTAGACTTTTCGCTATCTTCAGAATCAGTATCCGCACTAGAAGTTGTAGCAGGTGTAGTAGCCGAAGCTTCATAACTTACATTATCGCTATTTGAACTCGCAACAGCTACTTCTGTATCTTGCTTGTCTTTTTTAGCTTTTGATGTTTTTTTAGCATCGGATAAATCAAATGTAATCTTCTTGACGCTAAATAAACTAGAAATAACTTCTAATTTTTTATCTTTTGCGTTGGCTATGTTTTCTGACACATCGAAAACAATTTTACCTTGAGCAGTGCTATCTGGATTTATACGCTGTAAGAAAAATGAATTTTCTATACTACCATTGTCACTTTGATTAGCAGACATTGAACCTGTATTATCTGCTTCAAATGTTTTATCACCGGATTTTAGCTTAAACATTGAACTATCAATTGTTAACGCTTCTTTACCTTTGTTTTTAATCGTCACATCAGCAACGACAAATATACCTTTAGCGTTTGTTGGTGCAAGAGATGGTCCTACAGATTTCATAGTTTCCACTGAATTTACAGTGACTTCAAGGTCGCCATTTTTAACAGTTTCACCGATTTTATGGGTTTTGTTCGTTTCTTTAGAACTATTTCCGCCAAGGTTACCTGTAATACCAGCTGTACAAGCTGAAATACCGATGATAATTAAAATAAATAATACTAGACAACCACCACAGCCCCAGAACCATCCTTTTTTAGATTTCTTTTGTCCGTATTGCTGGTTCTGTTGGTTTTGTTGATTTTGGAAAGCTTGGAATTGTTCCCATTGTCTTCGCTCTTCTTCGCTTTTGAATTGATTGCTCATGCCTAAAAAATCTCCCTCATTATTTACTATGTGATTAGTGCATAAAGCTAAATACAATTTGAATTCAATTCGCTTGTTGTTTAATATTTATCAGGTTCACATGCACGTTTATCTTTATCTCTATCTAAATGTGGTCGATATGCTGGATGATCGGCAGTGACACCATTCGGATATACTTGTCTAAGTTGCTTACAATTAGCAAATGATTGTTGCGTGTTTGTTTCAGTTGATGGTGAGGTCTTAGGTTGCGTGGATTGATGATGGTTACTTGATTGTTGCTTTTCTTTTAAATCATCTTTCAAGTCGTCTTGTGATTTATCTTCTGCAACGTTTGGTGTGTTAATATCATCGTCTGATTGATCTTTTGTTGTTATTTCATCAATTTCATGTTGATTATTTTCAGTATTTTCATTTGCAGGTACTTCTTCGGTTGATTGTAAATCCTCATCTGTTGCTGTTTCTGATTTTTCCTCAGGCTTATCTTCATTTTTATTTTCATCTTTTTGAGTTAATTGCGTTTTTGATGATTGATTATTAGTGGAATTGTCATTATTACTAAACATCATTGAACAGGCTGATAATAAGATTATTAATAAAATAAAAGAAATAAGGCAACCGCCGCATCCTTTTAACATGCCGCGTCTTTCAGAATTTTTAACAGATTGGTTTTGATTCTTGTTGTTCTCTGTATTCAAAGGTAAATCTCCTCTATATTTATATGTTATTTTCATGATTTACTACATAAAACCTGGATGCATTTAAGAGGGAGTTATTAAGTGTAAAACGCTTTCACTATATCACATAATCATATTTTACCAAATTAGTAGTGGAAATACTTTAATTTTTTTCAAAACTTTAAAAATATTTTTGGATTGTAGAAGTGTTAATTTAATAATTGTAAAGTTGTATTACGACTCAAAATGACACGAACATGACAACATAATTTAACAAAATAATAATTTCTATTTGCTATAATATATTGTATTTATTTTTAGAGGTGTTGCTTTTGAAAAAGTTTTTAAAATTCAAGGGGATGAAAATATGTTTAATGCTATATCTACTGATTTTTTTAAGTAGTTGTAGCACAAATAATAAAATAGTAGGCCAACGATTTGAAATACAACAACATAATGAAACAATAGGTAGTATTTACTTTTCAGCAGACTATGCACATATAAGAGGTATAGAAAAAGGCACTGCAAAATATTTCATAGACAAAGTAGGCAGCAAACGTTACTTATTTATTGAATATATTCCGGATAATGTATTGAATTGCAAGCCGGACTTTTGGAAAACGTTAAAATATAAAAAGGACAAGGTAACATATTATGTATATCTCATTGAAAATTTAGATGATGAAGTATTCCATTTAAGTGCATTACAAGACATGAACCGTATACCAATTGACATTGCAGATGATGTGGCAACAATGGGTAAATCACCACATCAAAATGACAGAATGACACTAAAATTAAATAAAAATAACTGATAATAGTAGACGAATGATATAACGATATGTATTGAGCATTATAACAATCATATCAATGCATCAATTCGTCTACTTTTTTATATTTTTAAACATAACCACTGCTAGAATGTCATAAAATCGTTATAATTATAATGTAAATGATTTTGGAGGAATAACGCATGGACTTTTGGTTATATAAACAAGCACAACAAAATGGACATCATATTGCGATAACAGACGGTCAAGAATCTTATACTTATCAAAATTTATACTGTGAAGCGAGTCTATTGGCTAAAAGACTCAAGGCTTATCAACAATCTCGTGTTGGGCTATACATAGATAATTCGATTCAATCGATCATTTTAATACATGCATGTTGGTTGGCAAATATTGAAATTGCGATGATTAATACAAGGTTGACACCTAATGAGATGACGAATCAGATGAAGTCAATCGATGTACAATTGATTTTTTGTACCTTGCCACTGGAATTACGAGGGTTTCAAATTGTATCGCTGGATGATATTGAATTCGCTGGAAGGGATATTACAACGAACAGTTTGTTGGACAACACAATGGGTATCCAATATGAAACATCGAATGAAACTGTGGTGCCGAAAGAGTCGCCGTCCAACATATTAAATACATCATTTAATTTAGATGACATTGCATCGATTATGTTTACATCAGGGACAACGGGCCCTCAAAAAGCGGTGCCACAAACGTTTCGTAATCATTATGCCAGTGCAATCGGATGTAAAGAGAGCTTGGGATTTGATCGTGACACTAATTGGCTATCTGTCTTGCCGATTTATCATATTTCGGGTCTCAGTGTACTTTTAAGAGCTGTTATTGAAGGTTTTACTGTGCGCATTGTTGATAAATTCAATGCCGAACAAATTTTAACGATGATTAAAAATGAACGAATCACGCACATTTCGCTTGTGCCACAAACTTTAAATTGGCTTATGCAACAAGGTTTACATGAACCTTATAATTTACAAAAAATATTACTCGGCGGTGCTAAATTATCTGCCACTATGATAGAGACGGCATTACAATATAACCTGCCAATTTATAATTCATTTGGTATGACTGAGACATGTTCGCAATTTTTAACAGCAACACCGGAAATGTTGCATGCACGTCCTGACACTGTAGGGATGCCAAGTGCCAATGTTGACGTAAAAATTAAAAATCCTAATAAAGAAGGTCATGGAGAATTAATGATTAAAGGCGCCAATGTGATGAATGTATATTTGTATCCAACAGATTTAACGGGTACGTTTGAAAATGGTTATTTTAATACGGGTGACATTGCTGAAATAGATCATGAAGGTTATGTCATGATTTATGACCGACGTAAAGATTTAATTATTAGTGGCGGTGAAAATATTTATCCATATCAAATTGAAACGGTAGCGAAGCAATTTCCAGGTATCAGTGACGCAGTATGTGTAGGGCATCCTGATGATACTTGGGGCCAAGTGCCTAAATTATATTTTGTCAGTGAAAGTGACATTTCAAAGGCACAATTGATTGCATATTTATCACAACATTTAGCGAAATATAAAGTACCGAAACACTTTGAAAAGGTTGATACTTTACCTTATACATCAACAGGTAAATTACAAAGAAATAAGTTGTATAGAGGATGATTTGATGAAGTTGACAGCTTTGCATTTTTATAAATATAGTGAGCCATTTAAGTCACAAATTGTAACACCGAAAGTCACTTTAACGCATCGTGATTGTTTGTTTATCGAATTGATTGATGACAAAGGAAATGCATATTTCGGGGAATGTAACGCTTTTCAAACAGATTGGTATGATCATGAAACAATTGCCTCAGTGAAACATGTAATTGAGCAATGGTTCGAAGATAATAGAAATAAATCATTTGAAACGTATGAAGCAGCACTAAAATTAGTAGATTCATTGGAAAATACGCCTGCTGCAAGGGCAACTATTGTCATGGCATTGTATCAAATGTTTCATGTACTGCCTTCATTTTCAGTAGCATATGGAGCGACAGCGAGCGGCTTATCAAATAAACAACTAGAGTCATTAAAAGCAACAAAGCCGACCAGAATTAAATTAAAATGGACGCCTCAAATCATGCATCAAATTAGAGTGTTACGGGAATTAGACTTTCACTTTCAATTGGTTATAGATGCAAATGAGTCCTTGGATCGTCAAGATTTCACACAGTTACAGTTATTAGCGCGTGAACAGGTTCTTTATATCGAAGAGCCATTTAAAGATATCTCCATGCTTGATGAAGTAGTGGATGGAACAATACCTCCAATAGCCCTTGATGAAAAGGCAACATCGTTGTTGGACATAATTAATTTGATAGAATTATACAATGTGAAAGTTGTTGTATTAAAACCATTTCGTCTAGGTGGCATTGATAAAGTGCAAACGGCAATTGATACTTTGAAAAGTCATGGTGCAAAAGTGGTTATTGGCGGCATGTACGAATATGGTTTAAGCCGCTATTTTACAGCGATGCTTGCTCGTAAAGGTGATTATCCAGGAGATGTTACACCAGCAGGTTATTATTTTGAACAAGATGTGGTGGCGCATTCAGGCATATTAAAAGAGGGGCGACTCGAATTTCGCCCCCCTTTAGTGGATATAACTCAATTACAACCATATTAATGGTTATGTTTATGTGAATGCTTGCTTGCTGACTTGTCTTTTTTTAACGGAACAGGGTCAAAGCCGCCTTTATGAAGCGGATGACATTTTAAAATACGACGGATACCTAAATAAAGGCCTTTGAAAGCACCGTGGTATTGAATCGCTTCTCTAGTGTACTCTGAACATGTTGGATAAAAACGACAAGTTGGTGGAGTGAGTGGCGAAATGAAACGTTGATAAAAATGAATCATCGCCAAGAATATCTTTTTCATAATTAATGCCTCCAACGATAGTAATTAACTATTATATTAACATACAATGTAGGGATGTGATGCGCGTGAAGTTTAGGGATAAAGATAATCGTCAAGTTAATTTGACATTTAAAAAGGATAATGAGATAGCAGATGGCAATCATGTGCTAGCTATTCCAACGTTTAAAAATCAATTGCTTTTTACCAAACATAATTTACGGGGGATTGAATTTCCTGGTGGTAAAAGGGAACGCGGGGAAAGTAGTGCTGAAGCAGTTACACGTGAATTATATGAAGAAACAGGCGCCAAAGTTAAAAATATTTATTACATAGCACAATATACCATTGAAACACATGATCAAACTGATTTTGTAAAAGATGTATATTTTATCGAAGTTGAATCATTGGTAAGCAAGAACGATTATTTAGAAACAGCAGGGCCAGTGTTGTTTAACTGTATCAATGATATTGAACTCGCACAACGGAGTTTCTTACTGCAAGATAGTACCATTTTAAAATGCGTAGAGAGGGTGCAATCACTTGGGTTTTATCAAACGTAAACGAATGCCAATTGAATATTTTACGCATCAATTCGAAGAAATTACATATTTGTCAGATGACTTACAAGTAAAAGCTTTAATGATGACACCACATCATGAAGTAAATCGCATTGTAGTTTATTTGCGAGGTGGCAAAGGTCAAGTAGGACGTGTGCGCGCAGGTAGATTAATGCAATTTTCAGATAGTCAAACTTTAGTGATTGGGCCATACTACCGAGGTAACAATGGGAGTGAAGGCAAAGACGAATTTTACCGTGGCGATTTAAATGATGTGACGCAATTATTAAGGTTGCTACATGATAAATATCCACATGCATTTATCCACATGGTTGGTTTTTCGCGAGGTGGTTTACAAGGATTGTTGACATTTCAAGACTTACCAGTAACAAGTTATACAATCTGGGGTGGTGTCTCAGATATTGATTTAATGTATGAAGAACGTGTCGATTTAAGAGGCATGCTACGAAGAATGATTGGTCATCCGAAAAAAGATCGAGCGGCATATGAGGCACGCCAAGCGATTCCAAACATTAATGAAAACAGTCCGCCAATATTAATTGTACATGGAGGGAAAGACCAGCAAGTTGGTATTCATCATGCGTATTATTTAGCGGACCAACTAGAGTTAAAAGGTGCCACGCATGAAACATTTTATCAAATGGCAGAAGGACATGTGCCAAGACCACCAGCGATGGTTGAAACATTGACTTATATTAAAGAGTTTATGAACCAAGTTGAGTCGCATAGCTAGTATGAAACGTGGTGTGCGCATGGGAACTATCAAGCTTTGAAGATGTGGTACTACATGCGTTGAATTAGGGATCGGTACTTTATATGAAGACGTGCTGCTTCCATTAAATGAGTGATGCGATTTTGGCATGAAGGTCACCTTAAATGTACATTGTTGTAATAAAATTGCCTATAAATTTTTAGCACATAAAATAAGAGGAGCCAACCATTGTTAGACTATAACAACGGTTGGCTCTTTAATTGTAAAAAGAAAACCATACGCTATGCGTATGGTTCAGAAAAGGTTCTACCATTGTCACAAAAAATGCATCTCTACGTGCTAGAATAAATATTGGTCAGCCAACCAAAATAATCAACACGAGGAGATGCTATTTAATGTCATCTGACACAAACAGTTTAGCACATACAAAATGGAATTGTAAGTATCATATTGTCTTTGCACCTAAATACAGAAGACAAGTGATATATGGAAAAATAAAAAAAGATATAGGGATTATATTGCGTCAATTATGTGAAAGAAAAGGTGTAGAGATAATTGAAGCAGAGGCATGTAAAGATCATATCCATATGTTAGTAAGTATACCACCCAAACTTGGGGTATCATCATTTGTTGGCTATTTAAAAGGAAAAGTAATTTAATGATATTTGATAGACATGCTAACTTAAAGTATAGATATGGAAATAGAAAGTTTTGGTGTAAAGGATTTTATGTGGATACAGTAGGTAGAAATAAAAAAGTGATTGAAAATTATATTCGTAATCAATTACAAGAGGATATCGTTGCAGATGAAATTTCAATGGAAGAATATTTAGATCCTTTCACTGGAGAGAAAAATAAAAAAAGAAAGAAAAAAGAGTAACCCTTTAGGGTTGCTGGAATAGTAGTGCAGTTGGCTGACTTGTCAGTGCCCTTTTAGGGCTGGCCAGTAAGGAAGGCTTATAGCCGCAGAACAAACCACCCGTTCACACGGGTGGTTTTGATTTAGTATTCAAATTTATTTGTTGAAGCTACCTTTTTCAGCAATATGTTCAACTTTTTCACCAAATTTTTCGAAGTTCTTTTCAAAACGTTGAATTAAATCTTCTGCTTGTGCTTTATATTTCTCTTTGTCGCTCCAAGCATTAATTGGATTTAAAATTGTTTTCGGTACATCTTCAATTTCTACAGGAATGCTTAAACCAAACGTACTATCTTTTGTATATTCTGCATTTTTCAATTTGCCAGAAATCGCTTGGTTTACCATTTGACGTGTGTAATGTAAGCTGATTCTACGTCCTACACCATATTTTCCGCCAGTCCATCCAGTATTAACAAGATAAACATCAACATCATGTAAATCGATAAGTTCACCTAATAGATCAGCGTAAACAGTAGGGTGTAACGGGAAGAACGGTGCTCCGAAACATGTTGAGAATGATGGTTCAGGTTCTGTCACACCACGCTCTGTACCAGCTAATTTAGAAGTGAAACCACTCAAGAAATGATACATTGCTTGGTCTTTATTTAACTTTGAAATCGGTGGAATAACACCAAATGCATCCGCAGTTAAGAAAATAATTGTATTTGGATGTGCTGCTTTAGATGGTACTACAATATTGTCAATGTGATTAATTGGATAAGCGGCACGCGTGTTTTCTGTATAACGATTGTCTTCAAAGTCCACTGAACCATCTTCTGCAACTACAGTGTTCTCTAAAATTGCACCATATTTGATTGCGTCAAAAATCTGTGGTTCTTTTTCTTTGGAAAGATTAATTGCTTTTGCATAGCAGCCACCTTCGATATTAAAGACCCCGTTTTTATTCCAGCCGTGTTCATCATCACCGATTAGTTTACGGTGTGGGTCAGCCGATAAGGTTGTTTTACCAGTGCCAGATAGACCAAAGAATAATGCAACATCGCCTTTTTCACCAACGTTTGCTGAGCAATGCATGCTCATAATATCTTGCATCGGTAAGAGATAATTCATTACAGAGAAGATACCTTTTTTCATTTCACCAGCGTATTCAGTACCGCCGATTAAAATGACTTTGTGTTTAAATGAAATAATGACAAAGGTTTCAGATTTAGTACCATCAACTTCTGGATCTGCTTTAAAATGTGGTGCAGAAACGATAGTGAAGTTAGGTTTAATCTTTGTAGCTTCTTCTTTTGATTCAGGTCTAATAAACATATTTTTAGCAAATAAATTATGCCATGCTAATTCATTGATGACTGTAAGTTTTAACATTGTATCTTTATCGCTACCAGCGTAGCCTTTAAATACGTATAGTTCATCTTTTTTATCTAAATAGTCTAGTACTTTATGGTATAACTTCAAGAAAGTTTCTTCATCGATAGGTTGATTAATTTCTCCCCAATCAATGTTATCTCTATATGAAGGTTCAGAGACAAAAAATTTGTCTTTAGGCGAACGACCAGTATATTTTCCAGTACTTGCATTAACAGCACCAAGTTCTGTTAATACCCCTTCGTTATTGTCTAAGATTTTATTATAAAGTTGTGTCGTCGAAAGTTGAAAATGTGACGTTGGTTTTTTCAGTAATTTGTCAATTTTAGTTGTTTCAGTGTATGTGTCTACTGACATCCTAAATCCCTCCAAAGCGATAATTTAAATGTAAGCCTTTACATTTAATTAGTATAACACATTAACATAATTAATCTACAATATTTTACTGTAAATTTATTTGTGAAAAATTGACATTAATTCATTAATTAGGTACTATTATTTTTAACGGATTCTCTTATCCTGAGTGGTGGAGGGACATGGACCCAATGAAACCCAGCAACCTCTTTTTTATAAAAGAAAGGTGCCAAACCGTTTGCAGACAAATAGGTCTGAACGATAAGAGCGAATGGACGTATTAGGCCTTCTCTCTATATTAATAGTTAGAAGGTCTTTTTTATTTAGCTCACAGAGAGAGAATTTTCGTAATATAAATTTAAAGGAGCAAACTATGTTAAATAACAAACGATTATTTACTTCAGAGTCTGTTACAGAAGGACACCCAGATAAAATCGCTGACCAAGTGTCAGATGCAATATTAGATGCTATTTTAAAAGACGATCCAAATGCACGTGTAGCTTGTGAAACAACTGTTACAACAGGTATGGCATTGATCGCCGGCGAAATTTCTACAACAACATATGTTGATATTCCGAAAGTTGTTAGAGAAACAATTAAAGAAATTGGATACACAAGAGCAAAATATGGTTATGATTATGAAACAATGGCAATTTTAACTGCGATTGATGAACAATCACCTGACATTGCACAAGGCGTGGATAAAGCATTAGAGTATCGTGATAAAGATAGCGAAGAAGAAATTGAAGCAACAGGTGCAGGTGACCAAGGTTTAATGTTTGGTTACGCAACGAATGAAACAGAGACGTATATGCCTCTAGCAATTTATTTATCACATCAATTGGCAAAACGTTTATCAGATGTGCGTAAAGATGGTACGTTAAATTATTTACGACCAGACGGTAAAGTTCAGGTCACTGTTGAATATGATGAAAATGATAACCCAGTACGTATTGATACGATTGTCGTATCAACACAACATGCTGAGGATGTGACACTTGAACAAATTCAAGAAGACATTAAAGCACATGTCATTTATCCAACTGTTCCAGAAAACTTGATTAATGAACAAACTAAATTCTACATCAATCCTACAGGACGCTTTGTAATCGGTGGACCTCAAGGTGATGCAGGATTAACAGGACGTAAAATCATTGTTGATACGTACGGTGGCTATGCACGTCATGGTGGCGGATGCTTCAGTGGTAAGGATCCTACAAAAGTAGACCGTTCAGCTGCATACGCTGCACGTTATGTGGCTAAAAATATTGTTGCAGCAGGTTTAGCAGATCAATGTGAAGTACAATTGGCATATGCGATTGGTGTTGCAGAACCAGTGTCAATTGCAATTGATACATTTGGAACAGGTAAAGTTTCTGAAGGGCAACTTGTCGAAGCAGTTAGAAAACACTTTGACCTAAGACCTGCAGGTATTATTAAAATGCTTGATTTGAAACAACCGATTTACAAACAAACTGCTGCTTATGGTCATTTTGGACGTACAGATGTCTTATTCCCATGGGAAAAATTAGACAAAGTGGAAGAATTAAAAGACGCAGTAAAATAATAAGATGAATTGAATATAGCTAAATAAAAGATTTTCGGTATATAAATGATAATATGTATCGAAAATCTTTAGCTTTTCTATTATAATTAAAGTTATTCATATATTAAAAAGGAGCGTTGTTGTGATGGATTTATCTTCACCGATAGTCATTGGACTCATTATTGCAGTAGTCATTGCATTAATCTTTTTTGTCCTTTTTTTAGTTGCCTTAGGTAGTAAGAAAAAAGTTAAGCGACAAACAGAAGAAAAGTATGAACAACAAGAACAAAACATTAAAAAGTCTCATGAAGAAGCTTTAGAGAAAGAGCGTATTCAAAATAAAAAGACAATTACAAAACAACAAGAAGATTATAATCACATGGTTAGTACAAAAGATCGTGAGATTGACGCATTAAAATTGTTCTCGAAAAATCATAGTGAATATGTAACGGACATGAGATTAATTGGTATTCGTGAAAGATTAGTTAAAGAAAAACGAATTCGACCAGAAGATATGCACATTATGGCAAATATCTTTTTACCAAAGGATGGCTTTAATAATATTGAACGAATTAGTCATTTAGTATTAACAAGAACTGGTCTTTATATTATTGATTCTCAATTGTTAAAAGGTCATGTTTATAATGGTATTAGTGGCGGTCAATTTAAAGATTTACCACCAATGGAACAAGTATTTGATACATTGGATTTAGATAAATCTAGACCGCAAACTATTGTGATGGATCAAAATGATGACAAACGTTCATTATCATTTGTAAATTATTCAGATCAAATTGAGGCGATTAAACAATTGGCTGAAGACTTACAAAAAGAATTAGGTGCCAAATATACACCAACTTCAATTTTATACTTTAATCTTAAAAATGAAGGCGATGTAACGATTTCAAATTATAATCAAAATAGTGCTGTCAAAGTGCTTGTCGGTGCTGAACAATTAGACGAGTTCTTTAACAAATTTGTATTCCATGGTCGTATTCAATACAACGTGGAAGACTTACAACAAATGATGGATAAAATTGAATCATTCAATTAAATGTTAGGCTGAAGTGATGACTATATGTTGTTACTTCGGCTTTTTTAGTTTGTCATAAATTAAACAGAATTACTTTTACAATTTGATTAATATTTGAGAGATATTACTAGAATTTTAGTGGTTGATTGCTCTAAGTGTTTTTTCTCATGTATTCAACTCAGATTTGTTATGATAACAGGGTATAATACATCAAAAAGGTGAGGCGATATTTATGGAGGTTAAAACATTTTATAATGGAAACACGATGCCACAAATTGGTTTAGGGACATTTCGTGTGGAAAATGATGAAAATTGCATGGAAAGTGTTAAGTATGCCATTGAACAAGGATATCGTAGTATTGATACCGCAAAAGTTTATGGGAATGAAGAACAAGTAGGTGCTGGCATTCGTGCCGGATTGGAGTCAACTGGTATTGCTAGAGAAGACTTATTTATTACTTCAAAATTATATTTTGAGGATTTCGGTCGTGAAAATGTAGCAGCTGCTTACGAAGCTAGTTTATCTAGATTAGGTTTAAAATACTTAGATTTGTATCTAGTACATTGGCCAGGTACGAACGAAGCCGTAATGGTTGATACATGGAAAGGTATGGAAGATTTATATAAAAATAATAATGTTAAAAATATAGGTGTCAGCAATTTTGAACCTGAACATTTGGAAGCTTTGTTGGCACAAGTGTCAATTAAACCTGTAATTAATCAAGTTGAATATCATCCATATTTAACCCAACATAAATTGAAATTATATTTGGCAGCACAACGTATCGTGATGGAATCTTGGTCACCATTGATGAATGCACAAATTTTAAATGATGAGACAATTAAAGACATTGCTCAAGAATTAGGAAAGTCACCTGCCCAAGTTGTTTTAAGATGGAATGTGCAGCATGCTGTGGTTACAATCCCTAAATCGGTGACACCAAACAGAATCTCTGAAAATTTCCAAATATTTGATTTCGAATTATCAGATGAACAAATGACGCGAATTGATGGTTTAAATCAAGATAAGAGAATTGGACCTGATCCAAAAAAATTTGAAGGCTAGATTAAAATCGCTCAACTGATGAAAAGGTTAGATGAATTGTCAGGGCTTGGGACATTAAGTTCTTAGGCAATGTAAAAAAGCTGATTTCTATTAATT
>ERZ1023225.28-NODE-28-length-92234-cov-8.252910_pt1 | contig 92234 bp, 99 predicted proteins | sample MGYA00380450_ERZ1023225 | MGnify/ENA primary metagenome ERZ1023225 (study PRJEB33173, sample SAMEA4830413) | metagenome | study: EMG produced TPA metagenomics assembly of the PRJEB25223 data set... | reverse complement strand
ATAATGGAGACGGCGGAGACAATCAGCCAAAGCCAGATAACCCAGATAATGGAGATAGCTCAGGCAGTAAGCCAAAACCCGACAATCCAGGTAATGGAAATGAACCAAACAAGCCAAGTGGTGGAGGTTCAGAAGACCCAAACACATCTCATGATGAAGGTAATACAAATAATTCCAATGGTGGTAGTTCAAACACTCCAAATTATCCTGGGGCAGATAATACAAAACCAAATGGTCAGGACGATTCAAATGTAAATTTAAATCCAGGCCATAACACTGATGACAACGATTCAAACACAACTAACAATTCGATAAATCATACTAATGATCATCAATATGGAAGTTCTAGTCATCATGAGATTGCAAGTGGCGGAGCTTCAGTGAGTTATGGTGATTTAGCCAAAAGCGAAAAATCTCAATCGAATGAAAAGCAATTAATAAACAGGTTTGATCAAATGTCTACTGGTTCGTTTAAATATAATCCTTTTGTAGTTAATCAAGTTAAACAGCTGAGTTCTGGTGCTAAAACAGTAACTGATAAAGAGATTTCGTCGGTTTTAAGGCGCCAAACCTTTGCAGATAATGCCTTTTTAAATGAATTACAAAAAGGCACAAATTATTTTAAATTCCAATATTTTAATGTTTTAAAATCTAGTGATTATTATAAAAATTTAGATAACCAAGTATTAGCATTAATTACAGGTGAAATTGGATCAATGCCTGATTTAAAAAGTCCTAAAAGACAACAATCATCAGGTAAATACGAATATCATTCAAGTAGTGAGGATGAATTGACACATACAACAAATGAGCAATCTGAAAATGAAATTGATGTTAAATTTGAACGTACACTATTTGCATTAATCACAGCAATGATAATTATCTTTATTGGTATGGTCTTAGGATATTTCGTTAATAGAAGAAATAAAAAAGATAGCAAATAACAATCAAAACATAAAAAGGGAAGAAGCTGCGACATAAAATGATGTCGCAGCTTCTTCCCTTTAATTTTTAATGATGATTAAAATAAAAAGTTGAAAATAAATGAAGCAGATTCCTGCATTTCTTTTATTTTTTCTGGTCCTACTAATACTTGAATTATAACTACAAAACCATTCTGCATGATATGTACTAAAATAGGGACCCAAATTCGTTTAGTATAAACATATAACGCTGAGAAAATCATACCCATACCAAAGTAAATGATAAAAAAGGAAGGGTCTGAATGGGCAGCACTAAAAATAATTGAACTCACAATCCCTGCAATTAAAAATTTAATTGTTTTATTTGCTTGGATCATATTATAAATTTCACCGAAAATTACTTTTCTAAAAACAAATTCTTCTAAAATAGGGCCAACTACTGAAATTAATATAATGAATATAGGAATTTCTTGAGCTACTTTCATCAGTCTCTCTGTGTTTGGACTGGATTGAGGTGCGCCTAATAAATAGATATTAATCATATTAGCAATAATTTGATAAATCATTACTACAAAATAGCCAACAAGCGCCCATCCAATAGCGTATCTTTTCTTTTCTTTCGGTTGCTGTTCTAAAGAAGTAGGGTTAGCAATAAAATGATTAATTATAATAATTATGAAAGATGCGATAAAAAATAATATAACTTGTGTATAAATTTGCGCAAAGACAAGTTCTTTGCCACTATAGTTATCAAACAGACCAGACAATTGTAAAATGATTACACCAAATTGTGCTAGGCCGTAAATAACTAATGTCAGTATGGACACCCATAAACGAGACATAATGAACCTCCAAAAATTAAATGATACCTTATTTTATCGTAAAATAGTGTTTTATACAAAATTTAGCTGGATAGTTTTAACTTGAAATATTGACCAACTTTGATTATTATAGAAGTATATTAGCACTCATTCACTTTAAGTGCTAAACTATTTTATTATTTTTAAGGAGGAACAATCAATGTTAAAGCCATTAGGTAATCGAGTAATTATTCAAAAATCAGAACAAGAGCAAACAACAAAGAGCGGTATTGTATTAACTGATAGCGCGAAAGAGAAATCCAACGAAGGTACGATAATTGCAGTAGGTGCAGGGCGTATTTTAGAAGATGGTTCTCGAGTTGCTCCTGAAGTAAATGAAGGCGATAATGTAGTATTTCAACAATTCGCTGGAACAGAAGTAAAACGTGGAGACGAAACTTATTTAATCGTAAATGAAGAAGATATTTTAGCTATAATTGAAGCATAAAAATTATAAATAAATTCTGATAATTTCAAATAAATCAATCAAACATCATGGAGGTATAAGTAATATGGCGAAAGATTTAAAATTCTCTGAAGACGCACGTCAATCAATGTTAAGAGGTGTAGATAAATTAGCTAACGCCGTTAAAGTTACAATTGGACCAAAAGGGCGTAATGTAGTATTAGATAAAGAATATACATCACCGCTTATCACAAATGATGGTGTGACAATCGCTAAAGAAATTGAATTAGAAGACCCTTATGAAAATATGGGTGCAAAATTAGTTCAAGAAGTTGCTAACAAAACAAATGAAATTGCTGGTGACGGAACAACAACTGCGACGGTTTTAGCACAAGCTATGATACAAGAAGGATTGAAGAACGTTACTAGTGGTGCGAACCCAGTAGGTTTACGTCAAGGTATTGATAAAGCTGTAGAAGTAGCTATTAATGCATTACATGATATTTCTCAAAATGTTGATAATAAAAATGAAATTGCTCAAGTTGGTTCAATTTCTGCTGCTGATGAAGAAATCGGTAAATATATTTCTGAAGCTATGGAAAAAGTTGGTAACGATGGTGTTATTACCATTGAAGAATCTAGTGGTTTTAACACAGAATTAGAAGTTGTAGAAGGTATGCAATTTGATCGAGGTTATCAATCACCGTATATGGTAACAGATTCAGATAAAATGGTTGCAGAACTTGAGAAACCTTATATTTTAATAACTGATAAAAAGATTTCATCATTCCAAGATATTTTACCACTATTAGAACAGGTTGTTCAATCAAACCGTCCAATCTTAATTGTAGCTGACGATGTGGAAGGTGACGCATTAACAAATATAGTATTAAATCGTATGCGTGGTACATTTACTGCTGTTGCTGTCAAAGCTCCTGGTTTCGGTGATCGTCGTAAAGCAATGTTAGAAGACTTAGCGATTTTAACAGGCGCACAAGTAATTACAGATGATTTAGGATTAGATATTAAAGATGCTACAATTGATATGTTAGGTACATCAAATAAAGCAGAAATTACAAAAGATAATACAACTGTTGTTGATGGTGATGGAGATCAAAATAATATCGATGCACGTGTAAGCCAAATTAAAGCTCAAATTGAAGAAACAGATTCTGAGTTCGATAAAGAAAAATTACAAGAACGTTTAGCTAAATTAGCAGGTGGCGTAGCTGTAATTAAAGTTGGTGCAGCAAGCGAAACAGAATTGAAAGAACGTAAATTACGTATTGAAGATGCGTTAAACTCTACAAGAGCTGCCGTTGAAGAAGGTATCGTAGCTGGTGGAGGAACTGCCTTCATGAATATTTATGATAAAGTTTCTAAAATTGAAGCTGAAGGCGATATAGCAACTGGTATTAATATTGTATTGAAAGCTTTAGAAGCACCGGTACGTCAAATTGCTGAAAATGCTGGTTTAGAAGGTTCAATTATAGTTGAAAGACTTAAAAATGCAGATGTAGGTGTTGGTTTCAATGCGGCTACGAATGAATGGGTGAACATGTTAGAAGCTGGTATTGTTGACCCTACTAAAGTAACGCGTTCATCATTACAACATGCTGCAAGTGTTGCTGCAATGTTCCTTACTACAGAAGCAGTTGTTGCTAATATTCCAGAAGAAAGTAGTAACGACACTCAAGCAGGTATGGGCGGCATGCCAGGTATGATGTAAAGTTTAATATAGATATTTAATTAAATTTCAAGAGACTTCTCCTGATAACATTAATAAATTATATGTAGTAAAAGCTTTAGAGGCTGGGACAAATTTTTAATTGTCTCAGCCTTATTCTTTGTATTAGCAGTAGCTTACTATATTGATAATAAAGACTGCTGTGTTTCTAAACATACATGCTGAGTAAGGCAGCGTAATCCATTTTAGTGAAAACTAATTTATGTTTTGCATCTTTTATTTGTTAAACATAACTAATAAATAATTTTGTTAGACAGAATAAAAGAGTAAACCAAATTAATAATATGAGAATTGCCATAAACCAATTCTTCGATTTGTTCCATTCATAATCCAAAGCTTTTTTACGCATTTCCGTCAGTATTTCATTAGGTATGAGCTTCAAACATAAATAAATGCCTATTGGTACTATGATTAAATCATCTAAATAGCCAATAATTGGTATGAAATCAGGTATAAGATCGATTGGGCAAAAGCGCTTAAGCAATGACTAATAAAGCAAAACATTTTGTATATAATGGTATACGAGGCGCTTTGTAAGACAAATAAAGGACTAGAAGTTCTTTTTTTAATGTTGTAATCCAATTTTAAAAAAATCAATTTGTTTATCATTTTAAGTACGTTTACTTGTAGAAATATTGAATGTTGAAATAGAAAGTATTTAACAAAGTATAATATAGCATTAATTTAAAAATATTGCGCTTTTTTACAAATCATATAATGCTTAATTTTTCATACACAGAACTTTTATATTTAATAAATGAAGTGTTAGGATTTTTCTTTTTTTAAGTACATCAATTAAGAGAAAATTATTTTTGGTTTTCTAAAGCATTTTATTATATGAATATTTAATTATAGTTTAGGGTAAAGTATGTAAGTATAATTAGAAGCGGTTCTTATACATGATTTTAAGTGTACTTAAATTTTTGAAAGACGAAAGGAAGTTTAATTATGACAAAACCAACAGTTTATGAAGTTATCGATTTAGGTATTAACTATTTAATATCAGGATACGATAATTGGAGTAACGAACAGGTATTAGACGATAAGATTGCTGCCTTTCCAAATACAATTCATTGGCAATATGGACATGTACTTACGATATTTGAAAGTGCATTATCACTGTGTGAACAAAATGAAGTAGATATTGCTAAATATACAAGTTTATTTGGATATGGTTCTTCACCAGAAAAGTGGGGAGATGAAGAGATTCCTACCGTTGATGAAATATTTGAACATTTAAAAACATTACCAGACCGTGCGAGAAGCTTAACTGATGAACAGTTAGAACAAGAATTGACAGAGACTATTGCTGGTTGCAGTACATTAAATGAATTATTAGTGCTCAATGCAATTCATATTCCACTACATGCTGGTAAAATTGAAGAAATGTCACGTATACTTAAACAACATCAATAGATATAATTAATTTAATCGGCTCGGTAGATAAATAGGTGTATTGGGCTGTTTTAATGTATAGTTATCATTGTTCGTGTTGGTTTAGCAGCACAAAAAATCTTTTGAATAAAAGTAGGTACCGTGGCACTCCACGGGGGAATACTAGCATGTAATGTTAACTTATATTTGCACCCATTCTAGAACTTTTCAGTTTTAGCAAAAGAGGGCAACGAAAGCTTATTATTAAACTTTCGTTGCCCTCTTTGATTTTATATCAAATATATAAATTATTGTTGTAATTCTGAGATTGCTTTTGCAATTGTATCAAATACATGTGGAATATCGTCTTTTTCGACACAACTGAATGCGATACGTATATCAGTATCATTTAGCGCGATAATACCAATTGAATAGGTTTCGATTAAGTATAAGCGCAATTGTTCAGGGTCTACACCATGAACTTTTAATGCCATGAAATATCCAGAATTAAAGTCATACACTTGCCAAAAAGGAGCATATTGCTCGTCATAAACTACTGATTTAGTGATTTCATATCTCGCTTGTAGTGTATCAATATTATGTTGTATTTCATTTTCGAAAGTTTCAGGGTGTTCTAAAACATATTTAACAGCACTTTGAGAAGGCATTGGGCCACTTGAGATGTTACTTCTAATTAAGCCTTTTACTTTTTCTTCAAGAACGTGTTTAGTTGTTTCATTTGAGACGCCAAAGCTAATGAATCCAACTCGAAGACCCCAAGCAAAGAATTCTTTTGTAGCACCATCTAAACGGATTGGCAATACATTATCTAAATGTAAATTTGTTAAAGCAGTAAATAGTGATTGTGTATATACGTCTTCATAAAATAAACCATAATAAGCATCATCTACCAAGGCAATAACATTTGTACCGCGTTCTGCTAATGATTTGATGGCAGCAACGATTGTATCAACTTCTTCTTTAGTAGGTGTGTAGCCTGTTGGATTATTAGGATAGTTTAAAATTAAAACTACTTTATCTTTTTGATAGTTTTCCAAAGTATCAACAAAGTTATCAGTTGTAAAATGGCCATCTTCATCAAAGATATCATATGTTTCAATATCAGCGTTATGTCTAGCGCTATATACAAGTTTATAATTTCCCCAATTATGAGTTGGTAATAGTAATGTATCGCCACTATCAACAAACATGTCGGCTACTAATGATAAACCATGTGTTAAAGCATTAGTAAGAATTGGTCTAGTCATGTCATTCGCATTTAAATCTGGGTTTTCTTTTAACATTTTTTGTTGCCATAAATCACGGAGTGATTCAATACCTTGAGGAGGGGCGTATGGAAAGATTTCATCAGGAGTAAGCTCTGTAAAAACATCATTTAATGTATCAGCATACATCTTACTGTCTTTATAAGTAGCCATACCGATTGTTGCATTATACTTTGTAGATTTTGCCTCAGCAGACTGAGATAAAATACCTTTCGGGTAATACATTAATTTTCCAAGGTCTGATAGCATATCAGCTATTTCTGGGTTTGTTTTAGATAGTTTTTCATTTAAATCTAAAGCTAAAGGATTCATATGTTGGTCAACCTCTCTTTACTATTTCAGGATACTATTATATTATCGCGAAATAGCTTGAAATTAAAGCATAGCGCAAAGATTTGACGGAAAAATAAAAAAACTACAGTTTCACACGAACATACGTTCTGTTTTTATGTTAGAATATGGTTAGGCCATCGAAATCCTACATGGTACTTTCTTCTGTGGGAGGTGTAGTATGATCACGTGGTGGCAAGAAATCATAACAACTTTGTTAACAGGTAGCTTACTTGTTGTATTCCGTGTTTGGTTAGAAAATAAATGGAAAGACAAATAGGTGGCCTTACACACAAAAACCCCAAGTCTGCGTCATCAGACTTGGGGTTGTGTAATATAATCCGTGGATACATTAATAATTTTATCATCATATTTTAATGACTGCAAACAATATATTCCATTGCTTAAAATATGATAGGGGTAAAATAAAAATCAATAAGATTAAATGAATCAATAGTGATTTAGAAATATTTAACATAATTTGGTATAATGAAAATTGTTTTGAGGTGAAATGGATGAAACATTTAACAAAGATATTTGTCATTATTGCTATTGCCCTGTTTGTGGTGGGGTATTACTTGCAAGCTACAGGACATGAAAGTTCTGGTATAAAATTATTAATTGCAGCTATAATGTTTATGGTTTGTGCGTTTATTGATCGTAACAATAATAGACGAAAAAAGAAAAATGATCAAAAGAAGTAATAGTTATTTTAAAGACTATATTTATGAAAAAGGCGAAATTTGTTTTCTTTCAGATATAGTCTTTTAATTTTGTATATGGATCTCAGAAATAATATTTAGTGTTCAAGAATTGCAAAATTAAAAAGTATGCAATTAATTTCTAATTTTCTCTTTACAAGTGTGTATATATTGTATATATTGTGTATATACAGTTGCAAGGGAGGACGTCCGTGAAAATACTTTTGAAAAATAGTAGTGAAAGCCCTATTTATGAACAAATTAAGCAACAAATTAAAGAAAATATTTTAAAAGGGTACGTAGTTCCAGGTGAACATTTACCTTCTATGCGCGAGTTAGCACAAGATTTAAGCGTAAGCGTGATCACTACTAAGCGTGCATACGAAGACTTAGAAAAAGATGGTTTTGTCTTTACAATTAGAGGTAAAGGTACGTTTGTAAAAGAACAAGATAGTTCCATTTTGAAAGAAAAACAATTCATCGTGATTGAATCATTAGCTAAATCAATGAGTAAAGAAGCTAAGACAATCGGTATGTCATTGCCTGAGCTACAAGAAATTCTGGAGATGATCTTTGAGGAGGACGAGGAATGAACGCTATAGAATTAAATGCTGTTAATTATCAGCATAAAGAATTCAAGTTGAACGATATTTCTTTTGAAGTTCCTCAAGGGTTTGTCACAGGATTTATTGGCGCAAACGGTGTTGGCAAAACGACACTCATTAGATTAATTATGGATTTAATTGAACCAGAACAAGGAGAAATCTTAGTTTTTAATAAAAAGATGAAAGACAACGCTGAGGAAATCAAAAATAGAATCGGTTTTATTTATTCAGAGCTATTTTTAAATGATAAGTGGACCGTTAACAAAATTGAAAAATATATCGCCCCTTTTTACAAAAGGTGGGACAATACGCGTTTTAATTACTTTCTTGAAAGATTTAATTTAGTTCGAGATAAAAAGCTTAAAACTTTTTCAACTGGTATGAAAATGAAATTATCTATTGCGATTGCTTTTAGCCATCATGCAGAATTATTTATTTTAGACGAACCTACTTCTGGTTTAGACCCGATTGTTCGAAATGAAGTTTTAGATATCATTCAACAAGAACTCATCGATGAAAATAAAACTGTATTTATTTCAACACACATTATTTCAGATTTAGAGAAAATTGCTGATTACTTAGTATATTTAAAAGACGGTGAAATTGTCTTTAATGATTTTTTAGATGACATTATGAATAAGTATCAAATTGTAAAAGGTGATTCAAATCAGATAGACGACGAGTTAGTGTCTTTAGCATATTATATAGAATATAATAAAACTGGCTATACGGCGCTTACAACACATGCAAATGTATTTAAAGAAATATTTGGTAATGAGGTAGCAATTACTAAACCGAAAATTGAAGAACTAATGGTTTTCCTCGAAAAAGGGCTACACAAAATTGAATTTGAAAATGATGGCATTTCATAGTGAGGAGGGCCATTAGATGAAAAATTTACTTATTAGAAATATAAAATTACGTAAATGGACTATAATTATTTATTCGATGTTATTGTTGTTTTCGCCGTTACAACTAGTGATTGGAAATGATACTTTACTTACTAAATCAATTTATTCAGCTGTTGCGATGATATTATTGTTTATATCTATCGTTGATTCTGGACATGCGTTTAGGTTCAATAGTAAATTAGGACACAAAATGTCATACGATTTTTTTGCGAGTTTACCAGTTTCAAAAAAAGCTCTACTTAATGCAAACTATGTAACCGTACTTATGTTTACATTAGTAGGAGCAGCTATATTATCACTATACAATATACCGGATTCTAACGTTTCTGCGGACCAATTAAATTTGAATGTTATGGTGCCTTACTCTTACATAACAATTAATTTTTTTGCTATACCTATAGCATTTAAAAGGTATACTGAACAAAAATCGGAATATATTTCTTATTTGATATATCTACTAACGATGTTTATTATTATACCGATTTTTGTCATACTGGTTGCTGTTGGTCTTATCGCAGTATTTAATTTTAATTTAAGACAATTAGATTATTTAGAACCGATGTTTAACTATGGATTTTTAGTAATGAGTATTTTGTTTTTTATTACTAATTATTTCATTCAATATAAAAAAATAAATTAATCTCAAAGGGAGGCGCATTTATGGAATTAAAGAATATTACTAAAACGTATGGTAGTAATAATGTTTTAGACCATATTGATTTTGATTTTGGTCAGAGCCAAATTGTGGGCTTGATAGGTAAAAATGGTGTCGGTAAAACAACACTTATGAAAGTTATGAATGGAAATATTATCAATTATAAAGGTGATGTAAAAACAGGTAACAAAGAAAATATCGGTTACCTCATCGAACATCCAAAATTGTATGATAATAAATCAGGATTATATAATTTAAAACTTTTTGCGAATGTTTTAGGTAAAGGGTTCGACAAAAAATATGCAGACCAAATTATTGATGCATTCGGTATGAGACCTTACGTTAAGAAAAAAGTTAAAAAATATTCTATGGGTATGAAACAAAAGTTAGCAATCGCTGTTTCATTAATGAATAAACCAAAGTATTTAATACTTGATGAACCTACTAATGGTATGGACCCAGATGGTTCTATTGATGTTTTAAAAACAATCCAATCACTTGTAAAAGAATTAGAAATGAAAATTTTAATTTCTAGTCATAAGTTAGAGGATATTGAATTAATTTGCGATAGAGCAGTGTTCTTACGTGATGGTAAATTTGTTCAAGATGTAGACATGCAAGAAGGAACACCTTCTGACTCTACGGTACTTATATTTGAAGATAGTGATTTCGATACTGCTGCAACGTTCTTAAACGAAGTGTTTGACGTAATTCAAACACAACAAGCGAGTGGAGAAATTATTATAAAAGCTCAAAATAATTATAAAAACGTTCTTAAAGGTTTAGCGAACAAAGACATTTATCCTAAGTTTATTGAAACACGTAAAAGTTCGTTGCGTGATACTTACTTCAATATTAATCAGAAAGGTGGTCAATAATGAATAGTTTACAACTCGTAAAATATGATATGTTCAGCATTTTTAAAAGTCCGTTAACGTATTTAGCGTTGCTTCTGACATTGTTACCAATGGTTGGCTTCATCATTTTATTTTTACAACAGGCAGATGAAATGAATGGCAATACATTACTTACAATAGGTAGTTGGTTCTTTTCAATTATGGGCTTGCTATTTGTAATCAAAACAATCACACGTGATATTTCACAAGGTACAATTCAACTTTACATGAATAAAACTTCTAACCGTATTGGTTATATTATTGCAAAAGTGATTTCGATTATTTTAATTGCAGTATTGATAACAGCTGTATTAGTTGGATTTGTACTTATTGTTCAAGGTTTCGTTGATGGGGACAATATTAAAACTAAAAAGATTTTTGAACTATTATGGTTCTTTTTAATGTTCCATTTATTCTTTGGACTACTTTTATATTTATTTTCACTTATTGTACCTAAGACGGCACTTATATTTACGCTTGGTGTATTCTTAGTGTTAATTGTTCCATTTGCGGAACCGTTCTTACCTATGATTCCTAAAATTGGAGACAATATACAAGATTCATTAAAATATATTCCATTTAGCTATTTAACTTCAAAAACAACTTCAGGTGATTATACATTTACGAACTGGCAATGGTTTATAACTTCAGCGTCGATCGTTATCTTGTTTGTTGTTAATATTTTCTATTCATCTAAGAAAGATATTTAACAGTAGGTAACTAATAAATGATTTAAAAGAAAGACGTATGAATGTGCAGTTAAACAGCAACATTCATACGTCTTTTTATTTTATGATTAACTTATCTAATATGGAATCATAAACGTATTTCCATAATTGAGAATCAGTTTTATAACGATTCATCATAATTGTATGTGCTTCAGCAGATTTGTCTTCAAAAGTTGGATCATCTTTTGCTGGGACGTTTGAACGTGCTTCATCTACAAAGTGCTGCACTTGTCTTGCACGTGGTCCCCAAACAGTTTGTTGTTCATAAGCATCATTTAAGAAAACGAAAATAGGTATTGAACGAGCAGTTCCATTTGTTAAATACTGATCTATTAAATCTGTGTTTTCATCGCGGTGGAATACTCGAACTTCTAAATTTAAAGTTTCACTAATATGTTTTAAAATTGGGACATTCATCATGGCATCCCCACACCAATCTTCAGTGATGACTAATACTTTTGAATAGTTTAATGATTTAATTTTTTCAATCCGATTATCCTCTTCTGGTAAAGAGAAAGAATTGTAAATCGTTAATAAATTCTCTTTGTTTTCAGTCATAGCTTCGATATATTGATCAAGCGGTTGACTGTTTTTGAAATAAGTTTCTAAACTTGTCATAATATTTCCCCCTTTAGCGTATTAGTTTTTATTATATCAATTTTTAATATGAAAGAAAATTTTAAATACTTAGAAAAATAAATTTGATTTTAAGTTAACTGTTAAACAAAAAGATCAAATTTGTCTTTTATTAAATATATGGAGTGTGACAACAATATTGAATTTACATAGGTCATTTAAATTATTAATCGTTAGTCTTTTTATGGCAATGGGGATAGGGACTATTTTAATTGTGAATTACATTAATAATACACAATCTACGAATTTATCGCAGTTAACTATTGATAATATGAAATTAGACATACAAATAGATGCTCAAAAATATACAGTATATAATCATGTCGTAATGAAAAATCATCGTATTTATACAAAAGGTCATGAACCTCATTTAACATTTAAAGTCAATAAAAAAGACGGTCGCTTGAAAGGCATCACGCTCGTTAAAGACACTAAGATTGAGACTAATTTTAATGCAAGTATAGATGGTGATATACAAAGCGTAATTAATCAATTAGGTGATCACTATAAGAATAAGCAGTTACATAAATCATATAAAGTTATTACTTATTGTGACAAAGTTAATCAAATAAAGTTATCTATTGTGTACAAACATGATAAAATAAAGAAAATTGAATTCTACAAGAAATAAAGGATTTAAAAATCTAATGAATGATAACCTTATGCAAGACGATATTCTTAGATATTACATAAAATATTTTGATTCGAATCTAGAATTAGAATGGCGGTAGATAATTTGGATAAAATTACTTTCTTGAATGAACTTGAACAAGAATTAAATAGCATACCAAGTGCGGAACGAGATAACGTCATGTATGAGTATGAGCAATACTTCTTTGAACAAGAAAGAGAGGGGAAAAATGAATATCAAATTATAGGTGCATTAGAGTCACCTAAAAAAATTGGGAAAGAGATTAAAGCAAAGAATGCAATTGTGTCTGCAGAGTATAGGCCAAATGCTAAATCAATTCTTAGAGCGATTATGGCCTCGCTAGGCATGGGGATTTTGTCTTTAATCATTATCTTGATACCAATGATATTCATTGGTAGTTTTATGTTCATATTACTTTTAGTTGCATTATTTTTAGCAATTAGCCCGATTTTATTAATTATTCATGGCTCATTATATAATATGTTCAGCTTAGCAATTAGTAATTATCTTTTTGCGTTTTCGTTTACTGGTTTAGGTATTGTATTATTTGTGATCATTGCGAAATTAGCTCAATTCGTTTATCGTTTGATACTAAAATACTTACGTTGGAATATCAAGACGATTAAAGGAAGTGCAAATGAATGAGGAAATTATTTTTTAGTGGTTTAGCATTATTTATTGTGTGCTTTACTTTAGGCTGTATTACTTGGTTTGGTTTTGAAAAGCAAAATAATAAGCTTAATGTTATTGATAAAACGTATGATGATGTGGAAGTAAAGCATTTAGATATTGATAGCCGTTCTAGTAATGTGACGATAGTAAAAGGAAATAAGTTTGCAATTCACTATAAAGGCCAACAGAAAGTAGATATAGATAAAGATAAGCAATCATTAAAGTTGAAAGAAACTAGTAGCCGAGTCGATAATTATGGCTTAAATTATAATCCATTTAGACAAATTAAGGCTGAAATGAAAATTACCATACCAAATGAGAAATTAAAGGAATTGAACGTTTCGAGCAAAGCACGCGATATTAAACTTCAAAATATCGAAGCTGACAAAGTCGATTTGAATATGAACGATAGAACTGGTAGCCGTGTTTATGTGCAAAATTCAGAAGTTGAAAAATTGTTGTATAGCGGTTTGAAATCACCTATCCATATTAGTGATAGTAAAATTGTTAATGCTAATATTAAAACCAAAGAAGCGAGCATATATGCTGAGAATACATTGATTAAAAACTCTGTGTTGCTTGCTCAAAGTGGGCATATCCAATTAGATCGTATGGACATTGATTCTGCATTTAAAGCTTCTAGTCAAAATGGTGATATTATTATGTCTTATAATAAAAAACCAGATAATACGTTATTAAAATTAAATCCTGATGATGGCGTAGAAAAAGTCAATAATAAGAGCTTTAATAACGATAGAGTTGGAGAAGGGGATAATATTTTAGAATTCTATACTGTGCATGGTGATATTCATATTAATTAATAGACTATACATTATAATAGCTATGGAGAAATCTATATTGATAGATGACTTCATAGCTATTTTTCTAACTTATTATCATGTTTGACATAAATTTAATAATTGGCAAAGGTCAAATCAGTGTCTATATGTCCATAAAGGGAATGAATATCTACTGACTGTCCGTTTAGCCATTGTTTAAAATCAATGACTGTAGGCTTATTATGTTCGCCTAAGGTCATGTATGCTTTAAGCGACTGTGGTTCATACATAGTTGTATGAATTGTACCAGACCAACTTTTAAATAATTTACTATATATTTCAAATTCTGGATTATTAAATAATTCAAATGCATGCATTTTATCTAGACCATTCGGTGTTTGCTTTAAAAGTCTATCTAAACGTTCTTTAGACTCTTTTGTATAATTTCTATTCTCATGAGTTAGTAACTTGAAATGGTTCGTACATGTATGATCATATCTTACTTCAAGTGATCTAGGAGAAACTTCGATTATGGCATGATTTAAATGCTTATCCATGACAATATAGCTAAATGAACTTCTGTGTGGAATTTCTTTCAATAATTGAATTGCCTCTGGCACGTCTTTACAATATTGCAAAATGAGCCTACCAATCATATAGCATACGAAGCCGTCGCCTGGATGTTTTCTATGCATAAAGTTATACCCCATAGATAACCCAGCTTCATTCATACCATCCATTCTACCAGTCACACGAGATGTTGGACCAATTTGTGCTAGGCCTCCATCATTTGGTTGAAAAAGCTGATAACGACCATCGTAAGTTGCAGGGTGATAGTCGTAATTTCTTACCATATAGTCTCGTCCTAAATAGACCGTACAGCCACTATTTTTTAGTGGTGTAAAACGATAGTGTGCAAAGTTTAATATCATTTGATTTGTTGGTAGATTAAGGACTTCTTGCATACCTCTGATCTCTTCCCAAATTTGAGGTGCGTATGTTTGGAAGATATCATATGTTTCCTTTATGTGGATATCAAAGCGAGGCATACGTTTTTTCCATTCTTTTTCTCTATTTTTTAATAATGGTGTTTGTTGCATCCATTGAGCTGTTTGTACACCTAAATCGAAATGCGATCCGCGGTGAGTTAATATATCTGTTTTTACTTTTTGCATAATATGAAACTCCTGTTTTAGTTGTGTAATCTTACAAATTTGTAACTTTATTGTAACCCCATGTTAATTGTATTATACGATGCTTGTCGTTATTATTAAGTATAACAACGACGACTGGTTATTTATTTTCAAATTAAAATGAGGTGATTGCAATGGCAAATTATTATGATGCTGTTAGAGATGCAATGAGTACTTGGTGGGGCAAGTAATTGACTAAGTGGCTGGGACAAATTAATTGTCTCAGCCTTAATTATTATATAGAGTTAGTGGAATATTTGCATGAGCGCGAGCTCAGATCAACTATTTATCCATATTAACTCTATTGATTTTTGCCAGGGTAGAACCGCGAAATATTTTTAAACAAATTAGATTTCTTTTCCACTCTTTTTCCATATGACTAATAAATGTAATCTTTCTAAGAGTTCTGTTATTATTAAAGTATTAAAGGTAGTAATTAATATACAGTCTTTAATTATAACTTAAAGCATTACTACAATAATATCATATTATTACTATAATAATATTTAAATTAAAGTAGTGAAAAGCGAGTATATATTTATTGATGTTTTTAAGTATGCTATCATTAATAATGGATATGTTAATAATTTATTGAGGTGAAACAGAATGTGGAATTTTATTAAAGGTTTATTTAAATTTGTATTCGGTACAATCCTAACTGTATCATTAGCAGCAGGAATTGGTGCAGTTGTGTTCGCTTATATTTTCAAAAAAGACTTTGAAGATATTGAAAGCAAAACAAAAGAGATTGTTTCAGATATCGAATCTAATAATTAAGTTATTGATAGGTCACTTTAGAGTGTTCTATTCAGACTGTCGACAAAGTCTCCGACTTTGTCGACAGTTTTTTGTGTACGCTTGCTGCTGGCACTGCCTTAGTCTGTAGTCTTTGGCTAGTGCTATTCTCGCAGGAGTCGGCTTAAATCACTGCCGGTATTAAACAAAAAATGATAATATATAGATTAAACAGTGCGGCGTTTATTATATTGAATAAACCAATTAATAAAAGACCACTGCTATTTGAAAAATAACTATACAAATATAAACAACAAACCTTAGGCGAACTATCACCTAAAGTTTGCCTACATTCTGAATAGAACGCTTTAGAGTGTGCTATTTTCTTATGCATATCGGTAGTAAATATTTGATGAGACAATTAGTTGTTCTTTCGTAATAAACATAAGCTTAGTTGAACTTTCCACAGTTATATTAAGTGAAATAAGACTAAGTATAAGATTTTGTAATATAAGAACGTAGGAGTTATGGGTTATATGGATTAATACGAGTGATATCAAAAAGTGATAATTTAATAATTTCTGAGTTGTTTAGCGAATAGCCCTCTAAATACATATGAACCATGTCTATATTTTTAATTTTTAATGTTATGTGTTCTAGCCATCCGTATTGGTAATATTCAATTATGATATGTTGTTCTGTATGTAGTGCTTGATGAAGTTGTAAATTAAGATCACTCAATTGATCGTCTGATAATGTTGGGCGATCAATCTTATTTTGATCAATCAAATATTGTTGTATGGTTTCGAATTGTTCTGGTAAGGTAGCGAATGGTTGCCATTTAACCATGCCGCGACCTTTGGGGATATTTGGATTTAAATATTCTCTAGGGATATTTCTATAATCAGTTTCATTCTTAAATTTCTTCGGAATCATTTTATCACCTCAATATCATTATAGAACATATGTTCGATTTAATAAAGTGATAATTCATTATATTGTATTTGTAATAAATCTCTATTAAAATGAAACTATCATACTATGGAGGGGTTTTCATAATGACGATAGGTTATGTCGGTACTTATACAAAAAAAGAAGGTAAAGGGGTCTACCGTTTCCAACTTGATGAACAAACAGGGAAAATAATTGAAGTTGAAACTGGGTATGAACTAGAAGCCTCAACTTATTTAAATCAACATCATTCATTTTTATATGCAATAAATAGAGAAGGCGACAATTGTGGTATCGCTAGTCTTAAAATAGAGGAAGATGGTAAGTTAAGTCTCATTAATAAATGTTTAGCGTCAACAGCTGGTACTGGCTGTTATGTTGCGGTATCACCAGATGGTAAATATATTTTTGAAACTGTTTATGGTGCAGGTTTAGCACGTATATATGAAGCAAATCCACATACAGGAGAAATTATTCGACTTATACAGGAATTAGCTCATGATTTTCCAACTGGTCCGTCAGAGAGACAAGATCATGCACATATTCATTTTATGGATATCACGCCAGATAAAAAATATGTAGTGGCGATGGACTTAGGTACAGACAAATTAGTGACCTATGAGTTTGGTGATGAAGGATACAGTGAATATGCTGTGTTTGATTTTGAACCAGGTGATGGGCCTAGACATATTACTTTCCATGAAAATGGTAAATATGCCTATGTAGTTCATGAAATATCAAATATTGTAAGTACAGTAAAATATGAAGATGGTAAATTTACAGAAATAGAACGTCATTTGACGATTCCAGAAAATTTTGAAGGCGATACAAAATTAGCAGCAGTGAGGCTATCAAAAGATCAAAAATTCTTATACATTAGTAATAGAGGGCACGATAGTATTGCTATTTTCAAAGTAGCTGATGAAGGCAACATGATTTCATTAGTGGATATTGTATCAAGTGGCGGCGAGTTTCCACGTGATTTTAACATTACTGATTCAGATGATTACTTAGTGTGTGCACACCAAGAAGGTGATTATGCGCTTACTGTATTTAGACGTGATAAAGTAACAGGTGAACTAGAAAAAGTAGACGATAAACACACTGCGCCTGAAGGTGTTTGTGTACAGTTTTTAAAAGAAATATAAACTTAGAAGTTTATTAAATAACCCAATTACTAACTTAATAACATAAAAAAAGCGCCTTTCCCAAATGTAATGGGAAGGCGCTTTTTTATGCTATAGAACTTTCATAAACAGAGTTACTTATTAAAGAAGGCCTTAATATATTTAAATTTCCCTTTGTATGGTGGAAACAATAAACTTGATTCAAGTCGAGTTGATTTAAAAATATATGATTTGTCATGGCTAAATGTATCGAAACTGTATTTACCATGGTATTGACCAATACCAGATGCGCCAACACCACCAAATGGTAAGTTTGAATTTGCCAATTGCATCAAGGTATCGTTAATTGCGCCACCACCAAATGATATTTCATTTAATACACGTTCTGTCGCATTTTCATCTTCGCTAAACAAATATAAGCTTAGAGGTTTAGGCTTGGAACGTATCAAATCAATAGCTTCATCAAAATCATCATACGTAATGATTGGTAAAATAGGTCCGAAAATTTCTTCTTCCATTATTTTAGCATTAAAAGTAATCCCATCTAATAGTGTAGGCGCAATGTACCTTTCATCTTCATTTGATTTACCACCAAAGGCAATCTCAGCACGATGAATCTTTAATAAATTATCTAAACGACTAAAGTGCTTAAGGTTTACAATACGTCCAAAATCAGGGCTTTCTTGAATGTTGTTACCGTAAAATTCGGTAATGGTTTTTTTTAGCGCAGCGATTAATTCATCCTTCACTTTACGATTCACAAGTATATAGTCAGGAGCAACACAAGTTTGTCCAGCATTTGTAAATTTCCCAAAACTGATACGTTCACTTGCGACTTTAATATTTGCTGTTTCATCAACAATTACTGGAGATTTACCACCAAGTTCTAACGTTACAGGAGTTAAATTTTTACTTGCTGCTTGATACACAATTTTACCAACTTGTTCGCTACCTGTGAAAAAGATATAGTCAAATGGTAATTGGATTAATGATTGTGTAGTTTCAGCATCACCTTCACAAATACTAATATATTCAGGATCGAATACATCCTCAATTATATGTTTAATAACTTCTGAGACGTTTGGCGTGAACTCAGAAGGTTTGAGTATGGCAGTATTTCCAGCTGCTATAGCACCAATAAGTGGTTCAATTAATAATTGGAAGGGATAATTAAAAGGTCCAATTATTAAAACTGTGCCATAAGGCTCTTTTATGATATAGCTTTTAGTTGGAAACATATAAATAGGCGTATTGACTTGTTTTCTTTTAGACCAATTTTTAAGTTCTTTACGAGCATTTTTAATATTTTTTAAGGTGAAGCCAATTTCTGTAGCATAAGCTTCAACTTTATTCTTACCTAAATCTTTTTGAAAAGCCTCTAATAAGGCGTCTTCATGGTTTTTGATACTTTTACCTAAAAGTTTAAGTTGTTTTCTTCTGAATTTTAAATCTTTAGTCACGTGTGTTTTAAAATATTGAGTACTATTGTGGAAAGTTTGCTCTATTGAATTCAAATATATTCCTCCTAGTATGATAGACGCAATTCGTAAGTGTAAGTGATAAAAAACTGGAACATATGAACTATGCTCCAGTATAATGAATTTTTAAATCTAGATATTTAATTAAAATCACCTTGAAACTGTACTAACTTAAAGACGATTGACTAGTTTAAAGCCTCTGTGATTTGTGGAACTACTTGTTTTTTACGTGATACAACACCAGGTAAGAACGCAGTATTGTTATCAAGCTCTACATCGAAAGCAACACCAACTTTATCTTTTTCAGCACCAACGACTAAGATTTTAGAGTCGCTATTAATAATGTCTGTAACAACTAATACAAATAAATCATATTTTTCATTAGCACTTACTTCTAACATTTCTTTTTCCAATTCTTCTTGACGTGCAAATACTTCATCTATATCAACAGTATTAACTTGTGCGATACGAGTTACATAGTCGCCCATGTTGAATGACTTTGCATCCATAGTTAAAATGTCTGTTGCTGATTTTTCTTTAGTAGAAGCGCCAGCTTTTAACATTTCTAAACCATAAGTTTCTAGGTCAACGCCAGCAATTGATTTTAATGCTTCAGCTGCTTTTACATCTTCTTCTGTACAAGTAGGTGATTTGAACAATAGGCTATCTGAGATAATTGCTGATACCATTAATCCAGCAATTTCTGGTTTGATTTCAAAACCGCGTTCTTGATACATTTTGTATAAAATCGTAGCTGTACAACCGACTGGTTCAGAACGGTAGTATAGTGGTGCTGCCGTTTCAAAGTTAGAAATTCTGTGGTGATCGACCACGTGGTGAATTGTAGCATCATTAATTGAATCAGCACTTTGTTGGAATTCATTATGGTCTACTAATATTACTTTTTGATCGGATAAATCATCATTAAGTAACGCTGGTGCAGTTACATTAAAATGATCTAAAGCATATTGTGTTTCAGGTCCTACTTCGCCTAAACGGTATGCTGTAGCTTCAGTGTTACCTGTTTGTTGTTCGAAATCTGCCATGATAATAGCAGATGAAATTGCGTCTGTGTCTGGATTTTTATGTCCGAAAATATAAGTTTTTGCCATATCTAAATTCTCCTTATTTATATAGTTACTATTATTCTAGCACGATTTTGCATAGTTATTCTACTACAGCACCTAGTGAATTTTTAAAATGATCTAAAGCCCATGCATGACCCGAAGGATTAAAGGAAGCAACCCCGCGATGTGAAATAGTTATTGCGTACCCTAGATTATAAGCACTAATTGCTGAATGAAGCACGCAAATATCTGTACATACTCCGACAAATTCCAAGTGTGTAATATTTCGCTCTCTTAGCATTAAATCTAAAGAGGTCCCACAGAAAGCATCGTAACGTGTTTTATCTAGGTAATGTATGTGATCATTAAACAAAATATTTTGGTAGATATCATTCACTTTGCCATAGAGTTCTCTACCAACAGTACCAATAATATTATGTGGAGGGAATAAATTACTTTCTGGGTGATATTTATTTTCTTCATAATGTAAATCCATCATGAAAAAGATATCGTGTTGTTTTTTGTTGTACACTTCAATTCGTTCAACAATATAGTTTTCAATCTGCTGACCTGGTAGGCCACAAGTTAATTTTCCGTTGTCAGCTACAAAGTCATTCGAGTAGTCAACAACGATTAATGCGCTTTTTTTCATAAGATAAAAACACTCCCAATAAACAATATAAAAGTAATTATATACTAAGTCGGTCAATCAATAAAGGGAGCGTAAATGCGTTTGAAAGATATCATTTTTGTATATTATAAAGTAATAGCTCAGAAAGGAATTAGCATATGATCATTAATGCAAAACAATTTGGTTTAAAAGGAAAAAGTAAATACGCAGATACAAGAGCGATACAAAAAGCGCTAAATTATGCTAAGAAGCATAAACCAACGACGATATATGTACCAGAAGGTGAGTATCATATACGTAAACCACTCGTTATATATGATTCAACAACGCTGTTACTAGACGAAGCGGCAGTACTTAAAAGATGTGGAAAAGATACATTGTTGAAAAATGGACGAAGATTCAAATTGTATTATGGGTATAAAGGCAATAGTCATATTTACATATCTGGTGGCACATTTGATATGAATGGTTTCAAATATCCATACAATAATACGACAATGTGTATGGGACACGCAGAAGATATTCAGATACAAAATGTAACTTTTAAAGATGTTGTAGGAGGGCATTGTTTAGATGCGTGTGGTATCAATGGATTGTATATCAATAATTGTAAGTTTTTAGGATTTAGAGATCCAGATGGAACGCGTTTTTTCTCTGAAGCGGTTCAGATAGATATACAGGTTCCGGGTGCTTTTCCTAAATTTGGTGCTACCGATGGAACAATTACTAAAAATTTAATTATAGAGCATTGCTATTTTGGTAATTCAGATACACCCACAATGCAGAGTTGGAACCGTGCAATTGGCTCACATGCCAGTCGTTATGATCAATATTATCAAAATATTCATATCCGCTATAATATATTTGATGGATTGAATCAATACGCACTTACCCCGTTGAAATCAAAAAATACTTATATTCATCATAATATATTTAAAAATTGTGCTGGTGGTATAAGGTTTTTAGCAGTTAAAGACGGTAAAAATGCGAAAGACTTAAAAGGTAAAGAGCGTGGGACGCAAGCTGGCAGTAATTTAAATATTTATCAAAATCGTTTTATTGGTGAAATGAGTAAAGAATCAATACGCATTCAAAGTTATAATGAGGTTAAACATCAAACTGTACTTATAGCAGATAATAGTTTTGATCATTCATCACAAAGTATGCATTTACAAGATATAGAGGGATTAATATTATTTAATAATAAAGAGAGTGTTATTAAAATAAAAAAAGTTCGTGTAGAATGATTATATTTTTGAAATAAAATCATAAATATTCTTTATATAAGCGATTAAAAATACTGACCCTATTTAAAATATATTATGTTATACTCTAATAAATTATTATGAATATTCAGATAATAATTAAAAGGGGGAAGACATTATGAACGATTTAAATAAAGGGGATATGAGACGATCACATTATTTGACGTTTTTTTCAAACAAAAAGGAAAAGAAGTCATATAATGCTAGTCAATTAACAGGTTTAATATTGGGACCGTTATTATTTGCATTAACGTTATTATTATTTCATCCGGATGATTTATCGGGTAAGGGTATTTATGTTTTAGCAATCACACTTTGGATAGCGACTTGGTGGATTACTGAAGCGATACCTATTGCTGCGACTAGCTTGTTGCCGTTGATTTTATTACCAGTTGGTCATGTATTGAATCCAGAAGAAGTTTCAGCTCAATATGGTAATGATATTATTTTCTTATTCTTAGGTGGTTTTATTTTAGCTATAGCAATGGAAAGATGGAATTTACATACTCGTGTTGCTTTATCTATTATTAATACACTTGGTACAAGCACTGGGAAGATTTTATTAGGCTTTATGATTGCTACTGGATTTTTATCAATGTTTGTTTCTAATACCGCAGCCGTGATGATAATGATACCTATTGGTCTTGCGATTATAAAAGAAGCAAATGAATTAAAAAGTCAAAATACTAAACCAGAAAGTATATCTAAATTTGAACAATCTCTTGTGCTTGCGATTGGTTACGCAGGAACAATTGGAGGACTTGGTACACTGATTGGTACACCCCCTTTGATAATTTTAAAAGGGCAATATCAATCAGCATTTGGGGAAGAAATTAGTTTTGCTAAATGGATGATTATTGGTGTGCCTACAGTCATTGTATTACTCTTCTTAGTTTGGGTATATATTCGTTATGTTGCATTTAAGCATGATATGAAAGAATTACCTGGCGGACAAAAATTGATTAAAGAAAAATTAAATGAATTAGGTAAAATGAAGTATGAAGAAAAAATCGTTTCAGTTATATTCTTACTTGCCAGTTTCTTGTGGATTAGCAGAGAATTTTTATTAAAAAATTGGTCAGTTACTTCAGAAGTTGCTGATGGCACAATTGCAATGTTTATATCTGTTTTGTTATTTCTTATTCCTGCTAAAAACAAAGAAAAACATAAGAGGATTATAGATTGGGAAGTTGCTAAAGAATTGCCTTGGGGTGTTTTAATACTGTTTGGTGGTGGTTTAGCTTTAGCAAAAGGTATTTCAGAAAGTGGATTGGCAAATTGGCTTGGTGAACAATTGAAATTAATCGAAGGTGTAAGTCCATTGATTATTGTTCTTGTAATCACAATATTTGTTTTATTCTTAACTGAAATTACATCAAATACAGCAACAGCTACAATGATTTTACCTATTTTGGCAACACTTTCTGTTGCAGTAAATGTGCACCCGTTATTACTTATGGTACCAGCAGCTATGGCTGCCAATTGTGCATATATGTTACCAGTTGGAACGCCACCAAATGCTATTGTATTTGGTACGGGTAGAATAAGTATCAAGAAGATGGCCTCTGTAGGTTTTTGGGTCAATTTATTAAGTATAGTTGTGATTGTCTTGGTTGTGTATTTCTTAGTACCACCAGTGTTAGGTATTGATGTTACAAAACCATTACCATTGAAATGATAAAATAAGAATCACTTATATTATATAGAAGGCATATCGTATCAAAGTTACTCAACGTAACTCTATGGTACGGTGTGCTTTTTTAATAATGTATCAAGTTAATTAATTTATAAATAAGTAGCTATTCATAGTATAGTGGGTATGTAATAGACAAAAAATGCCTACAAAGTCTGAGTAGACGATGTCGGCATTGTGATAATTATCATTGAATAGTTTTCTTTGACGATAAATAACCTAGTTTAATAGCATTTTTTAATTTATATCAACGATTGAATTATGAAGTAGCTTGTTGCTCATTAGCTTGTGCTAATTCAATTTATTAAATGAACCAATTATAGTAACTTGGAAGTCTAAAGTATTGAGAATTTTAATTACTTTAGATAAATCTTCTGTTATTGGCGTGTCTGCTTGGACAAAAAAGTGATACATACCTAATTGAGTTTTTAAAGGTCTAGACTCAATCCAAGATAAGTTAATATTAAACAATACAAATGTGTTTAATATACTAGCTAATAACCCTGGTTTATCGAACTGTGGGGTTATAAGTAACATAGTATCGCTAGCATTTTCTATATGACGTGGTTGGTTACTAACAACTAAAAAACGAGTAACGTTATGTGGATAATCTTCTATATTTTGCTCTATAGGTGTGTAACCATATGTTTCTCCACTGCCAAGTGGTGCAATAGCACCGACGCCATCCTTAATCATATCTAAGCTTTTAATTGTGCTATCTACGTAATCAATCTCGAAGCCATATGATTGGATATATTTACTAGTTTGACTAATGGCAGGTCCAATAGAATAAACTTTTGAAATATCGTTCACAGAAGCGTTATCAACACCATATAGTGCAAATTGAATATCTAAATGTAGTTCGCCTTGTGCATAAATATTTTGTTGTGTTAATGCATCTGCAACGATATTAATCGTGCCTTCTATTGAATTTTCAATTGGCACAACAGCTATGCTATCGTTGTCTTCAGATACAGCCGCGACTACCTCATATAAATTAGACTTTGATACATAATCTATGTCTGCTTCTGATTGGTATTGTGTTGCAGCTAAGTACGAAAAAGTTCCTTTTGGACCTAAATAATAAAGTTTCATTTGACGTTACCCCTTATTTATATGTGTGTGGTAGCGTAGTTAATGAAATGGACAACCAGTAGCTTCTGTTTTTTTATAAAAGAAATTAGGTTCTTTCATAACATTTTTATATCCATGATGATAATTGGATACTAATGTGGGTGACAGGGAAGGAGCTAGCCATGACCATTTACCAGTAACTTCTCTACCATTGCTTGTTTCATTTAATTCGAATCTTTCAAATTGCTTCGATGCAGTGAGATGATCAACAATAGATACCCCTGCTTTTTTAAATGAGTGATAAACTGCATAATTCAATTCGACAAGTGTGCGATCTTTATTGAAAGAATTATTCTTTAGTGTATCAAATTCAAACGCTTCTGCAACACTTTCTAATAAATTATAACGATAAGCATCTGTGAAATTACGTACAGCTATTTCATTTACCATATACCAACCATTAAATGGTGCGGTTGGATATGTCATACCACCAATCTTTAAATCCATGCTTGATATGATTGGCACCGCGTACCATTTTAATCCAAGTTGCTGTAATTTTGGAAAATGATCATGTTCAATTGCAACTTCTTTGATTAAATGTGGTTGATATTCATGATATTTCATTGCACCATCAGGCATCTTATAAATTAAAGGTAAAATATCGAAATCAGTACGAGCACCACGCCAGCCAAGATGTTCAGCAAGTTGAGTAATGCTTTTTTCTGCGGGATCACCTATATCTTCATAACCTGCATATCTGATTAATTGATTATTAAATATTTGTGGGGGATTATCCTTCGAGAATATTGTAATATAAGGTTTTATTTTCCCGTTATTTGTTGCTGTTGCAATGTGGTTTTCGATTGCATTAATAAACTCATTTTCAGATTGTATGTGTCTTGCATCAACAACAGTTAATGAATCCCAAAAAAATCGCCCAATACAACGATTAGAATTACGCCAGGCCATTTTAGTTCCATAAGTTAATTCTTCTGCGGTATGTTCATAAGTTCCAGTTGTTTCGATGGCATATTCAATTTCTTTAATTCTTTTTGAAATACTTTGATTATCATAATTTAATTCTTTATACATTGTGTCGATGAAGGATTTTGCTTCTTTTAACATATAAACACCTCAATAAAGATTATAAATCATTTTTGAATTTTTATAATCTTATATCATATAAATGTCACGACTTTGTCGTTAGTCATGTCACATTTTAAACAAATTTAAATTATAGATTAAATTGTATATGAAAAAGATATAATCTTATGTTGAATTTTCCAGTATATTTAAGTCCTCTTTCATGTGCTATCAAGCTTTCATTTATGCTAAACTAATGGAAAAGCCGATTGGAGAGATGGTTGTGTACCAATTTGAAGACGATACGTTAGTATTGCATAATGACTTATATCAAATAAATATGGCAGAAAGTTATTGGAATGATGGGATTCATGAACGTATGGCAGTATTTGATCTGTATTTTAGAAATATGCCATTTGATAGTGGGTATGCTGTTTTTAATGGATTGAAACGTGTCATTGATTACATTAATAGTTTTCACTTCTCAGAATCAGATATCGATTATTTAAAATCTATTGGTTACCAACAAGATTTTCTAAGTTATTTAAAAAATTTAAAATTCACTGGCAATATTCGTTCAATGCAAGAAGGGGAACTTTGCTTTGGTAACGAACCGTTACTAAGAGTCGAGGCGCCATTAATACAAGCACAATTAATAGAAACGATGCTATTAAATATTGTTAATTTCCACACATTGATAACAACAAAGGCGAGTAGAATTAGACAAGTAGCACATGAAGATATGTTAATGGAATTTGGTACGCGTCGAGCGCAAGAAGCGGATGCAGCACTATGGGGAGCTCGAGCTGCCTACATTGGTGGATTTAATTCTACAAGTAATGTACGAGCAGGAAAACTATTTGGCATTCCTGTTTCAGGAACACATGCACATGCTATGGTACAAACATATGGTGATGAATACATTGCGTTTAAAAAATATGCTGAGCGTCATAAAGATTGTGTGTTCTTAGTTGATACGTTCCATACATTAAAATCTGGTGTACCGACAGCAATTAAAGTTGCCAAAGAATTAGGTAATAAAATTAATTTCGTAGGCATTCGTTTAGACTCCGGAGACATAGCATATTTATCGAAAGAAGCACGTCGTATGCTAGACGAAGCTGGTTTCCCGAATGCTAAAATTATCGCTTCGAATGATTTAGATGAGCAGACAATTACGAGTTTGAAATCACAAGGTGCAAAAGTCGATTCCTGGGGTGTCGGAACAAAACTTATCACTGGTTTTGATCAACCTGCATTAGGCGCAGTTTATAAATTGGTTGCAGTAGAAGATAATAATGGAGAGTACGTGGATCGTATTAAACTTTCTAATAATGCTGAAAAAGTTACAACACCAGGTAAGAAAAATGTTTACCGCATTATCAATAAAAAAACAAATAAAGCTGAAGGTGACTACATTACACTCGATCATGAGGATCCATATGAAGAATCACCTTTAAAACTATTCCATCCAGTTCATACCTATAAGATGAAATTTATAAAATCTTTTATAGCAAAAGATTTACATCATGATATTTTTAGAAATGGTCAACTCGTTTACGAAATACCAAGTGAAAGTGAGGCACAAACGTATCTAAGAAATAGTCTTGAATACTTATGGGATGAAAATAAACGTCACTTAAATCCACAAGAGTATCCAGTAGATTTAAGTACAGCATGTTGGGAAAATAAACACAAACGTATTTTTGAAGTTGCTGAACATGTTAAAGAGATGGAGGAAGAAAATGAGTAACCTACAAGATATTGTTGTTAGAGAAATGAAAGTGAAACCTGAGATAGAAAGTGAAGTTGAAACAAAGCAGATTATTCACTTTATAAAAAGTTATGTACAATCCCACTCATTTGTACAAGCATTAGTATTAGGGATTTCAGGTGGTCAAGATTCAACACTAGCAGGAAAACTGTGCCAAATGGCAGTCGAAGAATTAAGAGAAGAAGGTAATTCATGTGAATTTATAGCGGTTAAGTTACCTTATGGTGAGCAAAAAGATGCTTCAGAGGTTGAAGACGCATTAACCTATATTCAGCCAGATGAAATCAAAACTATAAATATTAAACCTGCAGTAGATCAAAGTGTACAATCACTTAAAGATGCTGGAATTACTTTGACAGATTTTCAAAAAGGAAATGAGAAAGCTAGAGAGCGCATGAAGGTTCAATTTTCAATCGCATCTAACAAAAAAGGCATCGTTGTAGGTACGGATCATTCTGCTGAGAATATTACAGGTTTTTACACTAAATATGGAGACGGTGCTGCAGATATTGCGCCTTTATTTGGTTTGAATAAAAGGCAAGGTAAACAATTATTAAAATATTTAGGTGCACCCAAACATCTTTATGAAAAAGTACCTACTGCCGATTTAGAAGAAGATAAACCTCAGTTACCTGATGAAGAAGCGCTAGGTGTAAGCTATAATGATATCGATGATTATTTAGAAGGTAAATCAGTACCTAGTGATGCAAAGGCTACAATAGAAAATCATTATATTAAAACTGCACATAAAAGAGAGCTAGCATATACAAGATATACTTGGCCAAAAAATTAATTAAGTTCCAAATATTTTTAGTGACAAAATAAAAAGATGTTGGTAAAATAACTTGAATTTGATATCAGAAAGGAAAATGGTCATGTCAGTGATAACATCTAATCCATGGTTAATGGTTTTAGCGATTTTTATTATAAACGTTGCCTATGTAACGTGTCTTACAATGAGAACAATATTAACACTTAAAGGTTATCGCTATGTAGCTGCAATTGTCAGCTTTTTAGAAGTTCTTGTATACGTCGTTGGATTAGGCATGGTAATGTCTAGTTTAGATCAAATTCAAAATGTGTTTGCATATGCATTTGGATTTTCAATTGGGATTATTGTAGGAATGAAAATAGAAGAGAAATTAGCGCTAGGTTATACTGTCGTTAACGTTACCTCATCTGAATATGAGTTAGATTTACCACGACAATTAAGAGATTTAGGTTACGGTGTAACGCACTATACAGCTTATGGTCGTGACGGAAATCGATTAATCTTACAAATTTTAACGCCAAGACGTTTTGAATTTAAGTTAATAGAGACCATTAAACAAATAGATGAAAAAGCATTTATTGTGGCTTATGAACCTCGTACGATTCACGGTGGTTTCTGGGCGAAAGGTGTTAGAAGTAAAAAACTTAAACAATATGATACGGATGAAGTTGAAAGTATATGAAAAAACAGCAAAAATTTAAAGTCGAAGAAAACGAAACAATTCAAGATTGTTTGCAACGCATGCGTGACGCAGGTTACACACCTGTGAAGCGCTTTGAAAAACCACTTTATAAAGAGAATGAAGATGGAACTTTCGAAGTGTATAAACAAGAAATAGAATTTGTTGGTAAAATTTTACAATAATGATTGGTAAACCGTTATGGAATCACATGTCCATAACGGTTGTTTTTATCAGCACTTAAATATTTTATGCAGATAGTTGAAAAGGTTTATACTTTTCATAAGAATTCTGTTAAACTAATAATGAAAAGAATAAACACGAACTTTTATTCAAAATTATGTTTTAATGTACATGTTTTAAGGCGTAATATTAACAAAAATTATGTATGATAGGAGCTTATTTCAATGATTGAACGTTATTCTAGAGAAGAAATGTCTAATATTTGGACTGATCAAAACCGCTATGAGGCGTGGTTAGAGGTAGAAATCCTTGCGTGTGAAGCATGGAGCAAATTAGGAGATATACCTGCAGAAGATGTTAAAAAAATACGACAAAATGCCAAGGTTGATGTGGCACGTGCTCAAGAAATTGAGCAAGAAACACGTCATGATGTTGTTGCGTTTACAAGACAAGTATCAGAAACACTTGGTGAGGAACGTAAATGGGTTCACTACGGTTTGACATCAACAGATGTTGTAGACACTGCGTTAAGCTATGTTATTAAACAAGCAAATGACATTATTGAAAAAGATTTAGAACGTTTTATTGAAGTATTGGCACAAAAAGCGAAAGACTATAAATACACATTAATGATGGGACGTACACATGGCGTACATGCTGAACCAACAACATTTGGTGTTAAGATGGCATTGTGGTACACAGAAATGAAACGTAATTTAGAACGTTTTAAACGTGTAAGAGAAGAAATAGAAGTTGGTAAAATGAGTGGTGCAGTAGGTACTTTTGCAAATATTCCACCTGAAATTGAAGCATATGTTTGTGAACATTTAGGTCTAGACGCAGCCCCAGTTTCAACTCAAACATTGCAACGTGATCGTCATGCTTATTATATTGCGACGCTTGCTTTAATTGGTACATCAATGGAAAAATTCGCTGTAGAAATACGTAACTTACAAAAAACTGAAACTCGTGAAGTTGAAGAAGCATTCGCGAAAGGTCAAAAAGGATCTTCTGCAATGCCACATAAACGTAATCCAATTGGTTCAGAAAACATTACTGGTATCGCACGTGTAATTAGAGGTTACGTAACAACTGCATATGAGAACGTACCATTATGGCATGAACGTGATATCTCACATTCATCTGCTGAACGCATCATGTTGCCAGATGTTACAATTGCATTAGATTATGGATTGAATCGTTTCACTAATATTGTAGAAAGATTAACAGTATTTGAAGATAATATGCTTGATAATATCGATAAAACATTTGGTTTAATTTATTCACAACGCGTATTACTTGCTTTAATAAATAAAGGTTTGGCTCGTGAAGCTGCATATGATAAAGTACAACCAAAGGCTATGGAATCTTGGGAAACAAAGACACCGTTTAGAACTTTAATTGAACAAGATGAGTCAATTACAGAATTATTGACTAAAGAAGATTTAGATGAATGCTTCAATCCGAAACACCATTTAAACCAAGTGGATACAATTTTCCAAAGAGCCGGTTTAGAATAATTGAATTTTTCAAGTGAAATCGTTACACTTTAATGTATTAGTACGTTAAACTGAGATTAAATTGAAAAATACAGGGGTTGTTTTAAATGCAAATAGAAAAACTAAAAGGGAAAGCATTAGATGAATTGTTTGATGCTATTTTAACACTAGAAAATAGAGAAGAATGTTATCAGTTCTTTGATGATTTATGTACTGTTAATGAAATTCAGTCATTATCACAGCGATTACAAGTAGCGAAAATGATTAAACAAGGCTATACGTATGCAACCATTGAACAAGAGTCTGGTGCATCAACTGCAACTATTTCACGTGTGAAAAGATCATTGCAATGGGGTAATGATGCTTATACGATGATTCTAGAGCGCATGAACATAGAAACGGCCGATTAACGATTTCACAAATTAGAAAATAAAAGATTAGGCTTAGTAGAGCTAGCGATAAGATATTAAACATCTTATCGCTAGCTTATTTGTTTTAATAAGCAATATGATTGGAACTATTAAGAAGCATTTTCAAATGTATGCATATTAGGAAAGTTGATTTAAATGTTTATAAAAATAAAGCGAGGTAATTGATAGTTAACAACGAATAAACATAATAGTCAATGAACTGACTTGTGTAATTGAGTGAAAGGAAGTAACGTTATGTTCAAAAAATTATTATTTGGTTTGTTAATGTTATTTGGTTTGTTAATGTTATTATTATTAGTCTTTATATTTGGAGTTGTTTTGACAGTATTTTCGAATTCATACACACCAACTAAATCGAGTATTGTGAAACCTACCAATGCCTTGCCAATCATTAATAAAACACAAGGCGTTACACGTGTAAATGGACATGTAATTGTAAATAAAAAATATAAACTCCCGCCAAAATACCAACCAGGTGAAGATAAAATAGCAAAACAAAATTTTAATAAATTATTAGCTAAAGGCGAAGCAGCGCAATTAGATTTAAAGTTTTCTAGCGGTTATCGAAGTTATCGAGAACAACAAAAAGTAGTGAAAGAATATGAAGAAAAAGATGGTAAAAAAGTTGCACATCAATATACTGCGAAACCTGGGCAATCAGAACATCAAACAGGTCTTGCATTTGATGTTGGTACCAATAAACTGTTAGATGACTTTCATAAAGATTTTGAGAAAACCAAAGAAGGTCGTTGGTTAGCGCAAAATGCATCGGACTATGGCTTTATTATTAGATATCCAAAAGGTCAATCACATGAAACGGGCTATGCATATGAGGCGTGGCATCTTCGTTATGTTGGTAAACCGCTTGCCAAAATGATTGATGAACAAGATACTAATTTAGAAAGTTACTATCGTTTAAATGAAAAATGAAATTAAAACAAACAAATCACTTCGAAAATTCGGGGTGATTTTTTCTACATCATTTTAGAACTCATAGCATAAAAATGATATAATCAAATGTATGCTAAAAGAAGGAGTAACATGTTATGGATGAGATTAAAAAGTGGAAACATATTTTTAAATTAGATCCTGCAAAGTCTATTAGTGACGAGGATTTAGAGCTAATTTGTAAATCTGGAACCGATGCTATTATGATAGGTGGTACAGATAATGTTACCGAAGATAACGTTTCACACTTAATGAAAAAAGTTAATACTCATTCCGTACCGCTAGTATTTGAATTTTCAAATGTAGATAGTATTGTACCAGGGTTTGATTTATATTTTATACCTACAGTGTTAAATAGCATGGATGTAAAGTTTCATAATGGTATGCTCTTAGAAGCACTGAAAAACTATGGGTATTTAATTGATTTTGAAGAAATAGTGTTCGAAGGTTATGTTGTTCTAAATCCAGGTTGTAAAGTAGCAAAATTAACACAAGCTAACACACAAATAACAACAGAAGACATTGAAGCTTATGCACAAATGATTAATGATATTTATAAATTACCGGTCATGTATATCGAATATAGTGGATGTTATGGAGACGTTGATATGGTAAAAGCAGCAGCTGATTCATTATCGACTACACAATTATTTTATGGTGGTGGTATTAGCGATTATAAAGAAGCAGAGGCAATGGCTTCCGTAGCTGATACAATCATCGTTGGCAACATAATTTATGAAGATATAAACAAAGCACTAAAAACAGTTAAGATAAAGGAGACACATAAATGAATGCATTAGTTAATAAAATGAATGACGAACAAAGCCAGGCAGTACGTACAACAGAGGGTCCATTACTTATAATGGCAGGCGCGGGTTCAGGTAAAACACGTGTCTTAACACATCGTATTGCTTACTTGTTAGATGAAAAAGGAGTGTCTCCGTATAATGTTTTAGCGATTACTTTTACAAATAAAGCAGCTAAGGAAATGAAAGCGCGTGTCCAAACTTTAGTTGGGGAACAAGCTGAAGTTATTTGGATGTCAACGTTCCACTCAATGTGTGTGAGAATTCTTAGAAGAGACGCGGATCGTATTGGTATTGAAAGAAACTTTACGATTATTGATCCAACTGACCAAAAATCAGTTATTAAAGATGTTTTAAAAAATGAAAATATAGATAGTAAGAAATTTGAACCTAGAATGTTTATAGGCGCAATTAGTAATTTAAAGAATGAATTAAAGACACCTGAGGATGCGCAAAAAGAAGCAAATGACTACCATACGCAAATGGTTGCGACTGTATATAAAGGTTATCAACGCCAACTTTCAAGAAATGAAGCGCTAGACTTTGATGATTTAATTATGGTGACAATCCGATTATTTGAACGTGTTCCAGAAGTATTAGATTATTATCAAAACAAATTCCAATACATCCATGTAGATGAGTATCAAGATACGAATAAAGCGCAATACACATTAGTGAAATTATTAGCATCAAAATTCAAAAATTTATGTGTAGTGGGAGATTCCGATCAATCAATTTACGGTTGGCGTGGTGCAGATATCCAAAACATCTTGTCATTTGAAGAAGATTATCCTGAGGCAAAAACAATTTTCTTAGAACAAAATTATCGTTCTACTAAAAATATATTAAATGCAGCGAATGAAGTTATTAAAAATAATTCAGAGCGTAAGCCTAAGGGATTATGGACAGGGAATACAGATGGAGATAAAATTCATTACTACGAAGCGACAACTGAACGCGATGAAGCAGAATATGTTGTACGTGAAATTATGAAACATCAACGAAATGGTAAGAAATATCAAGATATGGCAATTCTATATCGTACCAATGCACAATCACGTGTTCTGGAAGAAACCTTTATGAAATCTAATATCCCTTATACAATGGTCGGGGGCCAAAAGTTCTACGATAGAAAAGAAATTAAAGATTTATTAAGTTACTTAAGAATAATTGCAAACAGTAATGACGATATTAGCTTACGTCGTGTTATTAATATACCAAAACGTGGTATTGGTCCATCTTCAGTAGATAAAATTCAAGCATATGCCGTTCAAAATGATTTGAGCATGTTTGATGCATTAGCAGAAGTTGATTTTATTGGTTTATCTAAAAAAGTAACACAAGAGTGTATAACTTTTTATGATACGATGCAAAACATCATCAAACAGCAAGAGTTTTTAGAAATTACAGAGATTGTAAATGAAGTATTAGAAAAATCAGGTTATCGTGAAATGTTAGAACGTGAGCAAACTTTAGAATCTAGAAGTAGATTAGAAAATATTGATGAGTTCATGTCTGTACCAAAAGATTATGAAGAAAATACGCCGTTAGAAGAACAATCTTTGATAAACTTCCTTACTGACTTATCATTAGTTGCTGATATAGATGAAGCACAAATTGAAAGTGGTATAACGTTGATGACAATGCATTCTGCTAAAGGTTTAGAATTTCCGATTGTTTTTATAATGGGAATGGAAGAATCGCTATTCCCGCATATTAGAGCGATTAAAAGCGATGATGAACATGAAATGCAAGAAGAAAGACGTATTTGCTATGTGGCTATTACACGTGCAGAAGAAACATTATACTTAACGCATGCTACATCTAGAATGTTATTTGGTAGACCACAGTCTAATATGGCATCTAGATTCTTAAGAGAAATCCCTGAAGATTTATTAGAAAATGAATCTAAGCGTAAGTCTACTTCTCAAAGCCAAGGAAATCGTTTCCAATCAGCTACGAAACAACCTGCTAAAAGAGCACATAGCCAAAAGACTACTGCTTCAAGGAAAGCTCAAGCAACAACTAATTGGAATGTTGGTGATAAAGTGATGCATAAATCTTGGGGTGAGGGTATGGTTAGTAATGTGAAAGAAAAAAATGGTTCAATAGAATTAGATATTATCTTTAAATCAGAAGGGCCGAAACGCTTACTAGCACAGTTCGCACCAATTGAGAAGAAGGGGGAATAACAAGTGGCTGATTTGCAATCACGTGTAAATGAATTACATGAATTATTAAATCAATATAGCTATGAATATTATGTTCAAGATAATCCATCCGTGCCTGATAGCGAGTATGATAAGTTGTTACACGAATTAATAGATATTGAAACAACTCATCCTGAATATCGAACAGACGATTCACCTACAGTGAGAGTAGGTGGTAGTGCGCAATCGACATTTGAGAAAGTGCAACACGATACCCCTATGCTTAGTTTAGGCAATGCATTTAACGAGGAAGATTTGAGGAAGTTTGATCAACGTATACGTGACAACATTGGTGATGTGGAGTATATGTGTGAATTAAAGATAGATGGTTTAGCTGTGTCATTAAAATATGAAAAAGGAAGATTTGTTCAAGGATTAACGCGTGGTGATGGTACAACAGGTGAAGATATAACAGAGAACTTAAAAACCATTCACGCTATTCCTTTAAAAATTAATGAACCTAGAACATTTGAAGTTCGAGGTGAGGCGTATATGCCTAGAAAATCTTTTTTTAATTTGAATGAAGCTAAGGCAGAAAATGATGAACAGCCTTTTGCAAATCCAAGAAACGCAGCTGCAGGTTCACTAAGACAATTAGATTCTAAACTTGCAGCTAAACGTAAATTAAGCGTCTTTCTATATAGTGTGAATGATTTTACGCAATTTAACGCAGATACTCAAAGCGAAGCGTTAGATGAGTTAGACCAATTAGGATTTAAAACAAATCAAGCACGCCAACGTGTTCAAACGATAGACGAAGTGTTGGCATATATCGAAAAGTGGACAGATCAACGAGAAGATCTGCCATATGATATTGATGGTATTGTCATTAAAGTGAACGCTTTAGAACAACAAGAAGAACTTGGATTTACCCAAAAATCACCGCGTTGGGCTATTGCATATAAATTCCCTGCAGAAGAAGTAATAACAGAGTTGTTAGATATTGAGTTAAGTATTGGTAGAACGGGTGTTGTAACACCAACTGCAATACTTGAACCGGTAAAAGTTGCAGGAACAACTGTTTCTCGCGCTTCGTTACATAATGAAGATTTGATACATGAGAAAGATATTAGAATTGGTGACAGTGTTGTTATTAAAAAAGCTGGAGATATTATCCCTGAAGTTATCAAGAGTGTGTTAGATAGACGTCCTGAAAATGCAGAACAATATCATATGCCTACACATTGTCCTAGTTGTGATCATGAGTTAGTAAGGATTGAAGGCGAGGTTGCATTACGCTGTATCAATCCGAAATGCCAAGCGCAATTAGTAGAAGGTTTAATACATTTTGTTTCTAGACAAGCTATGAATATTGACGGTCTAGGCACAAAAATGATTCAACAATTATACGAAAATGAACTGATAAAAGATGTAGCTGATATTTTCTATCTTACGAAAGTGGACCTAGAGCCACTTAATCGCATGGGTGAGAAAAAAATCGATAACCTGCTTAAAGCTATCGAGTTAGCAGAATCTAATTCACTTGAACAATTATTGTTTGGATTAGGTATAAGGCATCTAGGTGTGAAAGCAAGCCAAGTCATTGCAGAAAAATATAGTACCATGGATAAGTTGTTTGATGTCACAGAAGAAGATTTGATAGCAATCCACGATATTGGACATAAATTAGCACAATCAGTAGTAACTTATTTAGAAAATGAAGATATTCGTGCACTTATTGAAAAATTAAAAGCTAAAAATGTTAATATGACTTATAAAGGTGTTAAGACAAGTGAACTTGAAGGACATCCTGAATTTAAAGATAAAACAATTGTCCTTACTGGTAAGCTGTATCAAATGACACGAAATGAAGCATCAAAATGGTTAGCGTTACAAGGTGCAAAAGTAACAAACAGTGTTACTAAAAGTACAGATTTGGTCATTGCAGGTGAGGACGCTGGATCTAAGCTAACTAAAGCAGAAAAATTCGGTACCGACATTTGGTCTGAAGAAGACTTTGTTCAGAAACAAAAAGAAATTGAGGGATAGAGGAGATAATGCATGAAAAGAACGATAATATTAATCATTTCAGCAATTTTTGTATTATCAGCATGTGGTCAAAACGAAGAGAAACCAAAAGAAAAATCAAATGATAATGAACAGCAACAAGAATCAGGTTCTGTAAAAGAAATAGCAACTGATAAAAATGTACAAGGTGATAACTACAGAACAATTTTACCTTTTAAAGAAAGTCAGGCTAGAGGATTATTACAAGATAATATGGCTAATAGTTATAATGGAGAAGACTTTGAAAGTGGGCTTTTAGATTTAAGTAAAAGTGTATTTCCAACTGACGAATATTTATATCAAGATGGACAATACTTAGATAAATCCACAATTAATGCATTTTTAAGTCCAAAGTATACGAAATCTGAAGTAGATAAGATGGATGAAGATGAGCGTAAAGAGAAAAAAGCAAATGAGAATTTAGGACTTAACCCTTCTCATAATGGTGAAACAGATCCTGAAAAAATCGCTAAAAATTCACCAGCCTATTTATCTAACATTTTAGAACAGGATTTTTATGGTAGCGGTGATACTAAAGGTAAAAAAATCAAAGGCATGACAATAGGTTTAGCAATGAATAGTACATACTATTATCAAAAAGAAAAAGATGGCGAAACTTATAGTGAAGATTTAGATGATAAAGAAATTAAAAAGCAAGGTAAGCAAATGGCAGGGGAGATTCTATCTAGAATTCGTGAGCATAAAGAATTGAAAGAAATACCAATTCATTTTGCAATCTACAAACAAACTGGTGAAAATTCCATTGTACCTGGAGAGTTTATTGCAGGTACAACTGTTGAAGAAGGTAAAACTCGCATCAATGACTGGAAAGATATTAATCAAAAGACAGTCTTATTACCTTCACAAGAAGCGGCTGATTTAGATGAAAACTTAAATAATGATTTTAAACAGTTTAATGATGACTTACAAACTTATTTTAATAACTTTACTCAAGCAGTCGGAACAGTTAAATTTGATAAAAAAGAAGCAAAACAATTATCTGTCGATGTACCAATTGATTACTATGGTAAAGCAGAAACAATTGGTATCACCCAGTATGTGACAGAACAAGCAGAAAAATATTTTGACGGTATAGATGAATATGAAATTCATATTAAGGATGGTAATAATCCAAAAGCCTTAATCAGTAAATCAAAAGATGATAAAGAACCGCAAGTTCATGTTTATAAAAATAATAATTAGTAAATAGAATATATTAAATTAACGCCCTACAAGATTGTCAATTTATGTCAATTTTGTAGGGCGTCTTTATATGATATAAATAATTAGAAAGTGTTTATTCTTTAATCATTTGTTTGACCTTATTGAGATCTTTTTCGACAAAATCTCCAGGTTTTTTAGTATATTTACTAACAAGGTAAGTTACAATCACACTTGCCAAGAAACCAGGTATGATTTCATACATACCAAATATTTCATTGATGTTAGCTAAAGGTTTTATCCAAGCAATCCAGATAATAACAACTACTGCACCTGTAATCATTCCAGATAAAGCCCCTACATGTGATAAACCTTTCCAGTATAGTGAGAAGATGACTAAAGGACTGAAAGCAGCGCCAAATCCTGCCCAGGCATTTCCGACTAAATTTAAAATAGTATCATTTGGTGACCAAGCAATCCAAATAGCAACAATGGCTACTAACAATACAGATAACCTACCAACCAAGACGAATTCTTTTTCGTGTTCTCGGGCATTATCTTCTCCACGAATTAATTTATAAAAGTCTTCAGTTAATGAACTAGAAGTTACAAGTAACTGAGATGATATTGTACTCATAATGGCTGCTAATATCGCTGCTAATAGGAAACCACCTACAAGAGGATGGAATAAAATCTGACTCATGACAATAAATAGTGTTTCAGGATCTTCTAATTGAATATTGCGTTCAGAAATAAATGCAATACCAGTAAGGCCAACTACTACAGCGCCTAACAAACCTATAACCATCCAGCTAATGCCAAGTCGTCTTGCTTTAGGTAACAGTTTATGTGTTTTAATAGACATAAACCTAACGATGATATGTGGTTGGCCGAAATAGCCTAAACCCCAAGCAAATAATGAGATAATCCCTAATACTGTTGTACCTTTAAATAAGTTCATATTTGTTGGTTTCATTTCAGCTACCTGTCTAAACGTATCCAATCCACTGAGCTCTATGAGAGCAACAATGGGCACTATGACCATGGCAATTAACATGATAACGCCTTGGAAGAAGTCTGTAATCGAAACTGCTAAGTAACCTCCAAAAAAAGTATAAAATATGACAATCGCAGCTACTATAATAAGTCCCCAGTGATAGTTCAAACCAAAAGCGCTTTCGAATAATTTGCCCCCTGAAACAAAACCAGAGTGTGTATACAGCGTGAAGAAAACTACGATAATTAAACCAGAAATAATTTTTATATAATTATTTTGATCATTCAGTCTATTTTTGAAAAAATCTGGTAATGTAATCGCATCGCCTGCGAGTTCAGTATAAACTCTCAACCTAGGCGCTACGACAAAGTAGTTCACATATGCGCCTAATGAGAGACCGATTGTTATCCACATTGCTGAAAGCCCTGTGCTATATACAGAACCAGGTAATCCCATAATCATCCAACCACTCATATCCGATGCACCAGCTGAAAGAGCGGTGACATAAGGACCAATACTTCTGCCTCCAAGCATAAATTCACTTAAATTACTTGTAGACTGTTTATACCCATAATAACCAATAACGAGTAGTATAATGAAATATATTACGATCATAATATAAGTTTGCCAACCCGCATGAACTTGATTAGCTAATGAAGTGCCCAAAATCAGCATGGTTCACCATCTCCCTTTGTCTTTATCTATTAAATTGTTGTACATGAATGATTATACAATTAAATTTATAAAAGGAGTAGTACTATTTTTATTTTTAAAAATATATTGCTTTTTACAACATATTATTAAGCGCTTACATATTCGTGTTGTAATGATACACTTGTTATGAATTTTTGTGATTTAATATGCAAATGAAAACGATAAATCTATAGATAAGGTTAATAAAGCTATTACAATTTAAAAAATAATTGTTATAACTTACTAAATTAAATCGTTTTAATTTGCGTATATTATTGAAAAACTTAGATTTTTGGACGGAATTTTGGTACAATTTTGTAATGAATGAGTAAAAAGGAGGCTTTTATTTAATGGCTAAAGTTACACGAGAAGAAGTTGAACACATCGCTAATTTAGCAAGACTTCAAATTAATGAAGATGAAACTGCAGAAATGCAAAACACTTTAGAAAGTATTTTAAACTTTGCTAACCAAATAGATACAGCAGATACAAGTAACATTGAACCAACATATCATGTATTAGATTTACAAAATGTATTACGTGAAGATAAAGCAGTCGAGGGCATTCCCCAAGAGCTTGCATTAAAAAATGCTAAAGAGACGGAAGATGGACAATTTAAAGTACCATCTATCATGAATGAGGAGGACGCTTAAGATGACGATCCGTTATGAATCTGTGGAGAATTTAATCAGCTTAATCAAAAACAAAGAAATAAAACCATCACAAATTGTTAATGACATTTACGATGCAATTGATGAAACGGATCCAACTATTAAATCATTTCTTGCGTTAGATAAAGAAAATGCAATTAAGAAAGCACAAGAGCTTGATGAGTTACAAGCTAAGGACCAAATGGAAGGTAAGTTATTCGGTATCCCAATGGGAATTAAAGATAACATTATTACCGAAGGTGTGGAAACAACTTGTGCTAGTAAAATGCTAGAAGGATTTGTACCGATTTATGAATCAACTGTAATGAACAAATTACATAATGAAAATGCGGTACTTATCGGTAAATTGAATATGGATGAATTTGCAATGGGTGGTTCAACAGAAACATCTTATTACAAAAAAACAGTGAATCCATTCGATCATACCGCTGTTCCAGGTGGCTCATCTGGTGGTTCAGCAGCAGCTGTAGCAGCAGGCTTAGTACCGTTTAGTTTAGGTTCAGATACTGGTGGCTCAATCCGTCAACCAGCTGCATACTGTGGTATCGTAGGTCTAAAACCAACATATGGACGTGTATCTCGTTTTGGTCTTGTTGCATTTGCATCATCATTAGATCAAATTGGTCCATTGACACGTACAGTTAAAGATAATGCACTAGTGCTAGAGGCAATTACAGGCGTTGACGAAAATGATTCAACTAGTGCTCCTGTTGAAGAAGCTGATTATACAGCTGACATAGGAAAAGACATTAAAGGTCTTAAAGTAGCTTTACCAAGTGAATATTTAGGCGAAGGTATTTCTGATGAGGTTAAAGATTCAGTTAAAGAAGCAGTTGAAACACTGAAATCATTAGGTGCAATAGTTGAAGAAGTATCATTACCTAATACGAAGTATGGTATTCCATCTTATTATGTTATTGCATCTTCAGAAGCATCATCTAACTTATCTCGTTTTGACGGTATAAGATATGGCTATCATTCACCTGAAGCTAATTCATTAGAGGAATTATATAAAATGTCTAGAAGTGAAGGTTTTGGTGAAGAAGTTAAACGTCGTATCTTCTTAGGTACATTTGCATTAAGTTCAGGCTATTATGATGCTTTCTACAAAAAATCACAAAAAGTTAGAACTTTAATTAAAAATGACTTTGATCGTATTTTTGAAAATTATGATGTTGTAGTAGGACCTACTACACCAACTACTGCATTTAATTTAGGTGAAGAGATTGATGATCCACTTACAATGTATGCGAACGATTTACTAACAACGCCTGTAAACTTAGCAGGGTTACCAGGTATCTCTGTACCGTGTGGACAATCAAATGGTCGACCAATTGGTTTACAATTTATTGGTAAACCTTTTGATGAAAAAACATTGTACCGTGTCGCTTACCAATACGAAACACAATTCAATTTTCATAATGAATACGAAAAATTATAAGGAGTGGAAATCATGCATTTTGAAACAGTTATTGGGCTAGAAGTCCATGTTGAGTTGAAAACAGATTCTAAAATGTTCTCATCATCACCAGCGCATTTTGGAGCGAAACCAAACTCAAATACAAATGTAATTGACCTTGCATATCCTGGTGTCTTGCCAGTAGTAAATAAACGTGCAGTTGATTGGGCTATGAGAGCATCAATGGCATTAAATATGGAAATTGCTACGGAATCAAAATTTGACCGTAAAAACTATTTCTATCCAGATAATCCAAAAGCATATCAAATATCACAGTTTGACCAACCAATTGGTGAAAATGGTTATATTGATATCGAGGTTGATGGAGAGACAAAACGTATTGGTATTACACGTTTACACATGGAAGAAGATGCTGGTAAATCAACACATAAAGACGGCTATTCTTTAGTTGATTTAAATAGACAAGGTACGCCATTAATTGAAATCGTATCTGAACCAGACATTCGTTCTCCACAAGAAGCGTATGCTTACTTAGAAAAATTACGTTCTATTATTCAATACACAGGCGTTTCTGATTGTAAAATGGAAGAAGGTTCACTACGTTGTGATGCTAATATTTCTTTACGTCCATATGGTCAAGAAGAGTTTGGTACAAAAGCAGAACTTAAAAACCTAAATTCATTTACGTATGTTCGTAAAGGGCTAGAATATGAAGAAAAACGTCAAGAAGAAGAATTGTTAAACGGTGGGGAAATTCTTCAAGAAACACGTAGATTTGATGAATCTAATGGTAAAACATTATTAATGCGTGTTAAAGAAGGTTCTGATGACTATCGTTACTTCCCGGAACCAGATATTGTTCCTTTATACGTTGACGATGAATGGAAAGCGCGTGTTCGTAAAACAATTCCAGAATTACCAGATGAAAGAAAAGAAAAATATGTTAATGAATTTGGTTTACCAGCTTATGATGCACATGTACTTACACTCACTAAAGAAATGTCAGATTTCTTCGAAGGTGCTGTAGCACAAGGTGCTGACGTCAAATTAACATCTAACTGGTTAATGGGCGGAGTGAACGAATACTTAAATAAAAACCAAATTGAATTATTAGATACTAAACTTACACCTGAAAACTTAGCTGGAATGATTAAATTAATCGAAGACGGCACAATGAGTAGTAAAATCGCTAAAAAAGTATTCCCAGAACTTGCTGAAAATGGTGGGGATGCGAAGCAAATTATGGAAGATAAAGGCTTAGTTCAAATCTCGGATGAGGCAACGCTTCTCAAATTTGTAAATGAAGCATTAGATAATAATGAACAATCAATTGAAGACTATAAAAATGGTAAAGGTAAAGCGATGGGCTTCTTAGTTGGTCAAATTATGAAAGCTTCGAAAGGCCAAGCCAATCCACAACTAGTCAATCAATTATTGAAACAAGAATTAGATAAAAGATAATAGTTCACACATAGATATTTATTAATTGCAAAATTGTAATCATGTGTACTAGATCTTCTATATACTCATACTAGTAGGCTGGGACAATTTAATTGTCCCAGCCTTAAACATTACATTACAATAGCTAAAGCTCAGGTAAACATTCAAACCCACTTCTCTAATAGAGCCACTTTTTAATTTGTTAAGTTAGTGGCTCTTACACATAAGTACCTGCTCAGGTGATCCGCTTTCAAGAGCTAGTGGGACTTATGCATGAGTGAGTTCAGCTAAACCTTATAGTCCAACTAATACAAGTCATCGTCAAGGAGAGAAAACAATAGTTTTAAAGAAACTAAATTTCTTTGTCTCTCTTGTTCTTATACACACGGTTAGGTATTTTCTTTTAAAATTTAACCTAAAATGCTTTTATCATCTATGTAAATCATTTAATATAGGTAATGAGTATACGAAGTTGAGGGATAAATTATGAGAAAACGAGCTAGAATCATTTATAACCCAACATCTGGCAAAGAACTTTTTAAACGTACGTTACCAGATGTTTTAATTAAATTAGAAAAAGCAGGTTTTGAAACAAGTGCTTATGCAACTGAAAAAGTCGGAGATGCTACAACAGAAGCAACACGTTGTTTAGAACAAAATTACGATGTACTCATAGCCGCTGGTGGTGATGGCACTTTAAACGAAGTTATCAATGGTATAGCAGAAAAAGCCAATAGACCGAGTTTAGGTATCATTCCAATGGGCACTGTTAATGATTTTGGTCGTGCGTTACATTTACCTACCGATATAATGAGTGCGATTGATGTTATCATTGAAGGTCACATTACACGTGTAGATATAGGGAAAATGAATAGCCGCTATTTTATTAATTTAGCCGCAGGAGGACAATTAACTCAAGTATCGTATGAAACACCGAGTAAATTAAAATCCATTGTTGGACCGTTTGCATATTATATAAAAGGATTTGAAATGTTACCACAAATGAAAGCAGTAGATATCCGCATTGAATATGATGACGAATTATTTCAAGGCGAAGCACTGTTGTTTTTACTTGGTTTGACAAATTCAATGGCAGGTTTTGAGAAATTAGTACCTGACGCAAAATTAGATGATGGTTATTTTACTTTGATTATCGTTGAAAAGGCGAATCTTGCAGAACTAGGTCATATAATGACTTTAGCATCAAGAGGTGAGCATACGAAACATCCAAAGGTACATTATAAAAAGGCGAAATCTATAAGTATTTCCTCGTTTACCGATATGCAACTTAATGTAGATGGGGAATATGGTGGTAAACTACCAGGTAATTTCTTGAACTTGAAACAACATATTGAAGTTTTCACACCAAGCGATATACAAAATGAAGAAATAGTTGAACAATAAAATATAGAATAAACTACGAGGTTAGGTCAGTCTACAAATATTCCCTAACCTCTTTTAGTGTGGGGTGAAATAATGAACGCAATTCAAAAAAATGAAGTTGTAGAGGGTAAAGTTGTAGATTTAACGCACGAAGGGCATGGTGTTGTTAAATTCGATCGCTATCCTGTTTTTGTTCCTAATGCATTAATTGATGAAATAATTGAATTTAAAGTGATTAAAGTGAAAAAGAATTTTGCAATAGGTAAATTAATGACTATTAAAGAACAAAGTGAGTCGCGTGTAGAACCACCATGTGTCTATTATTATAAATGTGGCGGTTGCCAGTTACAGCATATGACTTACCAAGCACAATTAGATATGAAAAAAGAACAAGTGATAAATTTATTTCAACGAAAAGCAGGATTTAAAGATGTGGTGATACACGATACGATTGGAATGGATAATCCTTGGTATTATAGAAATAAATCACAAATTCCAGTAGGTAAAAATAATGAACATGAAATAATAACTGGGTTTTATCGTCAGCGCAGTCATGACATAATCGATATGAATGAATGTTTAATACAAGACCGTTTACATCAAGACGTAATAAACAAGGTTAAAGTATGGTTTAACGAACTTAATGTGAGTGTTTATAATGAACGTCAGAAGCAAGGATTAATGCGTCATGTCGTTATTAGAACGGGACACCACTCAAGGGAATTAATGGTTATTTTTGTCACAAATGGCAAAAAATTTAAACAAAGTGGTATCATAACAGATAGATTAGTAGCGGATTTTCCAGAAATTGTCAGTGTTAAACAAAATATAAATACAACACATTCTAATGTAATCATGGGAGACAATTCATATACTTTATATGGAAAAGATGAGATTGAAGATACATTATCTGATGTTACATTCAAAATTAATGATCAATCATTTTATCAAATTAACTCCATACAAACTGAAAAGTTATATCAACGTGCTATAGAATATGCTGAATTACAAGGTGAAGAAGTTGTGCTTGATACGTATTGCGGTATTGGTACTATCGGATTATACATGGCTCCAAAAGCGAAACATGTCTATGGGGTTGAAGTTGTTCCTGAGGCAATTAAGGATGCACAGTTAAATGCGACTATAAACCAATTTGAAAATACTACTTTTGTCTGTGGCAAGGCCGAAGATGTTATCTTAAAATGGGAATCAGAAGGAATTAAACCAGATGTAGTAATGGTTGATCCACCACGAAAAGGGTGTGACGAAACATTTTTGGAAACATTATTGGAATTAAAACCCAAAAAGATCGTCTACATTTCCTGCAATCCATCAACACAGCAACGTGATGCTCAATTACTAGCACGTCATTATAAATTAACGCAAATAACACCTGTAGATATGTTCCCACATACAACACATGTTGAAACTGTTGCGCAATTTGAGAGACTTTAGATTTAAATCATTAAGTTAATTGGATGTTTTATTATATGTAGTAATTGTGAAATTAATTAATTAGTTGTTTACTGAGTATTGCAGTTTATTGCAAATCGAGTAAGTTTGTTAAAATTTAATTACAAGCAACTAACTTTCTTGAAAAGCCCTTTATTAGTGGAGATAATCGTTGTATACTCTAGGTAATAACGAATGACATGGAGGGTTGACTGATGTTCAAAATTGATTTATTTTCAAGCAAAAAAGCGCTTGAAGGCTTTATCTTATTTCAATTTACGATTGTGATGATTAGCATTTTAGTATCTTATAAATTAGCTTATTCTATGACACATATTATTGAACAGAATATTGTTTTAAATTTGTTGCTTGGCATAATAGGTTTTGCAGTTGTATACTTTTTACATGAATTTATTCACAACATTATGTTTCGAATGTTTGCAAAAGGTAATAAACCTACATATCGTATTCGATTAGGTTTAATGACAACACATATGCCAAATGTTTATTTTAAAAAATGGCAGTACATCAGCATCATGTTAGCTCCATTAGTCATCATTACAAGTGCGCTATTCGTATTATTTTCTTTCTTTGCATATTCATCGCTTATATTCATAGCATGTTTCCACATAGGATACTGTGTGTTGGATTTGTACTTTCTATCAGGTGCTTTTAATAAAAATGTGCAATTGATTGAAGACACAGAAGATGGTATTATATTTTACACTAAAGCTTCACTCCAAGACTTACAAACAGAAGCAAAATAGCATATATTTAATATAAATTGTTTTTAATGAAAGAGTTAGGATTCTACTATTAAAATACATATTGACGATACGTTCAGTGTGTATTTTAATAGCTAGAACTAACTCTTTTTTTAATGAGCAAATTTGAAGAATTAAGATATAGTAAATTGTAAGATATAAGTAATATAAAATTTGAAAAATAGTCAAAAGAGGAGGTGAGGTCATTGTCAGAGAGAAGAATCATTCATATTGATATGGATTATTTTTTTGCGCAAGTTGAAATGAGAGATAACCCCAATTTAAAGGGGAAACCAGTTATTGTAGGTGGTAAAGCAAGTGGTAGAGGCGTTGTTTCTACAGCGTCTTATGAAGCGAGAAAATATGGTGTCCATTCTGCAATGCCCACCGCTCAGGCCCATAAACTTTGTCCAAATGGTTATTATGTAACACCTCGGTTTGAAGCTTATAGGGAAGCGTCTGAACAGATCATGAATATATTTAAAAGTTATACGGATATAGTTGAGCCACTTTCATTGGATGAGGCCTATTTAGATATTACACATCTTGTCAGATCAGATTTACCCGCTTCTCATATTGCACAATATATACGAAGAGATATTTTTGAAGCGACAAAACTCACTTCATCTGCAGGTGTCTCTTATAATAAGTTTCTAGCAAAGTTAGCTAGTGGGATGAACAAACCCAACGGTTTAACTGTAATTGATTACCATAACGTACACAATATATTGATGGCGTTAGATATTGGTGATTTCCCGGGGGTAGGTAAAGCTTCGAAAGAAAAAATGCATGAGCATCATATATATACGGGGCAAGATTTATATGATCAAAGCGAGCGAGAGCTTATTAGGCTGTTTGGTAAAAGAGGTCACGGTTTATATAACAAGGCAAGAGGGGTAGACCATAATCCGGTTAAATCAACGAGGATTAGAAAATCTGTCGGCACAGAGCGAACATTTGCTACAGATATGAATGATGATGATGAAATATTACAAAAAGTTTGGGAATTAAGTAATAAAACAGCAGAACGGTTAGCTAAATTGCATAAATCGGGTAAAACAGTTACCGTTAAAATAAAGACATTTAAATTTGAAACATTATCAAAGCAACGTAGCTTACGTGACCCTGTACGGAACGAAACTGATATCTATAATGTTGCATATAGTTTATATACTGAGTTAAAAGATTCTGATACACCTATTCGACTTATAGGTGTAACCGTAGGGAACCTAGAAAGGGCGACATTCGAAAATATGACAATTTATGACTACATTTAAATTGGTTTGATTTATATAGCTTTAACAACTTAAATGTCTTAACCATGCTTAGTCTTTATCTCTAAGGTCCTTACCATACACCCTGAGCATACTTGGTAAATTGTCATAATGTTTTAAAAGTCTAAATGTAATCATGGCACAAGCTTTAGCGTCGTTTAGAGCATCGTGATGGCCATGAAAATCTAAATCGTAATATTGCATCATATAGTTTAAGCCATAACGGTGATGATGAATTGTTCTTCGTGATAATTGAAGTGAACAAAAATAAGTCATGCACGGTGTTTCAATTCCTAATGATTTAATACTTTCATGGAATACAGTCATATCAAAAGCTGCATTATGAGCTACTACAGGTAAATCACCTATAAATTTTAGCATGTATGGGTATACAGTTTTAAAAGTGGGAGCGTCTGCAACTTCTTCGGGATGAATCCCATGAACTGCAATATTTTGTTGTGAAAAGAAGTCATTAGGATTAATGAGCGTGTAAAATGTTTCTGTTATTTGATGATCAACAACTTTAACCATCCCAACAGAACAAATACTCGTACGTTTTCCATTTGCAGTTTCAAAATCTAGTGCAATAAAGGCGTCTGAATTCATGTTACATGGTTCCTTTCTTAATACTAATATGTAATGACTTTATATACATATGGCAAACTAGTCAAGTTAGCAAAACGATTCAAAGTGGCTTTTATAACTAGTTTAAAGCATATGATATTGTGTAAGAATAAAAAAAGAGAGAGGGGCGTATGAATCATTTTAACAAAAATTGGTTTCTAATCTGCTCCCTTTATGGTTTACCCAAGTTGGGCATGGAGTATAAAAAAATAAGATATTTATGCTATGGTATTTTAACAGCATAAATATCTTATAAATGGTTTAAATGTAAGATGAGACTTAGGCTTCCTCGTCGAAAGAACGTGCAGCTAGTTCTTTTTCATAAAGATAGAGTGTATTACTATCATCACCAATACGATTTAAATAATCGATGTGTGTTTCAAACATAGCTTCTTCTTCAACTTGTTCATCTAAGAACCAATTTAAGAATGAAATTGTCGCGTAATCTTTATCTTTATTGGCTAAATCAGATAGATTATAGAATCTACGTGTAACGTCTTGTTCTTGCGCTAAACCATCTTTAAATGTCTCTAAAATACTTGAGAATTCTGTTTTTGGTGCAGGGATAGAACTAAATAGTGCATGGCCACCACGATCATTAATGTAGTCGTATATTTTTTTACCATGGAAACGTTCTTCTTTAGCTTGTTGGATATAGAAGTTAGCAAACCCTTCGTAAGAATTATCATCACAAAAAGCAGCCATAGCCATATATGCATGAGCCGCATAGAATTCATGATTCATTTGTTCATTTAACGCATTCAATAAGTCTTCATTTAACATAATTAATAAACCTCCAATGCTTTTTTTTAAGTATATCAAAACTATTCATTGTAGTAAATTATACACAATAACGATAGTAAAAATACAACGGTAATTTAGATTTAGAATTGTTTGGAATACAACATAATCATGTTATAATATTCTAGTGAAGAGTAGAAGGAGGAAGTATATGAGACATTGGACTGCAACCCGATTAGCAAAAATGGCTAGGCAAGTGAGTAAAGCTGCCGGTAAAAAAGGTACAGATTTGCCAGGTCAAGTTGCTAGAAGAATAGATAAAAATATATTACGAAAATTAGCTTCTCAAGTTGACGAAATTGTCTTCATTAGTGGTACAAATGGGAAGACGACAACTTCGAATTTAATTGGTCATACATTAAGAGCTAATGATATAGAAATCATACATAATAATGAAGGCGCAAATATGGCTGCAGGTATAACATCAGCTTTTATTTTGCAAAATAATAAAGATACAAAAATTGCAGTTATTGAGATAGATGAAGGGTCAATTCCAAGAGTGCTTAATGAAGTAACGCCGACAATGATGGTTGTTACGAATTTCTTCCGAGACCAAATGGATCGTTTTGGTGAAATCGATATTATGGTCAATAACATAGCAAATGCAATCAATAATAAGGGGATTAAGTTGCTATTGAATGCAGATGATCCATTTGTTAGTAGATTAAAAATAGCTAGTGATACAGTGGTTTATTATGGGATGAAAGCATACGCTTATGAATTTGAGCAAAGTACAATGAATGAAAGTCGTTATTGTCCAAACTGTGGTCGATTATTACATTATGATTATGTACAATATAACCAAATTGGACACTACCATTGCGAATGTGGATTTAAACGTGAAGATGCAAAATACGAAGTATCTCAATTTACACTTACACCATTTATTAATTTAGGTGTAGGAACAACTACATTTAATATGAAAATAGCCGGTGATTTTAACGCGTATAATGCGATAGCAGCATACACAGTTTTGAAAGAATTAGGTTTAGATGATGAAGGGATACGACAAGGTTTCGAAACTTATACTTCGGACAATGGGCGTATGCAGTATTTTAAAAAAGATAGTAAAGAGGCAATGATTAATCTTGCGAAAAACCCTGCTGGAATGAATGCAAGTTTATCTGTGGGAGAACAATTAACTGGTAGTAAAGTTTATGTGTTGAGTTTAAACGATAATGCAGCAGATGGTAGGGATACATCATGGATATATGATGCAGATTTTGAAAAGTTAACTAGACAGCAAATTGAAGCTATTATTGTTACAGGTACACGTGCTGAGGAATTGCAATTACGATTAAAACTTGCTGGTGTTAACGTACCGATTATTTTGGAAAAGGATATATACAAAGCAACGGCTAAAACAATGGATTATAAAGAAAGTTTCACCGTGGCAATTCCAAATTATACTTCACTTGCACCAATGCTAGAACAATTAAACCACTCATTTGAGGAGGTCAAAGTGCAATGAATGAATTAACGATTTATCATTTTATGCCGGACAAATTAAATTTATATAGTGACATAGGTAACATTATTGCATTAAAGCAACGTGCCAAATTAAGAAATATTAAATTGAATGTTGTAGATGTTAACGAAACAGAAGGTGTTACATTAGATGGATGTGATATATTCTTTATTGGTGGTGGAAGTGATAGAGAACAAGCCCTTGCAACAAAAGAGTTAAGTAAAATTAAAGATACTTTAAAAGAAGCAATTGAAGATGGCATGCCAGGACTAACAATTTGTGGAGGATACCAATTTTTGGGTAGTAAATATATTACTCCTGAAGGTACAGAACTTGCGGGCTTAGATATATTGGATTTTTATACAGAATCACAAAAAGAACGTCTTACTGGTGATATCGTCATACAAAGCGAAACTTTCGGCACAATTGTTGGCTTTGAAAATCACGGCGGTCGCACATATCATCCATATGGTACGTTAGGCAAAGTAACACATGGTTATGGCAATAACGATGATGAAGCGGCAGAAGGTATTCATTATAAAAATCTATTAGGCACGTATTTACATGGTCCAATTTTACCAAAAAACCATGAAATTACAGATTACTTATTAGAGAAAGCTTGTGAACGTAAAGGTATAGAATTTGAGCCTAAACAAGTGGATAATACAGAAGAAGAAGCTGCTAAAAGTGTCATTGTTGAGCGTGTACAGAAAAATAATTAATTAAATTTAAAGAATTTACGATAAATGTTCTGAATAAAGTGTATTAAGCGTTTATGTTAATACGATAGCATGATTTAAAACTGATGCAAAAGAGTGGTATAGAAATGATTTTAGCCAAAAATCATTTTTGTACCACTCTTTTTTATTATGTATAATTAGTCGAAAATGTAACTATATATCAATTGACTAATTATAATGTTATTAAGCAAAACGATGATCTAATATGCGATAAATTAATAGTATTTCATAAATAATGTGACTCTTTATTTGGTTTTCGTCAAATTCATCTAAACCTTTGACCGATGTCTTGAGCAATGAAGCGTGACGTGGCTGGCGCTCAAAATGGCCAGTAGCATAGATGTTACTTATACTCTGTGCGATATAAAGGATAGCCAATTTTTCATCATGGGTAAATGTTACATTAGTATCTTTTGGTAAGTAGACTAAGTTTGATAAATGAGTTATAAATAATCTATTCGTGTGTGATCGAGTAGTTAATGACTTTAACCGTAACCAATCGGAGTCATTATGTTTATGGTAACTAAGTTCGTCTTTTTGATAAGCTAGTAACATTTCCACTTTCTGATTAATGTCAATTAAAGTATTTAACTGGCGATAAGGTGCACTTTTGGTAAATTTACCAAGTAGGAGTTGGCGCATTCTTAAATTAAAAAGAGCATACATTTTACGTTCTGAAGTATTAATTGAAGATTCTAATTGCTCATAATACTTTGGAGGTAAAATGATAAAGTTTACAAGGCCAGCAGTTACAAGGCCGATAATAGCTGTTAAAAGTCTGGAAAAGAAGTTGAAGAAATAAGCATCGTGAATACCTGGAATCATGGCCATTGCTGTGAGTGTTGCAACAGTCGTACCTACGTGTAAATTTAATTTTGTACACAAAATGATTGTAAATGTTGCACTAAAAGCATAGGCAAAAGGTGATTGATCACCGAAGATAAATGTAAATACTACGGCAAATAAAGCGCCAATAATTGTTGCTGGCAGTCTTCGATAGCCTTTTTTCAGAGAAGCTTTAGCAGTCGGTTCAATCGTAACAATTGCTGTTAAAATTGCAAAAATAGGGTTTAAGTCTAAAGCTAAACAGAAAAATGCTGTTAAAAATGTAGCTAATCCTGTTTTGATTGTGCGTGCGCCAATAATCTTTTTATACCAAATGTCATTCATAGAAAAACTCCTAATGGTATGTATAGTCGTCAAACCAATATGAAATATTAAAAGTAGTCATGTCATTCGTTCCATAAAATGTTAAACTATACATGTTAAAATTTTCTAATTTATTATATCAAAAAAATTCTGCTATAATAAGGGAGAATATAATATATATAAAGGAACGGGATAATATGATCGTAAAAACAGAAGAAGAATTAACAGCTTTAAAAGATATTGGTTACATATGTGCTTTAATAAGAGATAAAATGCAAGCTGCTACTAAACCAGGTGTAACTACTAAAGAGTTAGATGATATAGCAAAAGTATTATTTGAAGAACACGGTGCAATCTCAGCACCAATTCACGATGAAAACTTTCCAGGTCAAACGTGTATCAGTGTGAACGAAGAAGTTGCTCACGGTATTCCGGGTAAGCGTAAAATAAATGAGGGTGATTTGGTAAACATTGATGTATCAGCCTTAAAAAATGGTTATTATGCAGATACAGGCGTTTCATTTGTTGTTGGTGAAGCTGACAATCCCTTAAAACAAAAAGTTTGTGACGTAGCACTAGAGGCCTTTGAAGCAGCGATGACTAGAATTAAACCCGGTGCGAAACTAAGCCAAATTGGTAAAGCAGTGCATGCAACTGCACGTAAAAACAATCTTACTGTAATTAAAAACTTAACTGGACATGGTGTTGGCCAATCATTACATGAAGCACCAAACCACGTGATGAACTATTACGAACCAAAAGATAAAACGTTACTAAAAGAAGGTACAGTCATAGCAGTAGAACCATTTATTTCTACAAAAGCAACATACGTTACTGAAGGAAAGAATGAATGGGCATTTGAAACAAAAGATAAAAGTTTTGTGGCTCAAATTGAACATACTGTCATTGTGACAAAAGATGGACCAGTATTAACTACTAAAATAGATTAGATAGTGTTTCGGTCTAAAGTCCTAATATAAGATGGTTCCGGAGCCTATATTAAAGGCTCCGGATATTTTTTATAATAGAAGCTAATCAATCATGAGGTGATTCTATGAATTATATTAAGACTTACTTAGAAAAAATGACAAAAAACACTTTCTATACTAGTTTAGTAGAATATAGACAGTATTTAGATAAAAAATTAAGAAGTATTGAAATGTACATAAATTATTTACTCGAAAGAAAAGTTTATGTAGCAAAATTAATTGATAATTTAACCTTATCATTAGAAAATAAGTATATTGATATGATAGATGAAGATTACATTTATTGTGCTCAAGAGATTGAGGATATCGAAATAGATAGAATAAAAAATGATTTAAATGAAATGGAAGCAGACTACGCTCGAATCGAATCCGATCTATCACAACAAGCAGTTGAAAGAGCAAATATCGAAACTGAGTGTGATTTAATCGAACGCATAAGTTTAGTCGCTTGAAGAAAGGTGGCGAAACATGACTCATAAATATATATCGACAGAGATGCTTATTGTTTTTACAGCATTGATGATTATTGCCAATTTTTACTATATTTTCTTTGAAAAAATTGGCTTTTTACTTGTTTTATTACTTGGTTGTATTTTAGTTTATGTAGGTTATATTTATTTTCATAAAGTACGTGGGCTACTCTCGTTTTGGATAGGGGTCTTGTTAATTGCATTTACGTTGCTTTCTAATAAATACACGATTATAATCTTGTTTGTATTTTTAATAGTACTTATTGTGAGATACATTATTTATAGATTTAAACCTTTAAAAATAACTGCTGCTGAAGAAGAGGTAGATACGCCAGATTTTATAAAACAAAAATGGTTTGGAGAACAACGTACACCTGTATATGTATATAAATGGGAAGACATACAGGTACAACATGGTATTGGAGATATCCATATCGATATGTCGAAAGCGGCAAATATTAAAGAGAATAATACGCTAGTTATCCGTCATATTATTGGGAAAGTACAAATTATCGTCCCATTGAACTACAATATAATATTGCATTTCACAACGTTATATGGCAACGCTTATGTAAATGAGACGTCTTATAAAGTCGAGAACAATAATATCAAAATTATCGAGGAAACTAAAGAGGATAATTATGCTGTGAACATTTATGTTTCATCCTTCTTAGGTGATGTTGAGGTGATTTATAAATGAATCACTATATTAGAGCAATAGGTTCAATGTTGATATTAGTTTATAGTACATTTTTTGCTATATTTTTTATTGATAAAGTATTTGTTAATATTATGTACTTTCAAGGTATGTTTTATACGCAAATATTTGGTATACCCGTCTTATTATTTTTAAATCTAATGGTTATTTTGCTCTGTATTATTGTAGGTTCTGTATTAGCATATAAAATAAACCAACAAAACCATTGGTTGAAAGACCAAATAGAAAGGTCGATAGAAGGGCAAACTGTAGGGATAAATGATCAAAATATAGAATTGTATAACGAAACCATTGATTTATATCAAACGTTAGTCCCTTTAAATCAAGAAGTACATAAATTAAGGATGAAAACGCAAAATTTAACAAATGAATCATATAATATAAATGATGTAAAAGTGAAAAAAATTATTGAAGATGAACGACAAAGGTTAGCACGCGAACTACATGATTCGGTGAGTCAACAGTTGTTCGCAGCTAGTATGATGTTATCAGCAATAAAAGAAACAAAATTAGAAGCCCCTTTAGATCAACAAATTCCAGTACTAGAGAAAATGATACAAGATTCTCAGCTAGAAATGAGAGCTTTATTATTACATTTAAGACCTATAGGCTTGAAAGATAAATCGCTTGGTGAAGGTATTAAAGATTTAGTTGTAGATTTACAGAAAAAAGTACCGATGAAAGTTATACATGATATAGAAGAATTTAAAGTACCTAAAGGTATAGAAGATCATTTATTTAGAATTACACAAGAAGCTATATCGAATACATTAAGGCATTCAAAAGGAACTAAAGTGACCATAGAGTTATTCAATAGAGATGATTATTTATTATTGAGAATACAAGATAATGGTAAAGGCTTTAATGTAGATGATAAGGTAGAACAAAGTTATGGTTTGAAAAATATGCGTGAACGTGCACTAGAGATTGGTGCAACGTTTCATATTGTGTCACTACCTGATGCAGGTACGAGAATTGAAGTTAAAGCCCCATTAAATAAGGAGGATTCATATGCCGATTAAAGTTTTATTTGTGGACGACCATGAAATGGTCCGAATTGGAATATCTAGCTATTTATCAACACAACCAGATATTGATGTTGTAGGAGAAGGGAAATCTGGAAAGGAAGCAATTGAAAAGGCGCACCAATTGAATCCAGATTTAATATTAATGGATTTGTTAATGGATGATATGGATGGTGTTGAAGCAACTGAACAAGTGAAAAAAGATTTACCTCATATGAAGGTAGTCATGCTTACGAGTTATATAGAAGATAACGAAGTATACCGTGCGCTTGATTCAGGTGTGGATAGCTACATTTTAAAAACAACAAGCGCTAGTGATATTGCAGAGGCAATAAGAAAAACTTATAATAATGAATCGGTTTTTGAAGCGGAAGTTTTAGTTAAGATGAGAAATAGGATGAAACAACGTGCAGAATTATATGAAATGTTAACAGAGCGTGAGATGGAAATCTTATTATTAATTGCAAAAGGCTACTCAAATCAAGAAATAGCAAGTGCCTCACATATTACAATTAAAACCGTTAAAACACATGTAAGTAATATTTTGAGTAAATTAGAAGTACAAGATAGAACACAAGCTGTTATTTACGCTTTTCAACACAACTTAATTCAATAAGTTACAAAGTATTTAATAAATAAAGGCTAAAACAGAAACGTAATCATTTAATACGTTGAGTTTTAGCCTTTATTTTTATATAAAGATGAGGCGATTTAGCCATAATCGGTATATTAAGTTAGCAGGATTTGTATCTGAACTTCAGCTCAGGTAATCTTTTTATATTTATTAAGCTAGTCATCTCTGCTTTCTAAGAATGGCGAAAATTTTTAAATAAATTAGATTTTTATCCTGCTCTCATAACTAGAAATATTGTAGTATTGTTAAAATTTATTGGTTATTATCTTTACTATTGTTTGAATCAGTAGCTAAATTTACATCTTCTGAATTAGAGTCTTGTTGTTCAGAAGGCGTATGATTTTGCTTGATTTTCGCAAAAGTTTGTTCTTCAGGTGTCTTACCAACAACAACTTTTCTTTGATGGAAAATTGCATTGATTTCAGCACCTATAATGATAATAAAACCAGTGATATATAACCAAAGCATTAATATAATAATACCAGCGATACTACCGTACGTTTTAGAATAATTGGAAAAATTAGATATATATATACCAAATAAGTATGAACCAGCTAAGAAAACGATAGTTGCGAAGATAGCGCCAGGTATGACAGACATTAACTTAATTTTAACATTTGGAGCTAAGGTATATAAGACCATGAATGCAATCAAGACGACAATTACTGGAAGTACATAGCGAATTGTATCAAATACCCATTTCACTTGTTCTCCAAGTCCAAGTGGACCGAATAATAAATCGCCAATTTGTTGACCAAATGTCGGTAATACAAGTGCTACTGGCATAACAATAATCATAGCTAATGTAAATAAAACACTAAATAATTTTGAAACAATAAAATTTCTACTATCTTCAACATCGTAGGCAACGTTAAATGAATTCATCAATGCAGTCATTCCATTTGATGCTGACCATAATGCTAAGATTAAACCTACAGATAAAATACTACCACTAGCATTACTCATGATATCACCAATGATGTCAGCTACCTGTGAAGCATAAGCAGGTGGCACATGATCTTTAATCATGTCTCTAATAGTAGATTGTTTTACACCTACTACAGGAACTATTGATAATAAAAATAATAGCATCGGGAATAGGGATAACATAAAATAATAAGACAGTTGTGCTGATAAACCAGATGCGTCATCTTTTCCTATTCTATATACCAAATAAGAGAAAAAATTAGAATCTTTGGTATATTTTGCTGGTTTGTTAATACGTGATACAAAGAACGCTTGATTGTCCTTTTTGGGTGATTTTGATTTGAATTCGTCAGGTGTAATATATGTACGATCACGTTTAATCTGCTCACTACTATTTTTGTTTGAGTCCTTATTTTCCATCTCTTTAGCAGAATTTAAAAAGTTAGAATTAGTTTTTTCTTTTTTAGACATATCAAAACTCCTTATGTATTTATATTTTTAATATACTTTAAAATGATAATAAGGTAAATATGTGTTGCAATATTCTTACTATAAACATGAAATGAATAATTTCAGATAATATTGTGAATCATAAAATAATATAAAAAGGAGCGAGACAGAAATCAAGAGTTTAATTTGATTTCATGTTTCGCACCGAGTTAGAGTGATTGATATCTAAAAAATTAAAATGACTAATACTTAGTATTTAAATATCAATTATTACTGTGTATTGAATTGCTATAAAGTTACAAACTTGGAATTTCAGTTTGTTAATAATAACCCATTAGCATACAATATAATATCTCATGTTTATTTCAGAGACTTCATTAGCTGTTTAAACGATTGTTTTTACGTTCAACAAATGTGTTTTTAGCTTCTTTTATTGAACGTTCCAATTCAGGATTATTGCGTCTGATTTCTTCAACAACATCTTTCCAGTAAAATACTTCATCTTTTATATTATTAATTGCAGATGGTTTTTGAGGACGGTTGCCTTCTTTTCTATCTTTGATAGATTGTTTTAAAGACTGTCTTGTTGATTTGTCTGCTAATGTTGCTGCACCTCCGATGATGGCACCTATTAATATTCCTGGAATTAATTTGTTTTGCATTATATTTTACCCCTCTCTTAAGTTTGCATCTTTAATTATAAAATTAATTAAATTATCACAAGATGATTGTACCATTTTATAAACACCTTCGAAATTATTTGTATAATAAGGGTCCGGCACATCAGTCTCATCCATATCACTAAAGTCTAACAATTTGTATAATTGACCTTTAATGTTGGGATTGATTTGTTTAATGTTCTCTACGTTACTTTGATCCATTGCAATGATATAGTCAAAGTCATCATTAGGTTGAAACAATTCGCTAATCATACCGTCGAATGGTATGTTATGCGAGTTTAGAATTGCTTGAGTCCCTTCATGGGGAGCTTCTCCTAAATTCCATTTCCCTGTACCTTTAGAGGATACATTGATATCTTGAATGTTTCTATCTAGTAATTTTTGTCGCATAATGGCTTCTGCCATAGGCGAGCGACATATGTTACCTAGACACACGAATGCTACAGTTGTCATATGAGTACCTCCAAATTTATATAATCCTCATTCCCATTTTAAAGCTTTTTCAATCATTTCTAAAGGGGGAATTATGATAAAAGTTTTACAAGGTAGTTAAATTTGATAAAATGAGAAAAAAAGAGGTGAATAATTTGGCAAATAATAATGAACAAATGATAGACGAAATAAGAGGACGCTTAAATCTTGTGAATCAAAGCGTAATTGATCCGGGGAAGTTTAAAACAGCGAATGAACAAGAGATTCGTGAAATTTATGATTATGTAACATCGAAGGCGTCATTTACGCCAAGTGAAGCATCAGCTATTGCAGAGGCACTTGGTCAGATTCGTCAATAGGAATGGAGTGAGTAAATATGACTCAATTACAAGATAAACTTAAACAATATGCCGAACTTTTAGTAAGTGTAGGTATGAATGTTCAAAAAGATCAACCAGTATTTATTCGTTCGAGCGTAGATGCGCTTGAGTTAACACATTACATAGTAGAAGCTGCTTATCAACGTGGTGCTTCTGACGTTAAAGTCGAATATAGTGACGATAAGTTATCACGTTTGAAATTTGAAAATGAAACAGTAGAACATTTTGAGCAAAATGAAGTTAAATCATATGAAGTTGAAAAACGCATGGATTATGTTAAAAGAGGTGCAGCAAATCTTGCGTTAATTACTAAAGACCCTGATTTATTAAGTGGTATAGATGGGGATAAATTATCCGCTTTTCAACGAGAGTATTCAATGGCATATAAAGGTTATATGGAAGCGAGTCAAAAAAATCAATTTCCTTGGTGTGTAGCAGCGTTTCCATCTAAAGCATGGGCAAAACGTGTCTATCCGGAACTGTCTGAAACAGATGCATACTATAAATTTATTGATGAAGTACTAGATATTGTGCGTGTAGATGGTAATGATCCAGTTATGAATTGGCAAAAACACGTGGACAATTTAAGTCAACATGCTAAAAGGTTGCAACTTAAAAACTATAAAGCTTTTCATTATGTGTCAGAAGGTACAGATTTAGAGATTGGTTTACCTGAAGGGCATATTTGGGAAGATGCTACGAGTTATACAAGTGAAGGTCAAGCTTTTGTAGCTAACATACCTACAGAAGAAGTTTTCACTGCACCACATCGATTGAAAGTTAATGGTTATGTTACGAATAAATTGCCGTTAAGCCATAATGGCAACATTATTGATAATTTTACGTTAACATTTAAAGATGGTGCTGTAGTTGACTTTAAAGCTGAAAAAGGAGAGTCAGTATTACGTGACTTATTAAATACTGATGAAGGTGCAAAACGCTTAGGAGAAGTAGCACTTGTACCTGATGATTCACCAATATCAAACAGAAATACGATTTATTATAATACATTATTTGATGAAAATGCTTCATGTCACATTGCTTTAGGTGCGGCATATGCTTTCAATATTGAAGGCGGCACAGAAATGACAACGGATGAAAAAATAGAACACGGACTTAATGATTCGTTGGTTCATGTCGATTTTATGATTGGTAGCCGCGATTTAACTATTTATGGTATTACACAAAATGATGAAAAAGAACTAGTATTTGAACAGGGAAATTGGGCAAAGTAAGATATAACGATTAATAAATTTACAGTGTTTTGATGTGATTTCAGAACACTGATTTTTATTAGTTAAAAGCAAAGGAATGGATTATATTATGGGAAATGTAAAGCGTAAGTCAATGTCTGCATCAAGAAGTGTTAAGGAACGACAAGTATTTCCGCAAGATACAAACCATTTACATACTATGTTTGGTGGTATGTTGATGGCAAATGTGGACGAAATTTCTGCAATAACTGCAACGAAACATAGTAATTCTCAAGTAGTAACAGCTTCAACAGATTCTGTTGATTTTTTAAAACCGATTAAAACTGGTGATATTGTGTCATATGAAGCTATGGTGTCATATGCAGGGCAATCATCGATGGAGATTTGTGTACAAATCATTATAGAAGATATTATAAGAAATGAGCGACATTTAGCAGCGTTAAGCTTTTTAACTTTTGTTGCACTAGATGAGGATGGTAAACCACAAGAGGTACCTCAAGTTTATCCAGAGACACAAACTGAAATGTGGTTTCATGACACAGCGCTTGCACGAGTGAAACGTAGAAAAGAACGTAGAAATGAAAGTAAAGAAACCATAGCATTCTTAGCAAATGCTCAAAATATGAAATAGAGATTGGAACGATGAAATCTAATATAATGATAAAAAAGCGGCTAGGACCATTAATGATCTTAGCCGTTTTTTATCATATTAGTATAGATCGAGCCAATTTTATTTTTATAATTGAATTTAAACCATACGATACATTTTGTTAGCATTTAAAGCATCGTATGTAATGAGTGCATAGCTTTTTCTTTTTCTTTAAAATCAGTTTTTGGATAATACATGTTTTTTACAAGAACATTAGGACCAAGACAACTAAATGATGAACAATGACAATTAAGTGATTGTGCGAGTGAGGAGTTTAACCAATGGTTAAATACATCGGGTAATTTATCATTTTTAATATTTGAAATAGTGCCGTTTTCGTCTCCAAAATCTGTGACAATCACATTACCTGTAAACACATTAACATTTAATCTGTTTCTACCATCTGGGTCATTGCGCATTGTGACATTTGGTGTATCACGCAAACGTTGAAGTAACGCTTGGTCATTTTCGTCATTAATACATGGATAAATGGGTAGCGTACCAAATAGCATCCATAAGTCTGGATCACGTAAATCTAAAAGTTGGTGTATCGCTGCTTTCATGTCTTTAAGTGATAATACATCTAATTGACTTGCAAAATCTGCAGGATACATCGGATGAATTTCATGTCGTTGACATTTCATATCATTAACGATTTCTTTATGAATCTTTTCAAGATGTGGTACAGTACTTTGATTTAACATTGTTTCAGCTGAGACAAACATACCTTGATCAGAGAGAGTGCTAGAATTTGTAAGCATCTGATCATATAATTTAAGTTTGGCTTTTAAAGGAGGTTGTTTATCCATGGCTCCAAAACCAACGTCTGTAAATTCATCGATGGTACCCCAATTGTGGGAAATGTGCATAACGTCTATATATTCAGCGATATCTAAATAGCGATCTAGTGGTAGTGTAAGATTCGAATTCATTTGCGTATAAATACCACGGTCATAAGCATATTTTAATAATGGTTTAACGACATTTTTAATAGATTTCTTCGAAAACATAGGTTCTCCACCAGTAATCGACATTGTTTTAAGATCTGGTATCTCATCGAGGCGACGATAAATTAAGTCCATAGGCAGTGGGTCAGGGTCGGCTGTTTGCAATGTATATCCAACCGCACAGTGACTACAACGCATATTACATAAATTAGTCGTAGTAAACTCTATATTACTTAACGTTAAACGATTGTGTTCTTGCATGTCATTGTAAGCTTCCCAAGGGTCATTGTTTATACTTATAGAGCGCTTGATATTACTGGTTTTAATCATAAAATAATCCTTTCGTGATACATTATTGATACATTTTATATTTATAGTGTTAAATCATTGGTCAAATATTTTCACAGCATCGTGTGTTTTGTCGGGATATAAATGCGAATATGTTCCGATAGTTTCATTTATATTTGAATGACGCATTAATTTCATAAGTAAATACATATCCACACCGTTATTAATTAGATAAGAAGCATAAGAGTGTCTTAATGTATGAATCTTATTATCTGGAAATGCCTTTTTAAAGTGCTGTGTGAACGTACTATATGATATTGGTCTTATCCCACCAAATATATAATACTCGTCTGTAAAGTGGTTGTAAATGCCTTTCTCATGCTCGTACACATCACATAGTAGTGAATTTAAAAGCATTGGGATAGGCACAGTTCCCATTGACGTATCAGTTTTGGCAGTTTCTTGAATTTTACCTTTATTTAAATTTAAGGTTTTATTGATATTCAATTCATGTTTTTTAGAATCAAAGTCATTCCAAGTTAATGCCATTGCTTCACCAACACGAAGTCCTGAATAAAACAATAACTTTGCAAGATTTCGACTTGTTTCACTAGGCATATTTTCTACTTGAGTATCAAAATCTTCTCGTGTGATATATATTGGTTTAGGTTTAACACGTGGGATAGGTTCAACAGGTAAAGTGGGATCAATGGTTAATTTGTAATATTTGCCAGCGTATTTAAAGACTGCTTTAAATCCTGCCCAAACGCTACGAGCGTATGATAAAGATATATCAAAGTCGTTCATCAACGCATCACGCAGTTGCTTACATTGGTCTGTAGTAATCTTACCAATCTCACGAAAGCCGAATTGTTTCTTTATGTATGTGTTATATTCTGTAGTACGTTTTTCAATAGATCGTTCAGAAAGTTGTACAGACTTCAAACGTGCATGAAATATTTCATCAAAAGTTTTATTATCTGAATATCCAAATTTAACTTTTTGGATAAAATCAGATTCAGCAATTTTTGCATCTTTTTTCTTTGTAAATCCACGCTTTACTTTACGTTTATTATTTCCGTATATGTCTTTATAAAAAACTGAATAATACCATGTGCCACGTTGTTCATCTTTATATATTGGCAATTTGTGACCTCCTTTCGTGTAGTAGTGGGGTTGGTTGATGTCTGTATGTGTTAGGGCGTTTGATAATGCACGTGAGTGGATGTGTCAGCGCCTTTATCTAGGATTATCAAGTCTATATTTGGCATATGCACGAATATCGTCCAAATCAACTTTTTCCATTTTGGTAATGACTTCAATTATTTCTTTATAAGGATTGTCATAATATCCTTTATATTCATTATTTTTTTCTACTACTGATTTTATAAAAAGTAGATCGCTGCTAGATGAAATTTCGCTTACTAAATCATTTAATTCTTGTAATTCACCAATAAGGTAATCCATGTATTCATCACTTGTAACTTCTATGTCACTAGACCCGTTTAAATATTCGATATCTACATTTAAAGCAAGGGCAAGTTTTTTTAATTTATCATGATTTGGTAACGATGATTTGTTAATATAATCCGATATTGTTGTACGAGGTATTTCTGAGCGTCTGCTTAATTCTGCTTGACTTAAACCTTGTGATTTCATTAATTCTTTTAATCGGTCATTGAAAATAGCCAAATTTTACACCTCATTAAAATTTATTTTATAATTAATAATACCAATAAAGACGGTGTTTCGGCAACGTTTTTCAATACTATGTCACAAACAAATCCTTGTATATTTCCACAAATAAGTGTATATTATAAATAAAGACGGTAAATAGTATACGGTTTAGAAAGAGAGGATATAAATGACTTTGAAAAAGGTAATACAAGAATACAAAAAAGATAATGAAATAACTTACAAAGTAATGGCAGAACGATCAGAATTAAATAATAGAATGTTAGAAGAATATGGGTGTGGTAGTAAGAAAAGAATTAATTATAAGACAGCTAAGAAGTTAAGTGAAAATTTAGGTATAGAATTTCAGAAAATAGAAGAATTTATAAGTTAAAAATTTACTTTATATGACGGTAAATAGTATACGGTGAAAATAGGAGGATATATAAAATGAAAAAAATGAGAAAACTAAAGTCACAATTAATAAACACAGATTTTGAATACATTATCAAATCAAACGAGGTACACATCGAACTAGATAATAAAATAGTAACAATTTGGTACGACAAAGAATTTAAAGAATACATGATGCACGTATTTAACAAACAAGATGTAACATCATTTATATTAGATGATCCAATTAATGCGTATTACAAAAAGAAAGTGGAATCAGTGATTAAAGTCTTAAACAAGCTGGTGAAATCATGATAAAAGCTTTATTGATGTATTCGATACTAGCAGTAACAAATTTTATCATAGGGTGGTTAACACAAGATTTTCATTACACAATAGTGATAGCAATTTCAATCACAGTGATGAGTTACTTTTTATATGATGAATGGATTAAGGTATTAAAAAATGACACAAAAAAAGACCCTGCGTCAACAGAGTCGAAGTGTTAAAAATTAATACTCATGTAAAATTACGAGAAATCACATGTAGTATGATTTGTAATCTGATATATTACAATTATACAACAGATATGTGGTTTCTTCAACTATTAAAAGGGAGAAATGACACATGGCAATAACAGAAAAAAGTAAAATTATAAAATTTGATGGGGATAAATTACCTAAAGAATTAAAAGCTATACCACATTGGGTAGCGTGGAAAGCCGAACCTATTAAAAATAAAAAAGGTGAAGTTCAATATACTAAAATACCTTATAACGTTGAAAGTGGTTTTAAAGCTAGTTCTACAAACGTTAATGATTGGAATAGTTATGACAATGCATTGCAAACAAAGGCGCAGTATGATGGCTTAGGATTCGTGTTATCTGAAATTGCTGATATTGTTTTTTTGGATATTGACGGGTGTATCAAAGATGGTGAGTTTATCGAATCAGAGGGTGCAAAAATTGCACAATCATTAATAGGGCAAACATATGGTGAGTACAGTCCATCAGGTACAGGTGTTCACTTTTATTTTAAAGGTTTTTTACGTGAAAACATAAATAATCGTAATGACAAGTTAGGGTTAGAATTCTACAATAAGTCACGTTATATGACAGTCACAGGTGAAACGATTGACGATTCAGTTACAACATTATGTGATGACCAAGACATTATTAATAACATTACTGATAAATACTTTAAGAAACAATCGGACACTAATTTAAATCTATCGACCGGTGAAGGTAATGAATTAACTGTCGATGAAATCATAAAAATTGCAAGCAATAATAAAAAGAATGGTGATAAATTTGCTACATTATACACTGGTGATTGGGAAACATTATACGGGGACCATTCAAGTGCAGATATGGCATTTACAAATTTATTAGCATTTTGGACGAATAGAGATATTGTTAAAATGGATAAAATTGTAAGACAATCTAATTTAATGCGTGAAAAATGGGATAGAAAAACTGGTGCTTCCACTTATGGAAATATTACACTTAAAAATGCTATAAAAAATTGTGTTGAAGGTTATACAGGTAAAAAGTCGTTAAAACATATGAGTGGTAATGAATTACAAGAACATCTTGAATTAAAAGGTGATTCTGTACGTAATAAAATGGTTGAAGATTGGGAAAGGGATGGTAAAAAAGGTGTGAAACCTACTGTAATAAACACATTGACTTGTGCAAAAATACTAAACGAATTTTGTGTGTTCGTAATGCTCAATGACGAAGATCATACACCGTTATCGGTTTATAAGGCTGATGAGGGTATTTATACAAGTAGTAGTTTATATATAGATAGAATAGTAGGTTGGCTAGAACCGAATCACAATGAATTTAAAACAAATGAAGTGAAGTATTATTTAAAAAGAGGCGCTAGGGTACAAGATAAGACAAATGAACCTCATTTAATCCCTGTAAATAATGGAGTTTATAATAGGGAAATTGGAAAATTAGAAAGTTTTACACCTGATTATGTTTTCACAAGTAAAATAAATACTAACTTTAACAATGATGTTGTTTCTCCAATGATTAATGATTGGGAGTTCAATGATTGGTTATCAAGTATCGCTTGTGAAGATGAAGAAATTATAAAATTATTGTGGCAAGTGATTGCAGATAGCTTAAATGGAAACTATTCGAGAGGTAAAGCAATATTTTTTACAGGTACTGGTTCAAATGGTAAGGGTACATTCCAAGAATTACTACAAAATTTAATAGGTAAGAAGAATATAGCTGCATTAAAAATTAAAGATTTTGACGATAAGAACGCTATGTCTGAATTGGTAGGTGTAACATGTGTGATCGGTGATGATAATGCCCCTGGTGATTACGTGGACGATAGTTCTAATTTTAAATCAGTTGTCACAGGGGATATTGTCAGAGTGGAAGAAAAATATGTGAAAGCATATCACGATAGTTTTAAATGTACTGTAATTCAATCTACAAATGGATTGCCTAGATTTAAAGATACTACAGGCGCTTTATATGACCGTCTTTTAATCGTTCCTTTCAACGCTAGTTTTAAAGGTTCGGTGAAAAATAGAGATATAAAAAATAAATATGTGGCTGATAAGCATGTGTTAGAATATATTTTATATCATGCTTTACAATTAGATTTTGAAGATTTTATCGTTCCTAAAAAATCTATTGAAGCACTTCATGAATATCAAATTGACAATGATCCAATATTTGAATTTAAGAATGAAATATTCGATGAATTTGAAGCATTAAAAATTCCTAAAGCTATGGTTTATGCTTTTTATTGTGATTTTTGTCAAAAGAATGGTTATAAACCTAAATCAAATAAAACTTTCCATAAGGAATTAAAACAGTTCCTTAGTAAAGAGTGGGAAACAGATAAATCTAGGTTTTGTAATCATGAGGATTACAACGAAATAATGGGTGTTAGTGAAAATAGAATGATAATAATGGCTAACGAATACGGTTTTTCTGGTAATAAAAAAAGCAAAGTATATTTACACAGTAAGTACAATAGTGAGAATAACTTATATTAATTATATTTGTAACCATTACACACGTGTGTGATGGTTATTTTTATGGAACCAAGGAACCAAAAGGGAACCATAATTTTATTATTTCGGTTCCTTTATAAAACTTAGAGCCACAAGGGATTCGGGGTCTTGGGAACTATGGAACCATAAATATTAAAAAATTTATAAAAAGTTATATATACATAATAACACCATCAATTGTGTATATAATAGATTTAAATTTTTTTTATTAAAATTTCGGTTCTTGGTTCCCGAAACCTTAAATCCCTTGTGGTTGTAGTCTTTATTGTGGAACCAAGAGGAGAGAATTTGGGTTCCCTTTCGGTTCCTATGGTTCCAAGATTATAATTACTGTAAAAAACAAACCGTTAACGCCCATTCTTACGGACTTAAACCACATAAATGTGCGAATTTGTTAAATGTTGCATATAAATCACATATAACCGAAAAAGTCAACACAAATGTATTGTAAGTGCTTTTAATCATTGGTAAAAGTTGATATAATAGTATTGTAAGGAACTTTCCAAACCTTACATATTTCATTTATGTGACCTCCTTTATCTATAAAAATGCTCGGCTATTAGAACTATTTAGTAGTCGGGCTTAATTTATAAGCGGCTACATAATTGAAGGTATATTGTAAGGGGGTTAATGAATTGTGTACGTATTTAAAAGAGTGAATAAAGTTTTAACTTATAAAATAGAGCATATGATTTTAGAATCAAGATTGTTGAAAGATTTTAATATCCATGTGATCAATAAACAGATCATGAACCAACTTGATGAAATAGAAACGATGTATGGTTATAGTATGTCGCACACTGCTACAGATGATACAGGTAATTTAATATCAATTAGTTGTGGTGTAGAGAAATTAATACTTATGATAGATGATAAAAAAGCGCAACTTGAATCATTTAAACGAATATCTACAAGACGCTTAAAGACACTGAATTATATCGTGGATAAATACTCGCCACGTGATCAGCAAATCATTAAACAATATATGAAAAATAAACGCCCACAACCTGATAATGAAGTGGTTCAAAGATTGCGTAAAGACTTATATAAGTGTGAAAAAATCAAAAGAGATAGACGTAACTTAACAAGGGAATTTGAAAACAAAGCAATAATGGAACAACATATAAATGAAGTGAGTGGAAAATTGGAGGCTATAACATTATGATTACTAATTACTTTGAGAAACATGATATCACTAAGCTAGAAAAATACATTACCGATTACAGAGAATTGAAACAAGGATTGCAAAATGAAATTTATTCAGCTAAGAAAGAATATAACGTTAGATGTATTGTTGAGGGTTTTGAAGAAACTTATAATCAATGTCCAGAACTAACTAAAAAAATAATACACCTAACATGGTTGGACGAAAAAGAATCAGACGATGTTATTTGTAAGACGTTGGATATAAATAAGCAGAAGTTAAATAACATTCGTAGAAAAGTATTGATAAAATTCGCAGATTCTATGGGGTATGCGTAAAGGTCTATCTTTAATTAAAAACATTGGTAACAACTAATCACTGGGGAGTGTTGGGGAATGAATGTGAACATTGAGGTAATGGCTAACACAGTTGAAAAAGAACTGGGCAGATCATTAAACGTGGTATCTATCCAAGCCCTAGACAACGCTATACAAAAAGCGCACTGGTGCTTAGATATACAGCGTGAACTAAGGCGTGTACTATACCAGCGTAAATACCGTGCAGTTAAAACGTACGCCGATTATATAGGCATGGGAAGTAAGGTGTAGTGCTAATACCTGTGGTTGTATATCCTTTAGGGTTGTAAGGTGTGGGCTTTGTACCTGTATGTTATAGGGAATGGGTTCTATCCTGTAGTTTATGGGTCGTAAGTCTTAACCTTACGTTGTCAATGCACGTGAGTGCATGTGTCAGCGTTTGATATCAATTAAATGATAAGGGAGAACTAATAAATGAGAATAAGTTTCTATGATTATATGATGGAATATTTGGAAGATGAATCTAAGTATTCAGATTTAGCAGAAGATATGGAAATGGATTTGGAAATAGATGAACAAGAAACTGATGTGGAAAAACTTCGTGAATATTTTGAGGGTAAGATTGATAAAGATTATATTATGAGATTAGTTGAACAATGTCTTGATGCTTATTCAAAAAGAAAATGGATTTAAATATATCAAAAGATAATAAACTAATTGAGATTAAGAAATAATTTATGAATGAATAAAAGTAATTAAACATTATGAATATCAATCAATGATATAACAATCATCACAACATGATACATCATAGCAACATACTGTTATACCTGATTACCTATTACCATATAACGTACTTACTGCATATGTGTACACAGTGTGTGCGATGGTGTGCAGTAGTGTTGTTGATGTATCAGATGTTGCTAGTGTTGTGTTGATGTTGTTAAGTGATGGTTCAGTTACTGGAAGTGTGTTGTGAATAGTTGTTCAATTGAGGGATAAGTTTTTAATGTGATTTGAACAGTGTTTGGTATAGGCGTATCAGCCTTTTGTAAATGGTGCTATCCATTTTGTGTGGGCGTGGTGAATGGGTGGCAAATCAAAATAATTTAATTTCATTTTTTGAAAAATAATTTTTGAGGTTGGGGCAAGGGGCTATCTCTTTAATCCCCACATGTTTCTCCTGAATGAAAACCGACCCGATACCCATCTTCGAGAGAAATTCCCTTTATGAAAGTTAAATTCGCGTTAAGAATGGGTGCTTAACGTACATAAAGTGTAAAAAATATAATAAAGTTCGGAAAACTTAGAAGTATCTATTCATGCGCTTAGGTAGTAACTACTCAACATGAATAAGAATTTTAAATACACTTATCAATATTATAACAATACCAAATTATCGACAACAAGGCAATAAAAATAAACAAAGGTGGAGGATTTATGTTTAAACAATTAGCTAAAAATAATAAAGCAAATGAAAATACAGATTCTGAAATTCAAAGTCAGGAGATACCTTGTAAGTCAAAACAGCCCTTTCAATTAATACAGAATAAAGTTGAATATAGTTTTAAACATTTAAAAAGATACAACGAGTTAGCTCGTGAAATTAAACGCCTTGCTAATAAAATCACTTTTTTTGATAATACCGATGATTTTCACGAAAGTATGAATTTAAAACGACAAAAAAGAAAATTAGAAACAGAATTGCTTGAGTTAGATGATCATATTCATTCAGAAAAAGTTTATATATCGGACGCTGAACAAAATGAGTTCAATAATAAGAATAGAAAAGAAAAAGAAATAATTTCTGAAAAGGCACGAGAAGCTTATACAGATTTTGTGAAAAAATCTGAACAACTTGCTGATTCGTATAAAAAATTAGTAGAACTTAGAAATGAGTATGAATATAGAGAGAACCAAGGAGCATATGTAAATTCTAATATAGAAAATCTTAGAGGAGATTTAACTACTGCGCGTAAAAGTTTATTCAATAACAGATTGGGTGCATTTAATGTTAATCCTATTGGAAGATCTATTGATCCTAAATCCATGGTGCAAAATGTTGTAATTAAACATTTGTGGGATGTCGAAGATAAAGAGCGAAATAAATAGCAGTTATTAACGAGTATATATTAATGGAATAGGAGGTGAGGACATGAATTATGGGGAAAATCGAGAATATAAATCTATGGGACGTGGAGAAGTTCGTACAAGTCATGAAATTTTAAGAGAAATTGAATTAAGGTATTTAGAAAAAGAACTTCGCAAAATACAGATTAAAGGTTTTAAATGAAAACAACAACTAGTTGGAATATTTATTAAAGTATAATTTAATTAAAATGTATTTTTAAGTAGATAATGAAATAAAGATATTAGATACATTATTTGTTTCTTGTATTTCAAACTAAATATAAGCTATAATTGAATAAAGGTTAATATTAAGGAGGGATTATTATGGCAACGGCTTTGGAAGTAGCAAAAGTTTTAATTAAAAAAGCAAGAGAAAAAGGCATAGATGATATATCACCCTTAAAATTGCAAAAACTTTTGTTTCTAAGTTATGAAAAAGCAGTTATGAACGGTAATAATCCTTTGTTTGAAGGGGCATTTGAAGTATGGAGACATGGGCCTGTGTTGAAAGAGATATATGATTTTTATAAAGGTTATGGTTCAGAAATCATTGACGAAGATATAGAAAGTACAATAAATCTTTCTAATGAAAATATAGAATTGATAGAAGATGTACTAAATAAATATGGAGATATTAGTGCGTGGGGATTAGTAGATATTACTCATAAACGTGATGGAATATGGCATCATAAAATGTCTATAGGAGAAAATAGTATAACATTTAATGATATTCAGAATTTCAAAAGGAAAAGTTAGGGAATATGAAGATAATTAATGAAAATTCAGTGTATCAAACGACTTTATTTTTTCTGTTTATTAGAAAAAATTGGTTTCTATTCACACTTTTCACTTTAATATTATCAGTTTTATTAAATGATTATTTGTTTTTCAATGTAGATCAAAGATTATATACCTCAATTTTTGTTTTTATGTTATCTTCTACGTTAGCTTTGTATGTCTTTTTATATAGAGAACGTAAAGATACGAATAAAACTTATTCGAATAATTCTTTACAATTTTATAGTTTTATTCTTGCCTTTTTTACAGCATTATTCAGTTTGCTTTTTTTAATATTAGATATTAATTTCCCTTCATTATTGGTTATTACATTTATCTTTTATATAGCAAATATTCTTATAAGTGTTATTTATATAAATGTGTATTGGATTACACTATTTAAAGTATGGGTTATTGAACGTTCGTTAATTGGTTATGAGCATAGTATCAGAGATAGTAATTATTCAGTATTTAATTTAATATATTTTGTGTTTAAGTTAGAAGTTTTATTTGCAAGTATGTTATTGATTGTAATTAATTACCGTACGATAAGCCTATTCAATATCTTTTTCTTCACTTTACTTTTTATTTTATTGTTCGTATTGATTATATTGTGGTATAGCATGAATTCAAAAATTCTTTTTTTAGAATTTTTGAATACTAAAGTTTTTAGTTTGAATACTAGTATTTCATTTATAAATGGTAGTTTAGAAAAAAAGCTGGAAGGTAAATTGATAGAGAAAATACCATCGTATACCGAGAAATTAGCAAATATTTTAATAGGTAAGAGGTCAGAAACACATCAATTTATAGAAAAGCAATTAAGTGATGATGTGAAGATAAAAGAGTTATTAGTTTATCTATATAAAAACTTACTCAACACCTACAAAGAAATAATATCAAAATCAGATAGTGATGATCGAATGATAGAGGTGTTATCAAAAAGTATACTTCAATTTGTACCTATCATAAATTTTAATGGTTTAATGTATAATAATAAGCCTGAGTTACTCAGTCAATTAGAGAGTGAATATTCAAAAACTTATAATAAAATTTTACCAGAGTTAATTAAAAAGTTTTCTATTGATTATGACAATTATAAACTATCATTTATTAGAGAATATTTTGAAGTGAGTATGACAGATATTAGAGAAAATTCATATATGAATAATAGTACAAAATCAGAAAATAATGCTTTAATAATTGATAATAGAGTTTTATTTGAATTTATCTCCGATGATAAATTAACAAGTTTAATAGAATTTAGTACAACAGTTTTAATGAAGAAAAATTTCGACTTTAATGATTTGCCGAAAAAATATTTGCAAAATATAATTATGCTGCTGATAAAATCTGTAGAATTAATCCATTTGGAAATTGCCGGTTATTTAGTGAAATTTGTATGCAATAATTATAGTACTAATGAGATAAATGATGTTTATAAGAATATAGAAAAAACTTATGGTTTAAGAAAGGATAAATCAAGAAAAGATCAAAGAGAAATATCTTTACATACTGTTAAAGATGAAAACATATTTTTTATACATCAACCTTCGTTTAAATATTGTTATTATAAATCTTTGGTAATGATTCAAATTTATAATTTTGAATCTAGGGAGATTAATATAGAAATTCCAGCTAATTACTATGATAGGATATATTCAAAAGTTGCCGAAGATAGTAAAACTATAGGGTTTGGAGAGTTGTTTTCAGATTCTGAGTTGAAAAGAAATACTTAAGTAAATAAAATTGTAGCCACTCGTGGAGGGTGGTTTTTTATGTTTTAAGAATATATTGATTAATTTTATTTTATCGGTTAAAATAAATTAACCCTAATTAATGGAGGTTTCTATATGGAATATAAAAGATATGAGATTAATACATTTGAAGAGTTGAAATGTATTTCAGATAAATTACGTATGAAAATTTCAATGTTACTTATTGAAAAAGAAATGACAGCCACTGAAATTGGAAAAAAGTTAGATATACCGAAAGCAAAAATTTTCTACCATCTCAAAGAATTAGAAAAATATAATATGGTGAAAATTAGTAGAAGTGAAGTGAAAGGAAGTAATGTATTTAAATATTATGTAGCTACACACAAAGGTTTTAAGGTTAATCCCACTTTATTGAATAGTTATCAGGATGAAGTGTCTAGTTCTACTAAAAGGATGATTACTTCACAAATACAAAGAACAATAGATGTTATGAATGACTATGGATTGATATTTAATGACAATCAAATTATTTCTAAAACTGTTCAAGTGAATTGGAGCAATAAGCAATTTGAAGAATTTAATAAAAAAATTGAAAATCTGATTGGAGAAATTGATGCACAAGGGGAGGATACAGAAAAACAACTTCATTATATAAACATTATTGGCTTTGAGATTAGCGATAAAATATTCAATCGTAAGGATGATGTATAATGAAAGAAATCTTAAAGCAAAGATATTTTATGTTCTTAATATTTGGACGTCTTTTGACTAATACAGCAGACAGTATTTATTTTATTACGACGATGTGGTTAGTTTATGACTAACTAAAAGTTCATTTTTAACTGGAATATTAAGTAGTTTAATACTGGTTCCAAAATGTATGCAAATGTTTTATGGCCCCATTATTGACCACTTTAATGTTAAAAAAATGCTTATTTATTCACAGATGATACAGGCGGTATTAGTTGGCATCATCGCATTATCTCTGTTGCTTAAATATGAAAATGCTATGTTAATAATTGTGTTGGTAGTTTTAGCTGCTTTAATAGGCGAAATTTCTTACCCAATAAGTAATAAGTTAGTACCAATATTATTACCAAAAGAAAAGATAGTAACAGGCAATTCTGTTATGGCTTTTTCTAATCAAAGTATGGACTTAGTTCTTAATACTGTTATAACTATACTTATATCATTGGTCAGTGTCTATTCGCTATATATGATGAATACTATTCTTTTTATAATTGCAGGACTTATATACTCAACGATAAAGTTAACTTCAAATAATAAAATATCAAGTCAATTAAACTTAAAAGAATATAAACGCTCATTAACAGAGGGTATTAAAATTGTCACGCATTCGCTATTGTGGGTGTTCCTGATTGGCGCATTCACTGTTAACTTAGGTATAGGAATGGTATATACTGCTTTACCTGTATTATCACATTATTTTAATCAACCAATATACTATGGTCTGTTTTTATCAGCTATATCATTAGGTATGATATTATCAACCTTATTTGTTAATTACGTTAAAAAGTTTCCGTTTGGTAAAATAATGGTGTTAACTTTTATTGTGTCAGGATCTTTACTTTTATTCGGATTTATAACTAATGTGAATATATTTATTGTTTTATTCGGAATTAGTTGGTTGTCCGTTGGACTTGCAAATATACTTTTTTTATCTGTTAGCCAGACAATTATTCCAGAATATTTATTAGGAAGAATAACTTCTATAACAAGTAGCGTTAGTGTTATCGGTCTTCCGTTAGGTAGTTTTATAGGTGGAGTATTATTGGAGTTTATAGATCCTATTTCTTTGATTAGTTTAACCGGCGTATTTTTCATTTTTTTAGGTCTAATTTGGTTATGCTATTCAAATTTGTTTAAACTAAAACCTATAGATAAATTAACTCTAAAAGATTTTAATTTGGATATAGAAGATTAGATAACTATGATCATCAAACGAACAACTATACGTTTATTCATTTCTCGATGCAGCACAGAGTGAATGTCAGAGTGATAATTGAAGGTTTTTCAACAAAACTAGTGTACCTATTCCTATGCTAAATAAAATGGAGTAACAAATTGTTACCCCAAGTAGACAAATATTCAAAAATGAGTTATATCTATTCAATAAGTAAATCTAAATAAAAAACTCTGTTAAATTTTTCATATTTCAATGTAGAAGATTCTTTTATCAAATAACCTCTAAAATAAAAATAAAAGTACTCATTACTTTTCGCGTAATGTTTTAAAGATTTTGTATGTAATTTATTAAAAGCCTGTTTGGAATTTGTGAATAATTTTGGTCCATATTGTGGTTTTATTTCAATCAAGCCAGATTTTTTGTTGTGATTTTCTACTTTTGCATAACCATGAAAAATAAATATGTGATTCGAATAATTTTGATTAGGATATAAATTTTTAATATTTAAAAATATATCATTAAGAGAAAGATACTGTTTTGATATTTTAAAAAGTTTTAAATCATTATCAAAATCAGAATTATTATATAACTCAACAATTGTTTTTATTGAAACTAAGTCACTACTTTTTGTTCTATTGCTATTATAAGAAGTGTGATTTTGCTGATATTTTGAATGAGATTTTATACCATCATTTTTTTCTTGATTATCAGTTTTAGATTTATTTTTATTGTTAGCTTTTTTAAGGTTTATTATACTATTAGTTAATACATTATTTTTCATATTTGCCAATTCTTTTTCGAGTGCTTTTTTATTTTCCAAATCTGAAGCATATTCACAATCTGGATCGTGAGTTTCTTCTTGGTTAGAACACTTAAAGTAAACTGATATTCCTTTACCTTTGGTGTAATTTGGAAAGTTGGTACAAGTTTGTTTTACATTGCAATCAGGACAATGAAAATTGTATGGGTTTGATAGAATCCCTTTTTTTGCGTTAAATACTGCTTCTTTAGCAGAAATTTCTTTTTGTAAATCTTCGCTATAAGCTCTCTCCATATGCAACCACCTTTATCAATACTATTGTGTGAGTTATTTGTTAATAATAATATCATACAATTATCTATTAGTTTAAAATATAAATAAAATTAATAAGTCATTTGGAAACATGCTCACCACTATAAGTGCACAAATTTATGTTATTTTTTACAATTTCAGTGAGTTCATATAAATTTTTAATGTGATTAGTTACTTTATACATATTATTTTCATTGTTTAATCTATATATACTATACATTACAGCTAATCTAGATGCCTCATAATCATTTTTTAAACTATCTCCAACAAATAGACACTCATATAACTCTAAATCTAAGTTTTTAGCAGCTCTTTCAAAAATTAGAGGATTAGGTTTTTTGATATTTTCTTTTTCAGAAACTAAAATTATATCCATGTATTGTTCGATTTGTAATGCTTTAATATTATCGTATTGGAAAGGGTATTTACCATTAGTGATTATGCCTAATTTGTACCCTTTTGAGCTTAATATATCTAAAGTTTCTTTTAAGTTAGGGTATGGTAAACACTGATTGCAAAAGTTATTAATGTAGTCATCTAGTAAATCATCGGCGCTTAAATCAATGATATTAAAGATATTAATTAATTGTGCATAAACTTTATCTTTCCAAACATAACCATTTTGATCTAATTCGATAAATTTACTTTTAAAAGCATTTTTATCAATGTGATTTAAGTAATCAATGAATTTGTCATATTGATAATCGATGAACTTTATTAACGAAGATTGTCTGTCTAATAGTGTTCCATCTAAATCAAATAAAATTGCCTTTATCATAATCTAAAACCCCTTAATAATTTTTGAATATTCAATCAATTAAAATAATGATATCATAAATTAAGAAAATTTTTGAAATAAGGAGGAAAAAATATGGGTGTTTACTTAGAAAATATGAAGCAACAAACTTTTGAAGCTTTTTATGAGGAAAGTATAATTGAATATGCAGCAGAGCACGTTAAAAGTGGCGATTGGGAGGAAGAAGGATCAATTGTAAGAGCGCGTACAGAATTTGAAAAGTTACTGCCAGAAGATTTAAATACAAGTAATCAATATTTACTATCTGTGATTTATAATAATGTGAATATAGGTTATTTATGGTTACATATATTTGATGTAAAAGAAGAAAAGAAATGTTTTATTTATGATATCAAAATAAAAGATACATATAGAGGACAAGGTTTAGGTACTAAAACTATGGAGTGTATAGAAGAATATTGCAAAGATAAAGATGTAGAAAGTATTAGTTTACATGTATTTGGACACAATAAGCGAGCTGTATCTTTGTATAATAAAATGGGATTTGAAACTACAAATTATCGTATGGAGAAAAAATTGAAGTGATTATATAAATAAGAAAGGATTTTTTTAATTGATTCAATCTATAAATCACGTAACTTATTCAGTATCAGATATTAAGACATCTATTACTTTCTATAAAGATATTTTAAAAGCTAATATTTTAGTAGAGAGTGATAAAACAGCGTATTTTACTGTAGGTGGTCTATGGTTAGCGCTAAATGAAGAAAAGGATATACCAAGAAATGAAATACAATACTCGTATACGCATATGGCTTTTACAATTGATGAAAGTGAATTTGATGAATGGTATCAATGGTTAAAAGACAATGATGTGAACATATTAGAAGGACGTACTAGAGATGTAAGAGATAAAAAATCAATATACTTCACTGATCCAGATGGCCATAAGTTAGAACTACATACTGGGACATTACAAAATAGATTAAACTATTATAAAGAAGAAAAGCCATATATGAAATTTTATAAATAAGTAGGTTATATTATGACAATAGAAGCAAGGTTATTTGAAGAACAAGATTTAATGAAAATTAAAGAATTGCTAGTTTTATATGAAGATTTAGGTTATCCAACAATAACAGAGGATATAGTTAATCGTTTGAAAAAGATATACAGTCATGAAGATTATTATTTGTTACTTTTAATAAAAGATGATGTGATAATCGGGTTGAGTGGTATGTGCAAAATGATGTTCTATGAAAAGAATGGTGAGTATATGCGTTTATTAACATTTGTTATAAATTCTAATTATAGAGAAAAAGGTTATGGAACACTTTTATTAAAAGAATCAGAAATTTTAGCAACTCAATTAGGATGTAAAGTAATCACTTTAAATAGTGGTAATGGGGAAGAAAGAGGTAATGCGCATAGTTTTTATAAAAGTAATGGGTTTGAGAATAAATCATTTGGTTTCTCAAAAGGCCTTTGAACAAATTATATTAATAAACTTACAATGATCTTATTGAATATATTTATGTGTCTTTGTATTAGTAAAACTATTAATCAGTATTAAATTTAAAAAATAATATTAACATAGGGTGATAGATTTTGGTAATTGAGATAGTAAGATTTATAATAATTAATACTGTTTTTACGTTACTTGCTTTAACGGTTTTTTACACAATATCTTATTTTACTAAATCAAAAAAAGAAAATATTAGCTTCGGTTTAATATATTTAGCTAAAAAAGTTTTCTTTAGTCAAAAAGCATTAATTATATACATATCTATTATATTTTTAAGCGTGAGTGCGCTTATTATCAGTTATCCTTTTATATTTGCATTTACATTTTCACCTATAGATTTTGTATACAGTTTTCCTATTATATTGGTTATTGTAACTTTGATTGAAATTGCTATATTTTATGTATTGATTTTATTTGCAATAAAATTTGTTATTGTAAAAGATGAAGTGATTTTTAATATTGACGATAAAAAGAAACCGCAGTATATCATTAAAGATAATAAAAAAGTTGCACAAAGTATCGAATTGTCAGAGATTATTACTTATTTAAGAATAATATTTGAATCAGGTAGTTTAGTACTAGCTTTATATATAGTTGGTTTGAGTGCCTCATTTGGAAAAGATAGTGTAACTGTAACTACATTCCAAATGGGATTAGGGTTGATGACAGTTGTTCCTTACCTAACTTTAAAAATACATGAACAAAGATTAAATTTTATTAATTGTAATAAAAAATAATATGAAACCAAGTTTTTCAATATAAAATGTTTTTACCTAATTTAAATATACAAATTTTGACGTTTTTTATGTTTTAACCTAAGTTTTAAAAGTTAATTTTGAATTAAGGAAATAATAAAAATTTTATAAGTACTAGTATTTTTATTTGCAGTTAACCGGTATATATACCCGTAATTAATTATTTCGATGTAAAAAAGAAGGTCTCACAGCGTGGTGAAATTATCACCATTTATAAAATATGATACATATTAACTCATTGTATAAATAAAATACTGATAACAACAATGGTTTCAAACTGTTTTCGTGATACACTCTGTGATACACTTTTATGTTGCAAAGATGCAATAAAGGGAAATTTAAAAGAATATATTTCAAGTGAATGTTGCAGATGATCCCCGTTATTACAACGTTTTGTTAAAAAGTGTTGCAGACTTGAATCAGAGGTTAGCTTCCCAAGGGTCATTGTTTATTGAAATTGGTTTCTTTGAATTAGTAATGTGTAGATTTAGCATAAATTAAACTTCCTTTTTGTTAACTTTGTACTTAGGATAATTGAAAAATAAATATATTTTAGTAATTGCATCATAGCATAATAAATAATTTAATTTATAAGTAGTGATATGATTTATAAAATAAAGTATGTATGATTTTGGAGGAATGAAAACATTAAACAAACCAGACATTCAATTTAATATTATTAAGACTATACCAAAATTTGTCAAATCCATGTTAGGATATAACTATCATAAAAAAAGGAGTCATTTTTAAAAATGGATGAAAATCAAACAATTGATCAAATAAAGGCTAGATTAGAAAAATTTATCGATGACATTAACCATGTTAATCCAGATGAAGTTAAAGTGGAAGATATTGATGAGTGGATTGGCTTACTCGATCAACTAGAAGAAAAAGTTAAAACTGTTTCAAGCTCTTCTGACTCAAATAACGCATAAATAAATGAAAATAAGAAACTATGTTTAAATCCTAGCTATTTAGTCTATATTATATGTAGAACTTAAATAGAGAAAGGTGATTATACATGGCGAAAAAAGTAGCAATCATAGTAACGAATGAATTTGAAGATAGCGAATTAACAAGTCCTAAAGAAGCTATTGAAGAAGCAGGACATGAAACAGTTGTAATTGGCGATGAAGCAAATAGTGAAGTAGTCGGCAAACACGGTGAAAAAGTTACAGTAGATTTAAGTATTGCAGATGCTAATCCTGAAGACTATGATGGATTATTGATTCCTGGTGGATTTTCACCTGACCACTTGCGTGGAGATTCTGAAGGTAGATACGGCACATTTGCAAAATACTTTACTAAAAACGATGTTCCAACCTTTGCAATTTGCCACGGACCACAAATTCTAATAGATACTGATGACTTAAATGGTCGTACATTAACTGCAGTATTAAACGTTCGTAAGGATTTGGCTAATGCCGGAGCACAAGTTGTCGACGAATCTGTAGTGGTAGATAAAAATATCGTTACGAGTCGTACACCAGATGATTTAGATGATTTTAATAGAGAGATTGTAAATCAACTTAACGACTAAGAGTAACGTTAATTAAATTAAATAGTAGTTTAATTTTCCGTAACTGGAAAAACATATGATAACGCATATTGATAAGTGATATATTTAAATTTATCATGAAATAATATGTAAGTGTCACTGTTTTTCCAGTTTTTTTATGGAAATGTAAGTTATTTTATGTGGTTTGATCATAATGTAAAACTTCATGTTGAGGATGGCATACACCCTTGGACTGATTTTTACAATTAGCTCTAGATAAACGTTTAAACTATTGATAAACTCACTTATAATGATATGAGAGCAACATAAAGGAGCTACCGCATGAAAAGAAGCGATCGATATAAAGCAAGTAAACACTATAAAGCAAAAGGTTCGAATATACCGCACCACAATACTTACTCACAACCTGTTAGTAAGCCAAAGAAAAAGAAAAAAGGAATCGGATTGTTATTTAAACTATTAATGCCAATCATTCTCATAATAGGCGTTTTTATTGGTGCAATGTATGCTCTGTCTTTAAGAGCAGATGTTGATGAATTAAAAACAATTGAAGACAAAGAAAGTTTTGTTTCTGCTTCAAATATGCCTGATTATACAAAAGGCGCATTTATTGCTATGGAAGATGAACGATTTTATAAACATCACGGATTTGATTTCAAAGGAACTTCAAGAGCACTTTTTTCAACACTAAGTGATAAAAGTGTTCAAGGTGGTAGTACCATCACACAACAAGTAGTGAAAAATTATTACTACGATAATGAACAGTCATTTACTAGGAAGGTCAAAGAATTATTTGTCGCGCATAGAGTAGAAAAAAATTATGATAAAAATGAAGTGTTAAGTTTTTATATGAACAATATATATTTTGGTAGCGATCAGTATACTGTAGAATCTGCAGCGAATCATTATTTTGGTGTGACAACAGATAAGAACAACCCTAATTTACCACAAATATCAGTGTTACAAAGCGCAATCTTAGCAAGTAAAATTAATGCGCCAAGTGTGTATGACATAAATGATATGTCAGGGAATTTTATTAATCGAGTTAAAACAGATTTGGAAAAAATGAAACAACAAGATTATATAACAAATGAACAATATGAAAATGCTATACAAGAATTAGGTGTTTAACTAAATAAAGCAGCAATATGAAATCTAGTACTAAGAGGGATATCATATTGCTGCTTTTTCTATATTTAGGATTAAGCATCTACAAACTGATTTATGTTGTTCATGCTAATATGGATAAAATTTTTAGGCTATTAATGCTATAATTTAGTAATACATATTATGAATTAAAATTAATTTTAAATATACTAGACACTATAATTCCATTCATAAACAATATAAGTTATCCTAATAAGTGGAGTGAGGATTATGCCTAAAATTACTAAAATAGAAGTACAGAAAAAGAATAAAGAGCGCTTTAATTTATATTTAGATGGTGAATTTGAAATGGGTATCGATATGGATACGTATATTCATTTCAATTTAAAAAAAGACCAGATAGTCGAAGCGCAAGATATGGAAAAAATCCAAAACTATGATCAATATAGACAAGCTGTAAATACAGCGATTCAATATATATCTTATCGGAAGAGAACAGATCATGAAGTTATACAACATTTACAAAAAAAAGAAGTTTCAGAATCTGTAATAGCAAAGGTAATAGAATACTGTCATGATCAACGTTTGATTGATCATAATGATTATGCTAATAGCTTAAAAAACACTATGATTTTAACTACTGACAAAGGTCCAGGTATTTTCAAAGAAAAATTACGTGAAGCTGGTGTCGAACAAATGATTATAGATGATTATGTAGAAAAATATGAAGCAGAACAACCATTAGAAGCGGTTGTTAAAGTAGCGAATAAGATTTTAAAGCAAAAAAAGGGACCAGTAGTAAAGAGAAAAGAAAAATTAACTCAGTCATTAATGCAAAAAGGATACTCATTTGAAAAGATTAAAGAAGTTATGGATGAAATGGATTTTTCTCAACCAGAAGAAGAATTAGATGGTTTACTACAACAAGAATTAGAGAAAGTATATAACAAACAGTCTAGAAAATATTCGGGCAGAAAATTGATTAATAAAACCATTGAAGGTCTCATGAGAAAAGGCTATAAATATGATAAAATTAAAGGTAAATTAGAAGAGAGTGGTATAGTCGATGGAACAGAAGAAATTGAGTGAAATGAGTGAAATAGAATTACGTCACGAAATTCAAAGTTATAAAGAAAAAATGAGAAAAGCAGAAATGAATGGTATTTTAAATGAATATGATGTCTATCAAAGTAAAGTTATAATTGCAGAAAGCTACTTAGTTGATAGAACAAAAATTGAACTAGGAAAAATATACAAATTAAATGATGGCACAGGAAGCTATTTTAAAGTTGAAAGATTAAAAGGTGTATTTGCATGGGGCTTTAGAATTAAAAGTGCAGAACCTGAAGAAGGTTTACCTATTGCATTATTAAAATTATAGAAGGATGAAGATAGGATGGGTAGTTCAATTATATTAAAGTTACTGAATGTAACGCATTATTATAGAAATAGAAAATCCAAAAAATGGTATCAACCCTTTGGTTATGATGCAGAAGATATAGAATTGAATAATATTAATCTACATATCTATCAAGGTGAAGCCTTAGGTATAATTGGTGAAATCGATTCCTCTAAATCATTGATAGGTCGTTTGTTGAGCGGTGAAATCAAACCAGATAAGGGTAAAGTTGTGAGAAAGACAGACATGTTTTTCGCGGATATTGAAGATAAATCGTTGTTATCTTTATCTGTAAGTGATTATGTGAAAAATGCAATTACATTATTCCAATACAACACTTCTGAACATAAAGTAGAACAAATAATAAAGTTCTCACATCTTCATAACGCAACAAATGCACCAATTAATTCTTTAACCGATCAACAGTATGCTCAATTGCAATTTACGTTGGCTAGGACCTCTAAAGCTAGAATTATTATCATGAACCAAATCTTACATAATTTGGATGAAAGATAAAAAGAAAAAGCAATTGAATTAACAGATGAATACATAAATAATAACTTAACAATAGTTATGATAGATGATGATGTAAATCGCATTTCAAGAGCTAGTAATTATTTAGCTTGGATTTCTCACGGACAATTAAGAATGGAAGGTTCAATCAAACAAGTATTGCCTGTGTTTAAAGAACATGAAAAGGATAGACAATCATTAAAGAATGAACAAGAGAAAGATAATTTTGATGTGGACTGGAAAAAAAGTAGAACAAGAATTCCAGAATTGACTTATAATTTTAGGAGAATTGAACGTTATAAACACGCAAAGCCGCCTGTTGCGTTGGTTCGTTTTTGGACTTTATTTACGGTTTTCTTTATGGGCCTGTTATTTATGGCATTATTGATGTTTAATGATTTAGGTAAACTTGAGATTGGTGAAAACCAAGACCAAGCCTCTATTCAAAATCAACAGAAAAACCCGTATGAAGAGAAATTGGCGTATGGTATTGTATTAAATGATGCTGTTAATTTAGAAAACATGAATAATGGTAAGAAAATGAATGCAGATCAATATTCATTTGTAACGATCACTGGTGAAAATTCTAAAAATTATCGTATTGTTGTAGATAATAACAATTATAAAATTGCCAAAAATAAATTACGCTATTTTGATCCTGCGGGATTATTTGAAGAACATAGCTTGAAATCATTAGCGCCGTATATGCATACGAATTATAGTAATTACAATGAGTTTTTTAACAGTCATTTGCATAAAAAACATAATAAAGTAACAGACTCGCTTGTACCTGAAAATGGGAAAGATAATCGTTTTAATGTACCAATTGTACAACAACCAATTTCTATGATTTTTGACGATCAAAATAAATTAACTGGTTTCACTTTCCCTATTAAAGATAAAAAAGAATTGAAAGACAAATTTGATATTGAAAATAACTTCTGGATTACTAAATCAGGCGATGGTTATTTCATGGCAGATTTAAAGCATAATAAATGGATTTATATTGAATTGTAGGTGTAAAAGATGATTGATAGTATGATTAGCTATTTTAAAAATACGCCATATTTAATGAAACATGCATATCATCGTTTGAAATCAAAGTGGATGTGGTTAGCAATACCGTTCGTGGTAAGCATTGCTATGTTACTTATAATGATGTTGATATTTCATTTAAGTGGTACTGAAGAAATTAAGCAAGCACGTGGTTATTTTAGATTATCTTCATTAGTCTGTTTTGCATTTATTTGGGTTGCGATATACCAAAGTTACAACACATTTAAAACCGATTATTTTATAGTGAAATTATTTAATTTAAACCCTATTTACCAAAATATTCTTATTGCGATTGTTACAAGTATAACTATGTTGATTACACTCATAATTATTATCTTAGCAACGCCAGTAAATATTGAAAGTTCTATATACTCTGCATTATTTTATGTTGTTATGACTATGCTGTTTATAGTAGTGATATCTACACTTTTAGGTCTAATTTCAATTATACAAAGTAAAGTTGATACCATATTCTATGTTGTTACATTTATAATGTTCTTTACTGTGCCAATTATTTTTATTCCTAATAGTGATACCTCCATATGGTTGCATATTTTAATGTTGAACCCTTTGTTCTATCTGGTTGAAGGTATTTCACAATCTGTAGTGTTAGGTGCATTGAGTTTAAATAATATTCCATATCATTTATATTTTGTTTTGTTTTTAGCAATGATATGTGTATTTATCTATGCATTGTATAGAATAATAGCGCATAAAAAATATGCCTATGCGCAATCACTTTCAAATAAGGAAGAGACTACACAAGAAAATCAACAAAATGATGAAGCGTAACATACAACAGAATATCAAATGTATAACCTTAATAGTATGAAAAATTCAAATTATAGATGACTTTTAAATTAAAGTATTAGTTTCTTTGTTTTAAAGATAGTATTTGAATATGTAACAGAAAACTGGAGGCAACCGTTAAAAAATAACGTGTGCCTCCAGTTTTATTAATGAAATATTGATTTTTACTTTGCAAATAATTTACGTTGTAATTTATCTTCACTAAATACCCAACCAATGTATGAATGGTCTATCTGCATATTTTTATCTAAGTGAGCAATAGCAACAAAAGAATAGTGACCATTTTTTAAATAACGTAAATCAACTAGCCTTATTTCAGTAGTATCATCCTCTAATTTTTTGGCTTGCCAGCGATAAATAGAAGAAAAATTTAGGAAAGTTCTGATATTTTTATCATTCTTTACATATTGCATTAAATCATCATTAGGAAATGATTGCCGTTTACCTTTATCACTGAATACTATATTACGCCCGTAACTTCTTCCTACATAATCGTGTTCTTCGGTTTGAATAGCAACGCGCCATTGCATAAAACGAATAGTGGGTGCTACAAAAACTTTTACAGGGTTATGTTCTTGCTTAATTTGCTTCAATGCTTGTTGTTTAATTATCGCTTGCATTCTAAAACGTATCATATAATATACTACAAGAATAGCGATGATAGGGAAGAAAGCGACATATGGATGAATACCAATTAACCAAAATAATATGCCTAAGCACCATAATATAAAAATAATAGGATCAAACGTATTGATTACGCTTAACTGAATCCATTTATTAGTAACCGGTCTAAGCGCTTGTGTACCATAAGAATTGAAGATATCTACAAATACATGAAGAAATACAGCAAGTTGAGCCCATAGCCAAACATGTGTGGTATCTACATTTTTAAAAAATGTGAAAATGAAAAGCGTAATTAATAAAGGCCATAGAATTGTAAAAGGTATTGAATGTGTTATCCCTCTATGATTGGATATATAAGTAGCATTATCTTTTAATTTAAAAACCGTGTCACCATCAGGTATTAATGAACCAACTACTAACGTTGTAGCTGTTGCTGCAAAAGAACCTGCCATAGCTGGGTCTTGGGTAGCTAATGCAGTGAGTCCGATACCCATGACTATATGTGTTCCTGTATCCATAAGTATTCACTCATTTCATGTCAATATTATATTCATTATAATCGAATATGCATAATTTTAAAAATAACATACTATGTTAATCATAAAAAACTTTTACTAAACTAAAGAAAGAGATGTGGAAAATGTTTAATGAACAGAAATTTAAAAACAATCTTGTAACATGGTTTGACACCAATCAACGCGAAATGCCATGGAGAGAAACTTCAAATCCTTATTATATCTGGTTAAGTGAAGTCATGTTGCAACAAACACAAGTAAAAACTGTTATAGATTATTATCATAGATTTATTAATCGTTTTCCTACAATTGAAGATTTAAGTAACGCAGAAGAAGATGAAGTGCTAAAATATTGGGAAGGCTTAGGTTATTATAGTAGAGCGAGAAATTTTCATACTGCAATTAAAGATGTCCATGCAAACCATCGTGGACAAGTGCCTAATTCACCACAAATATTCGGTGAGCTGAAAGGTGTAGGACCGTATACACAAGCCGCAGTGATGAGCATTGCATTTAATTTACCTTTAGCAACTGTTGATGGAAATGTCTTTAGAGTATGGTCAAGATTAAATAATGATACTAAAGATATTAAATTGCAATCAACAAGAAAAACATATGAGAAAGAATTGCAACCATATGTTGAACAAGATTCAGGTACATTTAATCAGGCTATGATGGAATTAGGAGCTTTAGTTTGTACACCTAAAAATCCACTGTGTTTATTTTGTCCTGTACAAGAAAATTGTGAAGCATTTGAAAAAGGGACTGTCGAGGACTTACCTGTAAAAACAACGAAAATTAAAAAGAAACATGTAAAGCAATATGTATATATTGTTAGAAATGAAGATAATCAATTATTAATAGAAAAAAGAATGCAGAAATTGTTAAATAATATGTGGGAATTTCCAATGTATGAAGCGGAAGAAGCAGAAAATATTAATACGAAACTTAATACAAATCTCCAATTTTCAGAAGTCCCTATTTATAAATTAAAGCATCAGTTTACTCATATTACATGGGATATTGAAGTATACTTAGCGGATAAAGTAATTAATAAAATGGATGTTGATTTACCTGAAAATATGACATGGATGCACGTTAATGAGAAAGAAATGTTTAATTTTCCTGTGAGTATGTCGAAAATATTTAAATTCATTTCGACACATGGTTAGACTCGTTGTTGAATCCATACTTATGTTATAATTTATATTGTGAAATTAAGAAAAGGTGGTGTGGAGCATGGTAAAAGAGTCCATACCTAAAGAAGGTCAGACAATTAAGATTCAAAGTTATAAACATGATGGTAATATACATCGTGTTTGGTCTGAAACTACTATATTAAAAGGTACGGAACATGTTGTAATAGGTGGAAATGATCATACGCTTGTTACTGAAAGTGATAGTCGCACATGGATAACTAGAGAGCCAGCAATTGTTTATTTTCATTCTGAATATTGGTTCAATGTTATTTGTATGTTTAGGGAAGATGGTGTGTATTACTATTGTAACTTGTCATCACCGTTTGTTTGTGATGAAGAGGCGTTAAAATACATTGACTATGATTTGGATATTAAAGTTTATCCAAACGGTAAGTATCATTTATTAGATGAAGATGAGTATGAACAGCATATGAGACAAATGAATTATTCTTCCGATATCGATGTGATTTTAAGACGTAACGTTGATATTTTACAACAATGGATTGAACAGAAGAAAGGTCCGTTTGCTCCCGATTTTATAAAAGTTTGGCGTGAACGATATAAAAAAATTAGAAATTATTAAGCACATTTAATGTTTTTAATTACATTATCATTTATAGTGATATGCGTATGAGCTATTTAGGCATGGCAAAACATGTTTGATATAAATAATCGTATGCGCGCGAATGAAATGATAAACAAACTAAGATAACGCGTTTACTACAGCCTCGTTGATAGCTCAACGTAGGCTGTTTCATTTGCTATCAAGTTTGGGGGAGGAATGAAATATATGATTCGTAGATATTTACAATTTGTAAAACCATATAAATGGCGAATCATTGCTACGATACTTGTTGGTATTTTAAAATTTGGGATTCCGATGTTGATTCCATTATTAATAAAATACGTTATTGACGATATTATTAATAATAATTCAATTTCGGTAGAAGAGAAATTTACAAGATTAGCTATTGCTTTGGGCATTGCAGTATTTATTTTTGTAATTGTACGACCGCCAATTGAATTTTTAAGACAATATTTAGCACAGTGGACAAGCAATAAGATCTTATATGATATACGCAGAAGGCTTTATAACCATTTACAAGCATTAAGTGCTAGATTTTATGCAAATAACCAAGCAGGACAGGTTATATCTAGAGTAATCAATGATGTCGAGCAAACAAAAGATTTTATTTTAACAGGATTGATGAATATTTGGTTGGACTGTATTACCATTGTGATTGCACTTTCCATTATGTTCTTCTTAGATGTTAAATTAACACTAGCAGCACTTGTGATTTTCCCAGTGTATATACTAACTGTTTACTTTTTCTTCGGTCGTTTAAGAAGTTTGACTAGAAAGAGATCACAAGCATTAGCGGAAGTTCAAGGTTTTTTACATGAACGTGTACAAGGTATGTCTGTTATTAAAAGTTTTGCCATCGAAGATAATGAAGCGCAAAATTTTGATAAACACAATCGTAATTTCTTGCAAAGAGCATTTAATCATACACGTTGGAATGCTTATTCCTTCTCAGCGATTAATACAGTAACTGATATAGGGCCGTTAATTGTTATTGGCTCAGGTGCATTTTTAGCTATCAATGGTTCAATAACTGTGGGGACATTGGCTGCATTTGTCGGCTATTTAGAGCAATTATTTGGTCCGTTACGTAGACTTGTATCTTCATTTACAACATTGACACAAAGTTTTGCTTCAATGGACCGTGTTTTCCAATTAATGGATGAAGGTTATGATATTAAAAATAAAAAAGGTGCATTACCAATTGAAATTAATAAAGGTCATATAGAGTTAAATGATGTAAGTTTTAAATATAACTCAGAAGAGTCAACAATTTTAAATAATATAAATTTAGAAATTAATCAAGGTGAAACTGTGGCATTTGTTGGTATGAGTGGTGGAGGAAAATCTACTTTAATCAATCTGATTCCAAGATTTTATGATGTAACAGATGGTGAAATAAAAATTGATGGTACCAACATCAAATCATATTTAACTGGAAGTTTGAGAAATCAAATAGGCTTAGTCCAACAAGATAACATCTTATTTTCAGATACAATAAAAGAGAATATCTTATTAGGTCGTCCTGATGCCACAGATGAAGAAGTCATAAAAGCGGCCAAAATGGCTAACGCCCATGACTTTATCATGGAATTATCTGAAGGCTATGATACAGAAGTTGGGGAAAGAGGCGTAAAACTTTCCGGTGGACAGAAACAACGTGTATCTATCGCTCGTATTTTCTTAAACAACCCACCAATTATTATTTTAGATGAAGCTACAAGTGCTTTAGATTTAGAGAGTGAATCTATTATTCAGGATGCATTAAATATTTTAAGTGAAAATCGTACGACATTGATAGTCGCACACAGACTTTCAACTATTACGCATGCTGATAAAATTGTGGTAGTTGAAAACGGAGAGATTGTTGAAACAGGTACACATGATGCATTACTAGCTAAAAAAGGTGCTTATGAACATCTATATAGTATACAAAATCTGTAAAATAGTACGTTTCTGCTGATTTAAACAAATGATATAAAAAAGTCCGAGGATGTTGTAATTACACAACCTCGGGCTTTTTTTATAAGTCGAAATCTTCATCTAAAATATCAATTTCATTATCGTT